>JAEEGI010025379.1_pt1 | contig 11493 bp, 9 predicted proteins | sample 8958751 | NCBI WGS metagenome assembly JAEEGI01 (sample SAMN16246545, study PRJNA631951) | gut metagenome | biome: gut microbiome; feature: rumen; material: KS-attached | host: Bos | place: Iran: Karaj | collected 2018-10 | reverse complement strand
GACCGGGCTGCTAACGAAATGTTCGAATTGTTGATGCAGCAGCTAATGGCCTGTGAAGGGATTACGGAAGAACTCAAATCGCGGGATCAGATGGAGTGGATCAGGAGGATGAATTGTTGTCGGAAAACCGTGGAAGAAATCATACGCGAGGAACTTTTATTTGAATGAGGCAAATTGACTAAATAATTCAGACACAACTGGAGCAACTTCATTTTCGTGAATTATAATTTGCGTGTCTGGTCGTTTCATGGTATATTCTCTTTGTTGCAGACTGCTATTATTGGCTCAATATGCATTGCTGTAATCGTGATACTGTATCAACAGATCAGGGGGAGTCTCGCGTGGAACTGGGTCTGGAGGCCTCTTACGGAAGGCTTTGGGCGCTTTTGGCGCAGCGACATTTGAAAAAGAAGAATCTTCAACGCTTGACGAGCCTGAGCCCTTCTGTGATTGCCAAGCTTGGAAGGAATGAGACCGTTCACCTTGAAACACTGCTCAAAATCTGCACGGCATTGAAATGCGGACTTGGCGACATTGTGGAGATCGTACCAAAGGAGAATGAACAAATGGCGAATTACATGAAAACGGCGATCAAATCGACCTTCCTTTCCCTGCTCGAACAAAAACCGCTCAATCAGATCACCGTCAAAATGGTCGTCGAAGAGTGTGGCATCAACCGCAATTCCTTTTATTACTATTACCAGGATCTGCCTGCCTTGATCGAGGAAATGGTGCAGGAGGAAGCCACCCGTATCATGAACGAATACCCGACGATCGATTCGATCGAGACCGCACTGAATGCCGCGGTAGATTTCACATCGAATCATCGCCGCGCGATCCTCCACATTTATAATTCCGTGAACCGGGAGATATTCGAGAAATACCTCTGGAATGTATGCGACTATGTTGTGTCGACCTATGGGGAATCCGTGGTGAAAGGCAGGGAGATTAACGACTTTGACCGCTGGCTGATCGGTCATTTTTATAAATGCGAGTGCTTTGGACTGATTATTGCCTGGCTGAACGATCATATGAAAACGGATGTTCACATCCATATTTCCCGGATCTGCGAGCTACATCGCGGAATGATCGAGGAGATGATCCAAAGGAGTTCCGACAGCTGAATTCCAGTCATCCATCCGCCCGTGTCTGTATTTCAGACACGGGTTTTTTCGTGCCTAAAGACAGCGTAGACGCCCTCCTGCTACAATCAGGGTACCCGGCGCAGATCACGGTATGAGTTACTTCATGGAAAAGGAAAAGTATCAGAAACAATTGCAGGAATTCTGGAGAGATTTCGATTGAAGAACGTGTTTAACCATCTTAAAAACTGCAAGGCACAAAAAGGTAGAAAAGGCGCTCCCAAACCGGTCAGCTATCGCCAACTGAGACCAGACAATTTGTGCTCATGCCAGTACAGGCATCTGCTGCTGTGCCTTTTCTGGGTTATTTACGGAATCGTATTCACACTGATTGAACGGTATCTGACTGCAGAGAGGTATTATCCGATGCACTGCGCTCTGGATGATTGGATCCCCTTTTGTGAGCTGTTCATCATTCCCTATACGTTCTGGTATTTTTACCTGTTAGGAGCGCATCTGTTCCTCCTGCGGTATGACGTCGCCGCGTTCCGGAAAATGATGCTCTTTTTCATAATCACCTACGCATATGCGATCCTGTTCTGTATTTTCTTCCCGAACTGTCAGGAGCTGCGGCCGGAACACTTTGCGAGGAACAACCTGCTGACACGGCTGACGGGACTCATTTACGCAGCAGACACAAATACAAATGTTTCCCCGTCCATGCACGTTCTGGGAACACTGGCCGCGACGTTCGCTCTTTGGAACACCGATCGATTTCGGACAAAGCAGGGACACGCGGCGCTTGCGGTCATTACGGTTCTCATCTGTGTTTCCACCGTTTTCGTCAAACAGCACTCGGTGTTGGATATCATAGCCGCCTTGCCGATCAGTGCTGTCGCCTGGCTGATTTGCTTCCGAAGAAAAGAGAGGCATTCCAAAAAGAAAAGAGAAAGGGGTGCTGTCGCATGGTTCGCAGCCTGAGTGAAATTCGCGCAGCCGATACGGAAGCAGCGGTTGTCCCGCAGGAATATACGATCCGCGTCGTCGGAACTGCAGCCGGGGAGCTCGTCACGCTCTTTTCCCTGGTGCATGCGATCTCCGGCCATGATGTGAAATCCATCCCTGTTTGCCTGATTACCTTCGCTCTCGTCCTCCTTCCCAGCCTGGCCGAGCGGGTTTTCCGCTGCCGTATGAGAACAGGGGTCTATCTGCTGTGTATTTTGTATGTCCTTTGCTCCATGGCGGGGGACGCTTATCAAATGTATGATCGCGTGCAGCTTTGGGACAAACTGCTGCACACGACGGGCGGAGTGCTGTTCGCCATGTTCGGCGCTTATCTCCCCTGCCTGCTGAACAAGAAGGACAAAAGCGGTGTCCTGCTTTGCGCCGTGTTTGCCGTATGCTTTTCTGTCACGATTTCCGCGCTGTGGGAATTCTATGAATTCGGCGTGGATCAGTTGATCGGATTGGATATGCAGCGCGACACTCTGCTGACGGCCATCGATTCCCGACTGCTCAGCAGCGACCTGAACACCGTCGGAAGCATTACCAATATTGAAAGCGTGACGGTCAACGGGATCGAGCTGGCAGGATACATCGACATCGGCCTGATCGACACCATGACGGACATGCTTGTAGAAACCCTGGGCGCACTGCTGTATGCGGCTTTTTATCTGATTACCAAAGGCGAATACCCGGCCTTCCGCCCCGCTGAAACGGAGAGGCTGCCTTGAATCGTTCGTGGAAAGCTGTCAGGAACATCGGCGGGATTGTGCTTTGGAGTGTGTTGATCATCTTTTGCGCGATCCATCGAAATGAAATGACGCCGGAAGCGATCGCCGCGTCCGTGTCAGGAAATCCATGGCTGGCCGCCGCCGTGCTGCTGGCCATGTTTGCTCTGAAGAGCGTCAGCGTTTTCTTCTATGCGGGTATCCTCTATGCCGCTTCCGGTATTCTGTTTCCGCTTCCCATCGCGGTGCTGGTCAATCTCTGCGGCACCGCGATCATGACAACGCTCCAATATTGCATTGGCAGGCGCCTGGGGGCGAACGCCGTTCAAACGGTCGTCAACAAGTTTCCGAAGGTCGCCATCCTGCGGGAGATGCGCGGAGAAAACGATTTTTGGTTCTCGTTTCTCTCAAGAGCGAACGGGGTGCTGCCCAGCGACGTCGTGAGCTTCTACATGGGGGCGATTCGCCTCCGCCTGCCGCAGTACCTGGCAGGGTGCCTGCTGGGAATGCTGCCGACGAACCTCACATTTCCCCTGATGGGAATGAATATCCGGCAGCCCGGATCGGCGGAGTTCCTGACCGCGCTGTCTGTTCAAGTGATCTACAGTGTGATTTCCGTTGCTGTGTTTCTGCTGATACGAAAGCGAAAGCGGAAGACGGATGGGGGATCGGAATGAATCTTTTTTGTCATTGGCTTACCTCTTTTTTATCGGTTCCGTGCTGGGATGGGTTTTGGAGCTTTTCTTCCGCAAGTTCTTCTCCGGCTCCAATCCGGAGCATAAGTGGATCAATCCCGGTTTCTGTACGGGCCCTTACGTGCCGCTATATGGTTTCGGCCTTTGCATTTTATATCTTCTGGCATCTCTTGGGGAACGCACCGGGCTGGCGGTCCGGATCGGAGGCAAAGCGCTGCTTGTCCTCGCCATGGCGGTGTGTATGACCGGGATCGAATACCTTGCCGGCATCCTGAGTTTGAAGATGCTGAAAGTACGGCTTTGGGATTACTCAAAGCTCTGGGGAAATATCGACGGGCTTATTTGCCCGCTGTTTTCGCTGATCTGGGCTGTCATGGGCGCAGGTTACTATTTCCTGCTCCATTGCCACATCCTGAACTTGCTGCATTGGTTGGAAAACAATTTGGCGTTTTCCTTTGTGATTGGGTTTTTCTTTGGCGTATTTGTCATCGATGCGGCGTGTTCGATCCAATTTGCAGCCCGTTTGAAGCGCTTTGCGGAGGAAAACGGAGTGGTTGTGAAATATGAAAATCTGAAATCTCATATTCACGCCGCACAGGAAGCTGCAGCGAACAAGGTGCACTTTTTCTTCGCATTTCATTCTGAGCGTCCGCTCACAGAGCATTTGATCGAGGCGCATGAGGCGGTAGAAAAGATCAAAAGGAAGCACCGCGCTTCGCCGGGAGAACGTTCCCGCAAATGATTCAGACACATCGGCCTAAATGTACGGAAAACAGACATTGCCGGTCCGGTGCCCGTTTTCCTTGCGCCGAGACGACATTACAATGAACGCAGAAAGCGTGGTGAGCTGTTTTTTGACAGAAGAAATCATGAAAGACATTCTCCTGCCCCGGAACGAGGGGGAAGTCGAGAAAATCATCCTTCAAACGCTATCCGAGCAGGCGTATCGGGATTGGCTCCGCGCGCATGCAGCGCCGTATTTTGAGCTCATGGCCTATTATCGCTGCGCCATGATGGAGGTGGAGACAAAATTCCGCGTTCTGAGCGAAGAGCGGACCTTGCGCTACGATTACAATCCCGTGGAAGCCGTAAAGACCAGGCTGAAACGCCCGGAGAGCATCGTTCGGAAAATGGACCGGTACGGCGTTCCGCTCACAGCGGACAACATAGAGGCCACACTGAATGATGTGGCCGGAGTCCGTGTGATCTGCTCCTTTATTTCCGATCTATACAGCCTGGCCGACGCGCTGCTGAAGCAGGACGACGTCACCCTGATCCGAAGAAAGGACTATATTCAGCATCCGAAGGAAAACGGATACCGAAGTCTTCATCTGATCATTGAGATCCCGGTCTTCCTGCACGACCAGAAACGGATGATGAAGGTCGAGGTGCAGCTGCGAACCACCGCCATGGACTGGTGGGCAAGCGCAGAGCACAAAATCCGGTATAAAAAGGATCTGTCCGACGAGCTGCTGGCAGAGATTGACCGTGAGCTGCTGGACGGCGCCAGGATCGGCGCGGAACTGGACGAGAAAATGGCGCTCATACACGCCAAAGTGACCACGAAAGGACGCGGTGATTTATGAACGATACAGGAAACCTCAGAAGCGCTGACATCCGGATGCGCTCTGTTGCACCCATGCGTGTGGCGAAAATCGGGTATATCGTGCTGGCCGTTGTGATTTGCGCTGTCGGCATCCTTTTCATTGCCAGGTCCGATATCGGTACGCAAGTGTTGAGCCTGGCCCTGGGAATCGCAATGATCGTGTTCGGAGGAATCAGAATCGTCGGATACTTCTCAAAAGACCTGTTCCGGCTTGCTTTCCAATATGATCTGGAATTGGGGATTCTCTCTACTGTCATGGGGATCATCGTTCTGCTGAACCCCTTTCAAACGATCACCTTTGTCTTTATTGCCATGGGCATTTTGATCCTCGCCGACGCGCTGTTCAAAATCAGGATTGCGATGGACGCCAGGCGCTTCGGCATCGGGGCGTGGTGGCTGATCCTCATACTCGCATTTCTGACTGCGGTTGCCGGCCTGCTCCTGGTGTTCCGCCCATGGGAAAGCGCGAACACCCTGACGGTGCTGCTGGGGATCTCGCTGCTTTCAGAGGCCATTCTGAATCTCTGCGTGGCAGTCAGCACCGTAAAGATTGTAAAGCATCAGTACCCAGATGTCATCGATGCAGATTTTATTCCCGTTGATATGGAGGATTCAAACGAATGAAACTCGCAAAAGCAATCGTCAAATACCGTATTCCGATTCTGATATTGGCGATCGTGCTTCTCATCCCCGCAACAATCGGATACCTGAATACCAGAGTCAACTACGATATGCTCGACTATCTTCCTACGGAGATGGACACCGTGATCGGGCAGAACGAGCTGCTGGAAGACTTCGGGAAGGGCGCCTTCTCCTTTATCATCGTCGAAAACATGCCGGAGAAGGACGTCGCGGCCCTAAAGGCAAAGATCGAACAGGTGGACCATGTGGAAACCGTGCTCTGGTATGACACCATCGCCGACCTCTCCGTTCCGATGGAGCTGCTGCCAAAAAAACTGTATCAGGCGTTCAATACCGAAAATGCCACGATGATGGCGGTGTTTTTTGACAGCTCCACCTCGGCAGACATTACCATGGACGCGATCCGGGAGATCCGCACGATTGCCGGAACGCAGTGTCACATCTCCGGCATGAGCGCGCTTGTTACCGACCTGAAGGACATCTGTGAGGAACAGGAGCCGATTTATGTGGGTCTCGCCGTTGCCTTTGCACTGGCCGCCATGATGCTTCTGCTGGACGGGTGGCTGGTCCCCTTCGTGTTCCTGGCTTCCATCGGGATCATGATTCTGCTCAATCTCGGCAGCAACTATCTTTTGGGCGAGATCTCCTACATCACGAAGGCGATGGCTGCCGTGTTGCAGCTTGCCGTCACAATGGACTACAGCATCTTTCTCTGGCACAGCTACAACGAACATCTGGAAACCTTCGACGATCATAAGGAGGCCATGGCGGCGGCCATTCATGAGACCTTCACCTCCGTGCTCGGCAGCTCGGTCACGACGGTCGCGGGCTTTATCGCCCTTTGCTTTATGAGCTTCACCATGGGGCGGGACCTGGGCATCGTGATGGCCAAGGGTGTATTGCTGGGCGTGATTGGCTGCGTGACCATCCTGCCCGCCATGATTCTTCTGTTTGACAAACCGCTGCAGAAAACAAAGCACAGATCCATCATTCCCAATATGCGCGCGCTTTCCGAGGGCCTTGTCAAGCGCTTCCCGATTTTCCTGATCATCTTCGCGCTGCTGATCCCGCCCGCACTTTACGGTTACCGGAAAACCAACAGCGAGGTCTACTACGATATGGCCTCCTGTCTGCCGGAAGATATGGCTTTTGTCATCGCCAACACGAAGCTGCAGGAGAATTTTGACATCGCCTCCACCCACATGCTGCTGGTCAGCGCGGATACGCCGCAAAAGGACGTGCGCGGTATGATCAGAGAAATGGAAAACGTGGACGGCGTGAAATATGTTCTTGGAATGGAATCCGTCGTGGGTTCCCTGGTTCCCGAGGAGATGCTCCCGGAATCTCTTTCCTCGGTTCTGAAAAGCGATCGCTGGGAGCTTTTGCTGATCAACTCGGAATATCATGCCGCCTCCGATGCGGTAAACGAACAAATTGACGCCTTGAACGCCATTCTGAAACGGTACGATCCTTCCGGAATGCTCATCGGAGAAGCCCCCTGCATGAAGGATATGATCGAGACGACCGATCACGATTTCCAGGTTGTCAATCTGGTATCCATTCTTGCGATCTTTGTGATCATCGCACTGGTGGAGAAAAGCATTACCCTGCCGTTCATCCTGATTGCGGTCATTGAGGCGGCGATCTTCATCAACCTTGGGCTTCCGCACTATCTCGGTCAAAGTCTGCCCTTTATTGCGCCGATCTGCATCAGCACGATCCAACTCGGCGCAACGGTGGACTATGCGATTCTCATGACCACGCGCTACAAATCAGAGCGGATCGGAGGAAATGACAAGCGGGAGGCCGTAAAGACGGCGCTCACCGCTTCGATCCCCTCCATCATTGTCTCGGGCATGGGCCTGTTTGCAGCCACCTTCGGCGTGGCGATCTACTCCGATGTGGATATCATCAGCTCCATGTGCATGCTAATGGCCAGAGGCGCCCTGATCAGTGTTCTGATGGTGATCTTTGCGCTGCCCGCGCTGCTTCTGCTGTGCGATCCGATCATCTGCAAGACCACCGCCGACATGCGGAGCATCCCCGGAATCAAAAACAATTGTCAAAGGAGTGTTCAAAATGAATCATAAGACCTTGAAACTCGTCTCTGCCCTGCTGTGCGCCTGCCTGCTGCTCGGAGGGGCCGGCGGAATCGTTTTCGCAGCCTCCGGCGGCAGCGGAAACGCTGCGCCGGAAGCCGCGGCTGTCGCTGAGGATCGCTCCGGGACAGGCATTCCGACGAAGGATGAGACGGTATATGTTCTGGCGGGCGCGGACGGCTCGGTGAAAAAGGTCATCGTCAGCGACTGGCTCTCCAACGCCATGGGAGCTGCGGAACTGGCAGACCCCTCCGAGCTGTCCGGAATTGAAAGCGTCAGCGGCGACGATGCCGCCTACGACGTCAGCACCGGCTCTTGGCACACCCAGGGCGGGGACGTCTACTATCAGGGAACGATCGACAAGGAGCTTCCGGTTACCCTCTCTGTCTCCTATCAGTTGGACGGTCAGCCGGTTTCCGCGGAGGAACTCGCAGGAAAGAGCGGCTGTGTCACCATTCGGTTTGACTTTGAGAACCGGCAATATGAGATGGTGGAGGTAAACGGGCGCCGGGAAAAGATCTATGTGCCGTTCGTCGCCCTCACCGGATTGATCCTGGACAATGACAGCTTCACGAATGTGGAGGCCGTCAACGGCAGGATCATCAACGACGGAGACCGCACCATCGTCGCAGGCATCGCGTTTCCGGGCATGCGGGAAAGCCTCGGATTGGACTCCGACCGGCTTGAAATCCCTGATTTTTTCGAGGTCACCGCCGATGTGTCTGATTTTTCGCTGGGAATGACGTTGACGATCATCGCCAATGAGCTCTTTGACGGCGTTGATACGGACAATGGCGGCTCGCTGGATGATCTGACGGATTCCCTTGGCGCGCTGACTGATGCGATGGAGCAGCTGATCGACGGTTCCTCGCAGCTTTATGACGGGCTCTGCACGCTTCTGGAGAAATCCGGAGCCCTCTCGAACGGCGTCAACCAATTGACCGACGGTGCGCTTCAGGTGAAGAACGGCGCTGCGGCGCTGGATTCCGGCGCTTTCGAGCTGCAAGTCGGCGCAGCCCAGCTTTATGCCGGACTACAGACCCTGGACGCCAACAGCGCCGCGCTGAACGGCGGCGCAAGACAGGTGTTTGAAACGCTGGTCGCTGCAGCACAGGCGCAGCTCACCGCGGCTGGCGTCGAGGTGCCCGACATGACGCCGGAGAATTATGCAGACGTTCTAAGCGGCGTGATCGCGTCTCTGGATGAATCCGCCGTCTACGCCCAGGCGCTTGCCACAGTGACCTCGGCGGTGGAGGCGCAGCGAGGCTACATTGAAACGCAGGTAACGGCCACCGTTCAGGCCGAGGTGGAAGCAGGCGTGATCGCCGCCGTCCGGGCGGAGATCGCAGCGCGCGTGACCGAGGCTGTCAGAGAGCAGATCAGACCCCAGGTGGAGACAGCCGTGCATCAGAGCGTTTTCGAGCAGGTCGTTCACGCCGTTACCGGAATGGACCTGGCTTCCTATGAGGCCGCAGCGGCAAACGGCCTCGTGGAGGAAGCGACACAGGCGGCGATCAGCGCGGCAATCGAGGAAAAAATGGCCAGTGATGAGATCCGGCAGCTCATCGATGCGAAGCTGGAGGAACAGCTCTCCTCCGAGCCGGTACAGTCCGCCATTTCCGAAAACACGGCGGCGCAGATGGCAAGCGATGAGGTGAGCGCACTGATTTCAGCGACCATCCTTGAAAAAATGAATTCTGCGGAAATTGCTGCCTTGATCGGCCAGACGGTCGACGCGCAGGTAGAGAAGACAATCTCCGAAAACATGGCCGGCGCCGAAGTGCAAGCTCAGCTCGCGGCGGCCTCAGAGGGCGCACAGCAGATCATCTCTCTGAAATCGTCCCTGGATGCGTATAACGCCTTCTATTTGGGCCTTCGCAGCTATACCTCCGGCGTCTCTCAGGCGGCGGCCGGTGCAGGCGAGCTGCAAAGCGGCATTGACAGCCTGAAATCCGGGAGCGGACAGCTCTCTGCCGGCGCTGACGCGCTTTACAGCGGCTCTGTCACACTGCAAAGCAGCGTTCCGGCCCTGGTGGACGGCATCACGCAGCTTCGTGACGGCGCATCGGAGCTCTCCGATGGGATCAAAAAGCTGAATGAAGAGGGAATCCAGAAGCTGGTCGAGGCCGTGAGCGGAGATCTTGCCGGCGCATTGGACCGTCTGAACGCCATGATCGACGTTTCCCGAAACTACAGGAATTTCTCCGGTATCTCCGATGAGATGGATGGAAGGGTCAAGTTCATCTATCGCACGGAAGAGATCGGGGAGTAACGGAATGAACAAAAAAGGAGGAGGCACGACACATGGCAAATGTAATTCATGCCGCAGAACGGAAAGCATTTCAGCTCGCACTGGACAGAGTGGTACACAAGGCGAAGGAAGGAAACGCCGCAGAGGTCGCAGACAGTCTCATCAATCTGATCCAGAAGATTCTGGGCGACACCTGGAAGGAGGAAACCTACGCGCAGCTTCATCAGATCGCCGGGGACCCGAACAGCAAATGGGCGCGGTACGCAGATTGGGTGATCAAAGAGACAGATCCCAATATCCTGACGACGTTTCTTCTGAACGCCGCTTATGAGGGCGGATTCCGGGGATACAAAACGGCGCAGGAGGCTTCCGCGGAGCTTGGCTGCAATGTCCCCTGGATCGTGCTGATGGACCCCACCAGCGCCTGCAACATGCACTGTACCGGCTGCTGGGCTGCCGAGTACGGCCACAAGCAGAGCCTCTCTTACGAGGTCATGGACAAGGTCCTGACCGAAGGGAAGCCTTTGGGCCTGCACGCCTGCCTCTTCACCGGCGGCGAGCCGCTCATCCGCAAGGATGACATCTTCAGACTCTGCGAGAAGCACCGGGACGTGGCCTTCCACGCCTTTACCAACGGCACGCTCATTGACGATGACTTTTGCAAAGAGCTGCTCAGGGTCGGAAATTTCTTCGTTTCCGTCAGTCTGGAGGGCTTTTCTGAGGCCAATGACTCCCGTCGCGGCGACGGCCACTTTGAAAAGGCGCTGCGGGCCATGGAGCTGATGCACTCCTACCACATCCCCTTTGGCGTCTCCATTTGCTATACCAGCCGAAATTACAGGGACGTCACCAGCGATGCGTTCTTGGACATGCTCATCGAAAAGGGCTGCTACTTTGCCTGGTACTTCCACTATATGCCGGTGGGCATGAACACCTCGACGGATCTGCTGCTGAGCCCAGAGCAGAGGCTTTACATGAAAGATCGCATCCGGGAGATTCGCGGTCTGGAGGGCGGCAAGGAAATCTTTGCCATCGACTTCCAAAACGACGGCGAGTTCGTCGGCGGATGCGTGGCAGGCGGCAAATACTACTGCCACATCAATGCCGCAGGTGATGTGGAGCCCTGTGTTTTCATCCACTACTCCGGGGCTAACATCAATGAGATGTCCTTCCTGGATTGCCTGCGTCAGCCGATTTTTATGAAATACCGGGAGGGTCAGCCCTTCAACGAAAACCATCTGCGGCCCTGCCCCATGCTGGAGAATCCGGAAAAGCTGCGCCGGATCGTCGCAGAGACCGGCGCGAAGAGTACCGATCTGGAGGCACCGGAGAGCGCCGACCATCTCTGCGACAAGTGCGTCTCCTATGCGTCGTGCTGGCAGCCGTAT
>JAEEGI010025376.1_pt1 | contig 11494 bp, 6 predicted proteins | sample 8958751 | NCBI WGS metagenome assembly JAEEGI01 (sample SAMN16246545, study PRJNA631951) | gut metagenome | biome: gut microbiome; feature: rumen; material: KS-attached | host: Bos | place: Iran: Karaj | collected 2018-10 | reverse complement strand
AAAATCTGTTCGCGCTTTTTCTGATTATAGCCAAGCACGGACGGCGAATACAAGAAGAAGATAAGCGGGATAAGGCACAGCAAATACAATACCGCATCCCAGAACGCGCTTGAATCTATGTACGCAGGGGTTCCTGCCATCTTCTTAAGCTTGTTCAACGCTTGCTCCGAAATAGGGAAGCCGCGCTCAACAATCATCTCGCCCTTTGAAACCTCAAACGGAAACTCCAAATCTGGCGGCAAATCTCGTTCCGCCGTTATTGTTCTGTCGGAAATCTGACCGACCTTAAAATCGTCCATAGAAAAAGAAAGAACTGTTTCTGATGTTGAAACCTGGACGAACGCTATCAAAAGGGAAGCGATGAACCAGCAGACAATGACTATTATCCGGCTTGAATTGTCGTAGAAACCCTTATAGAAGCGGTTCAGAACCTTCTCTTCTTTTTTATCACTTTTCTTCGTCATCCTCGTATGCCTGTACTATCTTCCTTACGAGCGGATTGCGCACTATATCGCTTCCGCACATCCGCATTATCTTTATTCCGTCAATGTCGCGCAAAACGTGGCAGGCATGAATCAGCCCGGACGGAATTCTTGAAGGAAGATCTATTTGTGTTATGTCGCCGGTTACAAAAGCCTTCGACCCTTCGCCCATTCTTGTAAGGAACAGCTTCATCTGCTCTCTTGTTGTGTTCTGGGCTTCATCTAGTATAAGGATGCTGTTATTGAGCGTTCTTCCGCGCATGTACGCAAGCGGAGCTATCTCTATCGCGCCGGCTTCTGTAAGTTTTTCAGGCATTCCCCTTGGCAAAAGATACTCAATCGCATCGAACAATGGTTTAAGATATGGTGAAATTTTCTGCTCAAAATCGCCTGGCAAAAAGCCAAGGCTCTCGCCGGCCTCAACGACCGGGCGCGTAAGTACCAGCCGCGAAACTTCGCCAGAAAGCAGTTGGTTAAGTGCCTCGGCAACGGCAAGAAACGTTTTTCCGGAGCCGGCAGGACCCGTGCAAAGAACTACGCTGTTATGGCGCATGGACTGAACAAGCTCTGCCTGGTTGTATGATTTAGGATATACGGATTTTACCGCGCCCGGAATACGGATGCAAGCGGCAGAAAAGAACGCCTCGTCCGGCTCTACGCTTTCATCCGGCGGTATAAGTCGCGTTATAACTGATGTTACAAGGTTGGGATCATCATCCCGGCTTTCTGTCATCTCATCAAGCACTCTGTCTATAACATGACGGAACCTGTTCATTACAGCAGGATCGGAACTTTCCACAGAAAGCTCGTTGCCTCTTGTATAAATGGGAACGCCTAGGAATTTTTCTATGAGATGGAGATTACTGTCATTTGTGCCGCAAAGTCTGGAAAGCTGCTCAATGTCCGGCACAACTATTGTATATGCTGTTTCCACTAATCCTCTTTATTCGTATATCGTTAATTGTAACTGTATTTTTGTTGTTCCGTCAAGGCACGGAGCTTCCGGCGAGTCTTGGCAGAGGATGAATGTATTGCAGCATTACACATATTTTTGCGAACTATCGCTACATTGGTTCTGTCGGCCAGTTAGTGCGGCGTATAAGGTATTTCACTCGCACCGGCGTCCGCCGGTATTGCTCGTTCGCCGCAATACTGTCCGCAGCCCCAATTACGCTACGTCCGCAAAAATAAATATAGTACCATGAAATAACTAAACACCCTGCTGCTAAGACTCGCCTGCATACGCGTTTGGGAAAAAACTTTTATTTCTCTGGGTTGAGGATGAATTTGCCGTGGTCGTCAACAATCGTCGTCGTCATGCTCGAAAGCGGCTTCCACACTACAGAAAGCTTGAAGTACGGGCTGAAATCGAAATAATACGGCTTTGTATCTTTCATAAGACGCGGCGAAACGGAGAACTCGGCGGAAAGCTTCCAGTCATGAAGCTCGTGCGTCACTTTAAGCGAAAGGGTTTGCAGCTTGAAAGCCGATTTTTTCCGCAAATCCTCGTCCCAGAACGCGAACGAATCAAACAAGTCAACGAAAAGATTCTTCTCGCCCGGAATTTCGGCGTTTATACTGGACAATCCCTGAACATACTTAAAGATAGACGAGTTTCTGCTTTCCGCCGAAAAAGTCAGGTCAAGCACTTCGTTTATCTTGAATGAAAGAGAACCGTTTATTGAGAATGAGCTTTCCGTAGGACGGACAAGGTTCATAGTAAGCTTTGTAGAAACGGAAGGCTTTATCGATATCCTGTTTTTCCAAGCATAGAACGAGGCATCGTTCCAAGAATACGAAAGATTCATATTTTCCGCCTGGAAAGTCTTTTCATCGCCTTTGACCCAACCCTGATCCTCATCAAATGTATATGGGAACGAGTGGTTCATGTTGAAATTAAACTGAAGTTTCTTCCATGTGAGACCAATGGAGAAACTGGAGGCATGTTCTTCTTCAATGTTGTAAATAAAACTCTGGCTTACGGACAACGCTTTGTCAAAGAAAGACCATTTGGAGCTCTGGCTTAACGGCGCGAAAGTCCACTCCTCGCTCGTTTTGCTGTCCTTTTTGTAGGAGCTGGACAAAGAAAAACTGTCGCAGTACGGAGCTTTCATGCTCAACGACCAACCGATAGAACCAAGAACCGGCGGAAGGTTTAAGTTAAGAGACAATGTCTGGCTGAACGTATTCGCAAGCTCCGATGCCGCCATATCAAGATTCAGGCTGTTCTGCGTTATAGATTCTTCATCCCAATCCGGAAGTTTATAGTCCCATTCAGGTTCAGACGCTGTTCCTGTGAATTCCGTACGCAAGATTTTCATGCTTCCTTTCCAAGATAGCGATGAACCTGAAAGCAAGTCGATTGAAGTAAACGGTTTGAAGGAAACTGACGAGCTGTTATTCAGATCGAGCTTTCGTGCCTTGTAATCTGAAAGAAGCAAGTTGTTTCTGCTGTTGCTTTCTGCCGGATATTCAGTATCAGATATAACAGGATGCCCCTTATAGACAGGCGAGAACGAAAGATTATCTGTTACAGAAAGAATGCCGTTGCCCCATGACGCGCTTCCGTTCACCGTTAACGGAGATGTGAACGAAACAAAGAAAGTATCGTTTTCAGTGAACTTCACGTCTTCAGGAACAGCGAATTCCTTTGCGGAAAAATGGCTTTCGGTAGAGAGCGACGGCTTAAGTGAATATGTAAGCGAATACGTCGTATTCTGAACAGTCTTCCTTTCAAAACTGGCGTTTCCCATGCTCTTAAGCATGTAATCAGGCACATCTTCCGGTTTTTGCTCAGTCTCTGCGTCCACATCTGACTCTTCCGATGCGTCTTCGTTTTTCCTGGAATCGTCTAGTTCGTCGGGAAGAATGTAGTTTGTATCACTTTTTGGTGTTTCAGCGGTTGTCGCTTTGTTTTTATCGGGAATAAAGCTTCCTTCAATGGAGGCTGTAATCTTTATAGGATAAAAGGATGAAGGATAATAGAACGACCTTTCCGGACTTACGGTAGAAAACGGAGTTTGCAGCGTTGCATTTGTCTTTTGATTGAAGTTGATTTTAGACGAAAGTTCCGTTATAGAAAGCGTCTTTACATACGGATTCAGCAGCTTAACGAAGTCCGGGGTGCTTATGTTGCCGGTTAACGACCAGCTGAACGACGATACCGAACTAGAGGTTGTTGAAGAGCTAGAACTCGTATGAAGTGCAGGATTGTTCAACAAAAAGTCAATCCAGTCCATGTCCTCGCTTCTGTTAAGGAAATCGGACTTAAAATACGGATCGGAGTAAACAGGAAGCGAAATCGACAAAGAGAACGGTGTGTATTTGAACTTCATTGAAAAATCGGCAGAAAAACGGAACGGCAGCTTCAATCCGAAAATCCAAGAATGGTCGCTGTACTTTTCGTCATTGTAGAAAGTGGTATATTTTCCTTCAGACGCGGTGAATATCGTCCGCGACCAACCTAAAAATGCGGAAAATGATATGTCAGATATCATTTCAGAAGGTTTGAACGAACCCTGAACACCGGTCAAGAATCCAAGGTTGCTGTACGCATCGACCATCACTTTAAGAAATGATGATGGGGCTGTATCTTTTTCCTCAAGATTCCTGTAAAAAAGGCCTTCCCTCACCTGCTTTTTAAGTTCCGTAGGTTTAAGAAAGTTTGAAATTTCAGTATCGGACGACGCACTTCCGAGCTTTTTGCGGCCTATAATATACGTTGTTGTCTGTATTGAATATCCCCTGCGCTCATCGTAGCTGAAAACAGGGTTGAAAATCATTTCATCTTTCGGGTAATAGAAGAACGGAAAATACATTACCGGGATATGCCCAACGTACAAAAGCGCGTTCAGAAAGCCGAACTCGTTGCCCGGCAAAAGCCAGATACGCGATGCCTTTATTTTCCAGTGCGGATCCTCATCATCGCAGAACGTGAGCGTACCGTCTTTGAACGTTACAGTGTTTGCGTTTCCTTTTACAAAAAGGTCAGAAGAGATTATGAGTTTCGTGCCGCTCGAAAGATTTATCGCGTCAGAGCTGCCCTGAATAACTTTTCCGTCGTCAAAAAAGCCTTCCTGAGTTTCTGTGTTGAGTAATAGCGCCGACGCAGACATTTGCTCGGCGCCTGAAGAACTGGACGAGCCGCCTTTTGTTCCGAACTTTACGGAACCTTCCGCGTACAACAATGATTTTGTGCGGTTAAAAGTAACAGTGTCGGCTTCGATCGTAAGTTCGGAAGAGCCCTGCGTCACAGAAAGCGAAACATCGCCTGTAAAAAGGATAAGCTCAGAGTCGTCCACCGGGTCTTTTTTATACTCGGTTTTACGTGCAGAAATGATTTTGACGACGGACGGCTCTTTTGGTGTAGCGGGCACTATAACAACATCATCATCTGTTTCTTCTGTGTCGTCATCATCATCTTCGTCATCAGCTTCTTGTAAGTCGGCGTCGCTTCCGCCTGCACTCGTTGTTCCTTCGGCTGCCGTAACAGAATCATTCTTCACCGATGTTGTCACGGGCGCATTTTCCTGACCATACAGCGGAACGAAGAAAAACGCTATGGCTATTAAAACGAGAAAAACTTTTTTTTGGCAGGAACGAAGAAATGCGCCATAACCTGCGCCACACTTAGTGCCACGGCCGGCATCGCAACGCGCTTCATAGCTTGCGCCACAGCCGGCACCACAAGGAGCGCCACCAAACGCACCATGCGCATTATAAGAGACACAATCTTCGTTCTTATCATCCCTAAAAATCATTTCTTACACAGTTCTTGAGCTAACTTCTCTTTAATATAATACCCTGTGTAAGATTTTTCTACCAGTGCAACTTGCTCCGGTGTTCCTTCTGCAATAATCTCGCCGCCGCCGGAACCGCCCTCCGGTCCAAGGTCGATTATGTAATCCGCCTGCAAAATAACGTCAAGGTTATGCTCAATCATAACAACCGTGTTTCCCTGATCAACAAGGCGGCCAATAACTTCCATAAGCTGCTTCACGTCCGCAAAGTGAAGTCCCGTCGTCGGCTCATCGAGTATGTAGAGTGTCTTTCCTGTTGAGCGGCGCGAAAGTTCGTTCGCAAGCTTTACGCGCTGTGCCTCGCCGCCAGAAAGCGTCAGGGCGGACTGTCCCAGCTGAATGTAGCCGAGCCCGACGGAAACGAGCGTTTCCAGTTTGTGCGCTATATGCGGAATGTGTCCGAAGAACGAAGCCGCTTCTTCAATCGTCATGTTAAGAACGTCGTCTATGCTCTTGCCTTTATAGCGCACATCGAGCGTTTCCTGATTAAAGCGCCGTCCGTGACAGACATCGCAGCAAACATAAACGTCGGGCAAAAAGTTCATCTCTATCGTGATTGTACCGGCTCCAAGACAGTTTTCACAGCGTCCGCCCTTCACGTTGAAACTGAAGCGTCCCGGCTTGTAACCGCGCGCTTTTGCATCCGGCAGGCTCGCAAAAAGGTCGCGTATATCATTGAAAACGCCGACATAAGTAGCCGGGTTGGAGCGCGGAGTGCGCCCGATAGGCGTCTGGTCAATGTTTATAATCTTGTCGATGTTTTCCAAACCGGTAATCTTGCGGTACGCGCCTTCCGGCAAGTTCGAGCGCATGACGCGGTTGCTCGCTGCCGGCCAGAACACGTCGCTCAAAAGCGTCGATTTCCCGGAGCCAGAAACTCCAGTAATACAAGTAAATGCGCCAAGCGGGAACTTAATGCTTATATCCTTAAGATTATGCTCCGTACAACCTTCAAGCGTTATAAAAAGCCCGTTTCCAGCGCGTCGTGTCGTGGGAACGTCCATGCGTAAAGTGCCGGCAAGGTACTGTCCGGTAACGCTGTCCTTAACTTTCATAACTTCTTCAGGCGTTCCCGATGCCATGACGTTCCCGCCGTGTACACCGGCTCCGGGGCCAAGATCCACAATCCAGTCGGCGGTGCGGAGCGTCTGCTCGTCATGCTCTACAACGATAAGCGTGTTACCGATGTCGCGAAGGTACGTAAGCGTGTCTATAAGACGCTGGTTGTCGCGCTGGTGAAGCCCGATCGAAGGCTCGTCGAGTATGTAAAGAACACCGACAAGGCTGGAGCCTATCTGCGTGGCAAGCCTGATGCGCTGCGCCTCTCCGCCTGAAAGCGTTGCTGCCTGCCGTTCCAAAGTAAGGTACTGCAAGCCGACGTTTTTAAGAAAGCCTAGTCGGCTTCTTATTTCTTTAAGTATTTGCTCGGCGATTTTCGCTTCTGTTTCCGTAAGGCGCAGCGCGTCAAAAAACGCGAGCGACTCGGTAACAGAAAGTTCGCAAAGCTCAAAAATGTTTTTTCCGCCGACCGTAACGCCGAGCGCTTCTTTTTTAAGACGCTTGCCGCCACAGCAGCCGCATGTTTTGTGCGACATCAGTTTTTCAAAGTTTTCTTTTTGCGAATCAGAGAACGACTCGTTATATCTCCGCCTCAGTTCGGGCAAAAGTCCCGGCCACTTCTGTATAAAATCAGAAGAGCCCGTTCCGTCAGCGCGCACATACTTAAACTTAAGCTGCTCCTCGCTTCCCTGCATAAGAAGGTCGTACTCTTTTTTCGTAAAATCTTTGATAGGCTTGTTGAGCGGAAGCCCGAACTGCGCGGAAAGAGCCTCGAAACGGCTCCTGTTCCAGTTCGAGTCGATATTGTAGCCGTGTATTGCTCCTTCGTTCAGCGACAAACTCCTGTCCGGGAATATAAGATTCTCGTCAAACTCCTGCTTTTCGCCCAAACCGGTGCACTCAGGACACGCGCCAAACGGATTGTTGAACGAAAAAAGCCTCGGCTGAAGTTCAGGAATTGAAATTCCGCAGTCCGGGCACGAGTTTTTCTGAGAGAAGAAAACTTCCGTCTCTCCGCCGCCGTCTTCCGGCGGCAACGAGCGCAGCACCACAACAATGCCGTTCGCGTAATTCAAAGCCGCTTCTACAGAATCGGCAAGCCGGCGGCGGACATCCGCGTTCAGCTTTATCCTGTCTATCACAAGATCTATCGAGTGTTTTTTCTGCTTGTCGAGCTTCACACCGTCAGAAAGCTCCACCATCAATCCATCGATTCTTGCCCGCTGAAAACCCGATTTTATCGCGTCATCAACGACTTTCTGATGCTCACCTTTTTTTCCGTGAATCACCGGAGAAAGCACCTGTATCTTCGTGCCTTCAGGCCAGCTCATAATCGTGTCGATAATCTGGTCAGTTGACTGCTCACGTATCTCGCGTCCGCATTCTGGACAGTGCGCATGACCGATTCTGGCATACAAAAGCCTGTAATAGTCGTAAATCTCAGTGACAGTTCCGACCGTCGAGCGCGGATTTTTATGAGTCGTTTTCTGTTCTATCGAAATTGCGGGAGAAAGACCTTCAATAAAATCAAGATCCGGTTTGTCCATTCTGCCCAAAAACTGACGCGCGTAGGCAGAAAGACTTTCAACGTAACGACGCTGCCCCTCCGCAAAAATCGTGTCGAACGCAAGCGAACTTTTTCCGGAGCCAGAAAGTCCGGATACAACAATAAGTTTATTTCTAGGAAGCTCAAGATCTATGTTTTTCAGGTTATGTTCCCGCGCACCGCGGATAATCAGTTTATCAGAAGCACTCATATACTATACATTATACAAGTTTTAAAATATTGTGCAATACGTACGACGCATTGACACAATCCCGCCAAAGTTCTATAACAATCTTAACTATACGAGCAAAGGCGCTCATTCAATTTGACGATTCCGCACTAACGGTTTCATCAGATGGAATGAACGCCTTTTTTTGTTTGGAGTGCAAATGAGCGACGCATATCTTATTCTTGCCGACGGTACAGTTTTCAAAGGAAAGTCCATCGGTATGACAGGAACCACAATCGGTGAAACCGTCTTCACAACGGGAATGACGGGCTATCTTGAAACCTTGACCGACCCGAGCTATTACGGGCAGATTGTTACGCAAACATTCCCGCTTATCGGGAACTACGGCGTTATTCCGTCGGATTTTGAAAGCAAAAAATGCTGGGTTCGCGGCTACATTGTCCGCGAGCTTTGCGATGATCCGAGCAATTTCCGCTCTGGTGGCACTCTTAACGATTTTCTTAAAACACAAGGAATTGTAGGCATTTGCGGAATAGACACACGCGCGCTCACAAAAAAATTGCGCGAATCGGGCGTTATGAACGGCATGATTGCGAGCGGCGAAAACGCGGAAAATATCGTGCAAGAGGCAGCGAAAAATCCCGGTAAAATCCGCGAATACATGATAACGGACGCGGTGAAAAGCGTACAAAGCAGTGGGGTTAATGGGGGGGAAGACTCCCCCTACGCCTCATCTAAAGAATCGGCTACCCCCTCTACAGGGGCTACGCCCCCGTACCCCCAGACCAACCGCACGGATTCGGGATTGTTAACACAATCCCAAAAGGTTGTACTTTTCGATTTTGGAGCAAAGGCGAACATCGAGCGTGAGCTTGAAAAACGCGGATGTTCCGTAACGGTTGTTCCATACGATACTACAGCTGAACAAGTTATAGCGTGCGCGCCCGACGGCGTAATGCTCAGCAACGGACCCGGCGACCCGGCGGAAAACGTCGGAGTAATAAGCGAAATAAGTAAACTTTGTGACTGGAACAAAAAATGCGCCGCTTCCAGTGAGGCCGCCGGAAAACTTATCCCGATTTTCGGTATCTGTCTTGGTCACCAAATGCTCGCCCTTGCCCGTGGCGCAAAGACGAGCAAGCTCAAATACGGACATCGCGGCGGCAATCACCCTGTAAAAGATTTAGAAACTGGCAGAGTTTACATAACAAGCCAAAACCACGGTTACGCGGTAGAAGCCGCTTCTTTGCCGTCGGGCGCGCACGAAAGCTTCGTAAACGGAAACGACGGTACGTGTGAAGGCATTGAATATACAGACATCCCTGCTTTCAGCGTCCAGTTTCATCCGGAAGCATGTGGCGGTCCGCATGACACAAACTTTTTGTTCGACAAGTTTTTTGAAATGATGCAAAAAAATAGTTAGTACATAGCTACAAAGCTTGAATTTCACTTAACGGAAGACCTTGCTCTTCGCCGCGCCGGTACGCGTAGCCTTCACGCGACTTACAGTCATGCACGAAACGCTCGTAACTCAGCTGCGCGTAGTCCGCATCCTCACGGAACGTGTATGAGTGGTGCAGTCTGTCATCTTCCGTCACCTTGAAGTCCATACTTTCGTGTCCGTCACTTCACGCCCGATGACGGTTATTGCTTTTGGATATCGGGTTTTGCGAACTTTTCGCGCGAAAAACAAAAAAAACGGACTCCCGCAAAGCAGAAGTCCGTTTGATTAGTTAAGAATCAGCCCTAAGTAGGATTAAATCAAAAACATCAATTGAGCACCTGCAGTTGTAAGGGTTATAATTTTATTATCATGCGAAAGAGAACAATGTGTTGGTATCTCAAAACTTAGACCCATTAAATCACCTGTAAAAGTAATAGTATCCCCTTCTATACTGTACAAACTTGATGGTAATGGCATTACTAACTCGTTATTATAGACTATAATCGCTGTAGCATTACCAAGCATAGAAAGAAGAATGTCGAAACCAGAATCTGTAAAGTTGATAACTTTACCAGAAAGGGTATAATCAGTAGTAACAGTAAATGCCTGCCCCATACTAGTAAATTCTTCTGCCGTGACTCCGAATAAAATCATAATATCATCATATTTTGCGATATAACTCTGGTCACATTCGATTGCTGTTTCTTCCGGATCATCGGTAGCACAGAGGAAAGACATAGCAGCCAAGTCTTCTGAATATGTTACATTCAGTTTTCCGTCCTCAAGTTCTCCTGAAATATCATAATCAGTTCCGCTAATCGTTATCGTTCCTGTAATTTTACTTGTATCGCTTTCTGATACATCCCAAGTGAACGATCGTCTTGAAAGAGTATTTTCCAGAATTGCGTCGATAGTATTACATGTCGATTGGTCTTGTTGAGCAGCCTGTTCTATAAAATCATTATCAAAATCACCCTCAAAGTAAGCTTTTCCATCTGCTTTGAAATAAAACTTATAAGTTATTGTAAGTTCACTCAAATAGTCGGAATAATAGTTACTAGTTGTTCCAACTGCTCCCATATCATAAAGATCTTGTGCCGTGAACTCTTTTACAAACGTCCAAGATGTTCCTGGCAGAACTTCTGAAGCATCCGGTGCAGCTGCCGGTGCAGGTGTGTTAACGGGATCTCCACACGAGAAGAATAAGCTTGCAGCGATCAGAACGAAAAGCACAAATAAGCCCTTTTTCATCAAATTAAAATGATTCATATAAACTCCTTTTGGAATCTTTAAATTTAGATTCCATATAAAATTGTAACCCCACACAGAATTTCTTGTCAACTTTTTTATTATGAAGTCCGGCACACCAGCGCATACCGCAATCAACTTAAATATTTTTCAGTTGGAAAAAGCGATTTTTCGCAATATTTTTCTCGCATCTCCATTATCCCCATGATAAAATATCCTTTATCAATGATATCGCTTTTAATTTCATTTTTAGTGTTGATTTTAGGTTATCTCTTCTACGGAAAGCTCGTTGACGGCGTTTTCAAGCCCGACCAGCGAGAAACTCCGGCAAACAAAATAAATGATGGCGTTGATTATATTCCGCTTAAAACTTGGAAGGCGTTCCTTATCCAACTTCTGAACATTGCAGGCACAGGTCCAATTTTCGGTGCGCTCATGGGCGCATGCTTCGGTCCGATTGTCTTTATCTGGATTATACTTGGCTCAATTCTTGGCGGTGGCGTTCACGACTACATGGTTGGAATGATTTCCGAACGAAACGACGGCAAATCAATCGCGGAGCTTTCTGGCATCTACCTTGGAAAAGGCGCGCTCTGGCTTATGCGCATTTTCTCCGTGCTTCTTTTGCTTCTTACGGGAACAGTCTTTATCAGCAGCCCCGCGTCCTTGATAGCAAGACTCACGCCGGAATCACTTAACACTACTTTTTGGATAGTCATCATCCTG
>JAEEGI010025374.1_pt1 | contig 11495 bp, 8 predicted proteins | sample 8958751 | NCBI WGS metagenome assembly JAEEGI01 (sample SAMN16246545, study PRJNA631951) | gut metagenome | biome: gut microbiome; feature: rumen; material: KS-attached | host: Bos | place: Iran: Karaj | collected 2018-10 | reverse complement strand
TTAAGAAGGAAGCACGCCAGGCACCCCGCCAGATAGAATTTGCCAAGATGTATCTGACAAATGTCGTAACCGGCAAGAGATATATCAAGAAGCTTGTGGAAGAGGGCATCGTTGACGGATGGGACGATCCCAGACTTGTGTCCATCGCAGCGTTAAGACGCCGCGGATTTACTCCCGAGTCCATCAAGATGTTCGTTGAACTGTGCGGCGTATCCAAGGCAAACGCTTCAGCAGAGTATTCGATGCTTGAATACTGCATCAGAGAATACTTAAAGGTCAAAAGACCCCGCGTTATGGCAGTCCTTGATCCTGTTAAGCTTGTGATAGACAACTATCCGGAAGGTCAGATCGAAGAACTTGAGGTGGCCAACAACCTGGAAAATGAGAGTTTAGGTGTTCGCAAGGTTCCTTTTTCAAGGGAACTCTATATCGAGAGAGAGGACTTTATGGAAGAGCCTCCGAAGAAGTATTTCAGGCTTTTCCCCGGAAATGAAGTAAGACTCATGCATGCATATTTCGTGAAATGCACTTCCTTCGAGAAGGACGAAAACGGCAATATAACCTGCATTCACTGTACATATGATCCCGAGTCCAGAGGCGGAAATTCCCCTGACGGAAGGAAGGTTAAGGGCACGATACACTGGGTTAACGCATCAACAGCCCTTAAGGCAACAGTCAGACTGTATGAGAACATAATCGATGAGGAAAAGGGCGTCTATAACGAGGACGGAAGCCTTAACCTTAATCCCAATTCACTGACTGTTCTTAATGACTGTCTGCTTGAGCCTTCACTTAAGGATGCAAAAGCATATGAAAGCTTCCAGTTCGTAAGACAGGGATTTTTCACTGTTGATTACAAGGATTCTAAGGAAGGCGCTCCGGTATTTAACAGGATAGTGTCGCTTAAGAGTTCATTTGTATTGCCAAAAAAGGACTAAGTTATTAAAATGGTATTTACCGCGAATATATAAGTTCCGAGATTATTTAGGAGATGATATACAATGGGACTGTTTTCAGGATTAGGAAAATTAGGTTTAAACGGACTTGATGGGTTGAGTGTATACGGAGAACCCGAAAAACCCCAGATTCCGGTAGAGGAAGAGAAAGAACCGGAGGCTCCCAAGATCGTGGAGGAGGATTTCCTGTTAAAGAAGACCTGCAAGTGTCCGTCATGTACCAGGGAATTCAAGACTCTGGCAGTTAAGGCCGGAAAAGCAAAACTGGTTGGCACAGACAAAGACTTAAGACCTCGTTATGACGGTATCGAGCCGTTAAAGTATGAAGTTACCATGTGCCCTGTTTGCGGATATGCTTCACTTAATAAGGACTGGGGTATGCTGACCGATAACCAGTGCAAAAACGTAAGGAAGGAGATATCTGCTTCTTTCAGACCGGATGATAAGGAATATGAGATATATTCTTATGATGATGCCCTGAAGAGATATCAGATGGCTCTTGCGAATTCTATCGTAAAGCAGAGCAAGAACTCTGATAAAGCGCTGATATGCTTAAAAGCAGGATGGCTGCTTCGAAGCAAGTGGGAATCTCTTGATCCGGAAGCTGAGAACTACCCAAATGATGTCAGCGAAGCTATGGGACTGGAGAGTGAATTCTTAGAGAATGCACTGGAAGGCCTTATGACAGCAAGAGCCAATGAGGCTCCGCCGATCTGCGGCATGGATGAACTCACGGTTGATTATCTGATCGCAGCATTGTCTGTGAGATTTGAGAAATATGAGCAGGCTGCAAAACTCATATCCAAGATCCTGCAGTCGAGAGCTATCAATTCACGTATGAAAGAGAAAACTCTTGAGCTTAAGGATGAGATACTTAAGGCCAGGAGCACCTTGACCAAGGAAAATGCAGATCAGGGAAATACGGATCAGCAGTAAAACAGATGGTTTACATAATACATATACATAATTAAAAAAAACGCCGGGGAAACCGGCGTTTTTAAATGGTTATATTGAATGATCATTTATTGCTCATCATTGAAGAATTCTTCACTTGCAATGCTTCCTATGGTTCTGCTGTCGGAAGCGTCTATAGAAGGCGCGTCTAATCCGGGTTCAAAATCGTCTTCAGATTCTGTATCTGCTTCATCGCTCTCATCCTCAGCGTCTGTAAACAGATCAGCGTCATCATCTTCAATGCCTTCTGCAGGAGCGGGTTCAGAAGCGTTTTCAGACGCGCCTTCAGCTCCAGCGGTACTGGGATCTGCGTCGGGAAGCTTTGCAGAGACGTCTTCTGTAGCGGAATCTTCTGCAGCGGCTGCATCTTCAGCATCTATGGTTTCATCTTTTATATCCTGATCTGAGAGATCCTGTTTGGATACTTCACTTTTAGCAGGTTCGGGTTCTTTTGCGGGAGTCGGAGCATCGACTACGCCGTCTCCCGTCAGGCTGTCGTCGTCTTCCGCCTGAGGAGAAGAAGCGTGAACCTCTGGTTTATCATCTGCCTTAGAAGAAGCCTCTTTGGATTTTTCTTCTGCTATGGCAGGATCCAAGAAGTCTTCGGATGTATTGTCATCGTCGGATGGAGCTTCTGTCGCTTTTGCTTTAGGAGAAATAGTGAAGTTTGCGATAGTAGTGGTCCTGATGCTGCTCTTAGGTTTGATATCTGTTTCATCGATCTCACTTAAATCCACATAAGAACGCTCAAGCCCCAGCTTGTCAGCTGCATCGGCGCTTACTTTATCAGCCAGCTTTTTGCCGGGGAAGATCGCATTATCATCTATAAGACCAGCTTTCTTAAGATACATATATGCGCCCATGCCTGCACCTGCCAAAATGCTGCTTGCAGCCAATATTTTACCGAATTTCTTTCCCATGATGAACCTCCGTTATTTTAATAACAAATGTTTTCTAACATATTAATGTATCTGATCACTTCTTTATAATACTTATCCGCATTAAGTCCCGATCCGAGAAGCTGTTCATTCATGATGTTTGTTACTGTGGACTGCAGCATGGTATTGATGGAAGCCGGATCAACTTCTTTCTTGAATTTGGAAGAGTCAACCTGATTTAAGAACCCGTCATATATCCGCTGAAGCTCGTCGCGTTGTTCTTCAGTGGCAAATAAGGCGTTCTCGTCCTCTTCAAATTTGCTTCTGTCTATGAACATCTGCAGATATGGATATGTTTTAAGAACGCTTTTCTTGGCACCCTCCGAGGCGCGCATTATGTTGAAATAATCCGTTTCGTCCGCGGATATGGCGCTTTTTAATTCAAAAGACAGGAATCTTACACAGTAATCATAGACGAATTCATAGAGTCCGATCTTGGACCCAAAATAATGAAAAAGCAGTCCTTTACTAATCTGTGCCGCAACCACGATATCGTCTGTTGAACTGTGCCTGTAGCCGTTTAGAGCGAATATCTGTATCGCAGCATTGATCATCCGATCCTGCTTTTCTTTCTTAAGATCAAAAAACTTCTCGTTCATTATGTCCCCCGTATTGACTAAATCAGTCGCTTACAACTATATCATAGTGAAAATGGGGTTTCAAGAGGGTATTTTCGTGCCATATACCGGGTATGAACGGTTCATACAATATGTTGTATTGAGTCCGAAATGAGGGTACAATTGTGTTATATTTTTTATGGAATAGCAATGGGAAACGTTTTTCAAATTACCTGTTAGCTGCATGAAAGAGAGGAGAACCTGAGGGTATATAGAAAAGTAATGTGTTGATGCAAAACTCATCTGACAGATAAAGGGGGATAACATGTCGAAAGAAAAACTATACACTATACCGTTAAATGACGCCGTAAATGCGCAGGATGAATGTCCGTTCTGCTATATCGAGAGGAATCTTGAGCAGGATCTGATGGATTTTGTGCTGGGGAGCGGCAGCTCATATATGGAGGCCGATATCAGGGATATGACCGACAAAGCCGGGTTTTGCAGGACACATTTTAAGAAGATGTTTGATTACGGCAATACCCTTGGAAACGCGTGGATCCTGAAAACCCACTATATGCGCACCATAAACGAGATGAAGAAGGAGTTCTCATCCTATTCTCCGACGAAATTATCGCTCAAGGACAAGATAAAAGGGCCTGCGGGGACTTCAAATTCTGTAAGCGCATGGATCGACAAGCGCAATAACAGCTGCTATATATGTAATCATTTTGAATCGGAATACGACAGATATCTGGATACCTTCATGACCATGTACGATAAGGATTCAGACTTTAAGAACCGGATCCTCTCTTCTAAGGGCTTCTGTCTGACACACTTCGGAGATCTGTGCGAATATGCGGAGATCCACCTTAAGGAATCCGAGAAAAAAGAGTTCTTTGCGGCCATGTTCAAGCTGATGGAGGAAAATATGGACCGCGTAAGTGAGGATGTGGCCTGGATGGTTGAGAAATTCGACTATAAAAACAAGGATGCCGACTGGAAGAACTCGAAGGATGCCATCCAGCGCGGCATGCAGAAGTTGAAGGGCGGCTATCCCGCAGATCCTGTATATAAGCAGGCGAAGTGAAATTATCCCCCCGGGGGCGTATAGCTTCCCAAAACGCTAATGAGTACTAAGCTCAGAGCCATTTTTCATAACTTGGACTCTGTCTGCGGAACTCGCCGCTTTGCGGCTCAGACAGTCCTCGACAGAGTTTAGGTAGTTAAAAATATCGCCGCGCGTGTGTAATAACCCTCACAGACCCGCTTTCGCTCCTTTCGCCCTGCTTACGTTACTAAGCTCGTGAAAAACCTCGCTAAGTAACGAGCGGGCTCTAGGGTCTGTACAGGTTATTACACACGCACGGCTTTTATTTCAACGATCACATTTTATGTATAAATTTCAACGCTCGCATTTCCAGAAGTATGCGGAATATGCGGGGAGTTCGGAGCCTCCGCCGAAGTCGTGGTCTGCTCCGGTTATGAGATCGGTGGCCATGCCGCAGCCTGCATCAAAATGAGCCGTGTAAGGCGCGGAGTCCATGTTTATGGCAACGAAAACGCGCTCGTTTTCACTTTTGCGTTCGAAAATGCACTGCTTGTTCGTAAGTACTACTGACCTAAAGCCTCCGTAGTTAAGCGCTTCGGAGTCTTTTTTTGCATGGATGAGCTTGGAGATGAAATCCGTAAGCTCGTTCCACTCGGGTTCATCGAAGCAGGGGCGAAGAGCAGGATCGCCCTGGGATTTATCGGCTTTTGCGCCCCATTCGCTTCCGTAATATAGGCAGGGAATGCCGGGCATTCCGTAAACAAGTGCATATACCAGAGGCAGATGCTTCGGATCATTGATGATGGAAGCTGCTCTGGTGACATCATGGTTGTCGATGAAGCTCAAGAGATGCTTTCCGCGGGCTACAGTCCAGTCTTCGGGGCCGAAGAGCCTCATAAGAGAGTGAATGATCTCGAACATATTTCCCGAATTAAATGCGGAATGAATGCCCTTATAGCACTGATAGTTGGTAAGGGAGTGAATGTTCATTTCGTTAAGCATGCGTCCGTATTCGCCGTGAAGCACTTCTCCAAGGATAAAGAAGTCATCCTTCAGAGTATCGCAGTACCCGCGGAGCCTGCTTGTGAATGCCGGCGGCAGGCAGTATGCGACATCGAGACGCAGACCATCTATGTCGAACTCATCTACCCAGCCTTTTACGGCACTGAATATATGCTGAACTACATCTTCATTTCCGAGGTTTAATTTGACCAGGTCGTAATTGCCTTCCCAGCCTTCATACCACAATCCGTCGTTGTAATTGGAGTTTCCGTCAAAGCTTATATTGTGGAACCACCATCTGTAAGGGGAGTTTTCCCTGTTCTTAAGCACATCCTGAAATGCCCAGAAACCGCGTCCCACGTGATTGAAGACTCCGTCCAGTACGACTTTTATATCATTTTTATGAAGTTCGTCGCAGACCTTTTTAAAATCTTCGTTTGTGCCGAGACGTACATCGAGCTTGGTATAATCTCTTGTATTGTAGCCATGGGTGTCGGATTCAAAGAGGGGAGAGAAGTAGATGGCGTTTATACCCAGCTTCTTCATGTGAGGGATCCAGTCGATGACCTTTAAGATGCGGTGAGTAAGTACTCCGTCGTTTTCGAAGGGAGCCCCGCAGAATCCCAGGGGATAGATCTGATAGAAACAACTTTCATATGCCCACATATTGTTGTCCTCCAATCATTATATTTATGTTAACTAAATTAACATCTGGTTTGGTGACAATTTCCTGTAAAAACAGGTTATCATGTAATTGAGTTTGAGTAATATTATTCTATTATGTTAACCAGACATAAGGTGTCTTATAATTTAATGTAATCGTGTTATGTAAACTACTAATTCAGTTCCTGGTTATAATCCAGATAGTCGCCTGTAATATCGGTCACAACGTCATTTTCTATTGTAAACATCGTATATCTGTACACGACTGTATGGTCTGCAAGGTACTCGGAATCCGCAAGGTGGTCGTTTAACTCCTCGGCGCTTAAGCCGGTTTCGGACATCAGCGTTTCTACTGATACGGGAGCGTCATCCACGTAAAATGCGGATATCATGTAGGTTCCGTCGTGGGAAGTAGTGGCGTCTGTACTTCCGGAAGCGGTTGTATCGGCGTTTTTTTCTGTCGATTCAGGAGAATCTTCGGTAGCAGACACACCGTCGGTAGCGGATTCATCGCCTTCGGTGCCTGTTTTGGCTTCGCTTTCGTCATTGCCGGCTTCAGCAGCTGTTTTTGCAGCGGATTCGGCATTTTTCACTGCTTCCATATCGGGAGTGTAGGGGATAAGCCCGTCTTCTGTGACCTGCTGGATCAAAACTCCGTCATATGCCGTTATCCACTCTGCGTATGTGGAGCCGGTGCTGATCCCTGCGCCGGTCTGGCCTTCATGATCCACGGAGATATCGTGAGATTCGGGTACTCTGGTCTCGGCGCAGCCGCATAATGCAAAACACATATATGCGCAAAAAGTGCCCAGAGCAAATCTCCGGGGCAGAGCGAAGGGGGAATCGCCGTGCTTATTTATTTTGTTATTGTACATATATCGTTTAATTCTCATTTACCTATTCATTCCCATAACGGAGACCGTAATGCTATTCATTTCCGTACCGGATCGCTCTGATGACCTCGATCCCGCCTTTTAGCGGATAACCTTCAGATCGATATCACTTGTTATGTTGTCGCCCGGAAAGCCGAATTATTCGTATCAAGCCCGATATTCGGGTAATTCCGGAATTTCTATCAGTATATCATCATCTCTTCTGTCGTCAAAGTGGCATATTGTCGGAAAAATGTGATACAATAAAAAAGATTTTGTTATAACTTTTTTAATTTTTTTAGGGACGGACTAAAGAATGGCTATTAAATCTAAATCATCAGTAATTCCCACTACTATCGAGGAAGTTGAATTAAAAGGCGAAGGCGGCTTAAGAAGAGCATATACACTGAGGACGATCATATCTGTGATGGTCATGGGCATCGTTTTTTTGATAGCCGGACGCATTATATTCGGTAACGCGCTGCAGAATACCATAGAAAAGGAACTGTCGAATGTGGCGTATATAGTCATTACCCATTACGAGGAGATCGATCCGGGTGATTATAATCTGGTCGTTGATGAAAATGACGAGCCGGTTTTTCTTAAGAAGGGTGAGACCGTAATATCCGACGATACTTCATTTATAGAAGAGATCGCGAAGGAGACGGATACGCAGATCACCATTTTCTTCTATAATACAAGGCTTATGACCACCTTTGCGGACGCGGGAAGCAAGGAAATTCTGGGCAGTATCGCAAATAACACGATTACCGAAGAGGTTCTGATAGACGGAAAACCGGAGTTTTTCAATGATGTGGAGATCAATAAGACGAGGCTGTGCGCGCTTTACGTTCCCGTTTATGCAAAAGACGGAACCTGCGTGGGAATGATAGGCGTCGGAAGACCGTATAGTGAGGTGTTTGGGTATATTAACAAGCTGTCGGGAGTTTTTGCATTAATAATCCTTGTCGGTGGCGTAGCAGCGTCAGTGTGGATGGTGAGTTATACATCTATCCTGGTGGGCGATATGGAGAAGCTTAAGACGTTTCTCGGAAATATTGCATCCGGCCAGCTGAGCGTTGATCTGGACCAGTCGGTGCTTGACAGGAAGGATGAGCTTGGAGATATGGGCAGATGCGCCCTGTTTGTAAGGGGCTCCTTAAGAAAACTTGTGGAAAAGGATCCGCTGACGAACTTAAACAACAGACGAAGCGGCCAGGCCAAGATGGAACAGATCCGCAAAAAATCCAGAAGTTACGGGACAAAATATGCGGTTGCCATCGGTGATATCGACTTTTTCAAGAAAGTTAACGATACCTACGGACATGACGCCGGTGATGCGGTGTTAAAAGAGGTTGCACGCATTCTTTCTTCGAAGATGACCGGAAAGGGAATAGTAGTCAGATGGGGCGGCGAGGAATTCCTGTTTGTGATGGAAAACTGTGATCTGGAAGCCGCCAAGGCTCTGTTGTGGGATATTCTGGCTGAAATCAGGCAGACTTCAGTACAATACGGAAGACAGACCATCAAATTCACCATGAGCTTCGGCGTTGTGGCAGGCGATTACAGCTTCAAGCCTGAGACTGAGATCAATGCAGCGGATGAACTGCTGTATTATGCTAAGGAGCATGGCAGGAATCGCGTGGTGTCCACTACCAGTGAAGAGGAGAAGGAACCGGCCAGAATGCGTAGCAATACACCTGTTATTGTACCGGTAGAAGAAGTAGAAGACAAGCTTGACGACGACCAGATGGAGGCTATAGATGAACTGGTTGCGGCTGAGGTGACTGATGAGAGTCAGATTCTGGAGCCGTCTGAAACAACGGTAATCGGCGATGAGGCTGAGGTTGAGGCTGCGGTAAGCGGAGATGAGACTGAGGCTGAAGCTGCAGTAAGCGGTAAGGCAGCTGAGGTTGAAGATGCAGTAAGCAGTAAGGCGACTGAGGTTGAGGCTGCGGTAAGCAGTAAGGCGGCTGAGGTTAAGGCTGCGGTAAGCAATAGGGTGAATGTGGTTGAAGCTGTGAAGAGCAGAGTTATGGCGAAGGCTGAAACGGCAGCGAGTTTGGAAGAGGCGGAGAAAATGGGAACTACTGAGAGAACAGGCACAGGTAATAAAGAAGTGTCAGCGATGAAGGCCGGTATTGTTGAGAAAGCCCGTCTTATGGAGACTGAGATTGCAGATAAAGCAGATGCAGATCCCGGTACTGATGAAGATTCCGCTTTGGAAGCTCCTGGCGAAAAGGATATCGAACTTTGGGATATATATGACAGGAACAAGGAATTGACCGGCCGGACCATGAAGCGGAATGATTTTACCATGAAAGACGGGGATTATCATCTCACTGTGCTGGGAGCGATTATGAACAGGCAGGGCGAGTTCCTTGTGACCAGACGTGTGATGAACAAATCCTATGCGCCCGGATGCTGGGAGATATCAGGCGGCGCTGCCAAATCCGGTGAAACTTCATATAAAGCAATCCTGCGTGAAGTAAAAGAAGAGACAGGACTTGACGTATCGGGCGCCGATGGCGGGTATATGTTCACATACAGGCGGGATAATCCGGAAGAAGGCGATAATTATTTCGTGGATGTATATCGTTTTGTCATGGATTTCTCCGATGAAGATATCAAGCTTCAGGAGGAGGAAACCGACGGATATATGCTTGCGCATGCTGAGGATATCAGGGAACTGGGTGAAGACGACGTATTCCTTCATTATAAGAGCATTAAGGCGGTGTTTGATCTGTAGGAGAGGCATGAGTCTCAGATTCGCAGGAGAGGCATGAGTCTCAGATTCGCAGGAGAGGCATGAGTCTCAGATTCGCAGGAGAGGCATGAGCTTTAGATCAGCAGGAGAGGGGAAACGGGAGAGTATATACATTGGCCGGATATACACAGAAGAAGAAAAAACAGGAAAAAGATCCCCAGGAAGATATCATAAAGTTAAACAAGATCATAGAAGAACAGTCGTTTTCTAATGTTCATCTGCTGACCGGACCTGAAGATTATCTGAGACTTCAGTTTCGGGATAATCTGGTTAAGGCCATGGGCGGAGTGCCCGGGTCTTTAAGCTTTACCAAATTTACAGGGAAAAACATAGAGGCAAAAGAGGTCATAAACCTGGCGGATACCATGCCGTTTATGAGCGATCGCCGTGTGATCCTGATCGAAGAAAGCGGATGGATAAAAAACGGCAATTCTGAGATCGAAGAATATCTTGACGCCGGGGTGAGTCCCGATACCTGCATAGTTTTTTGTGAAAGAGAGGCAGACAAAAAACGTAAGATATATACCATTATAAAGAATACCGGGGTGATCTCCGAGTTCTTAAAACAGACTGAAACCACTCTTAACAACTGGATCAGGTCCAGAATGAACGCTTCCGGGATCGCTATCGGTCCGACTGAGGCCTCGTATCTGATCAATCTTGCCGGAACGGATATGTCTAATCTGGCCGGGGAGATAGAGAAACTGTCCTCATATTGTATGATGGAGGGACGGGCGACGAGGAATGACATAGATGCGGTCTGTTCCAGATGTGTTGAGAACAGGATATTTGATATGTGTGAGAACATTGCTCTCGGGAAACCAAAGAAAGCTGTGGAAGAGTATCAGGATCTGCTCTCGCTTAAGGAAAAACCCATGGGAATACTGATCCGTGTCCAGAGACATTTTGAGATGCTTCTGACATTTAAGGATCTGGACCTTAAGAAAAAGTATTCCGATAAAGAACTGTCAGAATTCATTAAGAGACCGGAGTGGACCATCGGCAAGAGTATAAGACCCCAGGTTCGGTTTTATTCCAGGAGGGATCTGGAAAACATACTCTCCATGCTGATCGACCTTCAGACAAATATTGTAAATGGGACCATTTCCGAAGAAGTTGTGATCGAATTGGCGATAGCGCAGATTTCAAGGCTTAGAACAGGGCCGTAGGAGAAGAAGAGGAGTTATGTAAACGCACACCTTAAGAATGATGAACTATAGTTATGTAAACCGACACTGTATCAGTCTGTCAACAAGTTCAAGTGCTTTCTCGATTGTTGTATCCATATCGTAGTATTTATATTCTCCAAGTCGTCCGCCTATATACAGGTCAGGAAGCGCATCTGCCATTTGACGGTATTCTTCGTAGAGATTTAAGTTTTTTTCATCTCCGATCGGATAATATGATTCTTCTCCGGGCTTCCATTCATGGCTGTATTCACGGGTTATAACGGTTACGGGGATATATTTTCATTCAGAATCCTTACCGAATTCAAACCATTTATGCTCGATGATCCTGGTGTACGGAGTTTCTTCATCTGTGTAATTAACTACCGCATTTCCCTGGAAATTAGGGATTTCAAGGAGTTCTTCTTCGAATCTTAGTGAACGGTATTCAAGATTTCCCAGTCTGTAACCAAATAGTGCATCTATGGGACCGGTGTAGATCACGGTACCGGCTTCCGAGTCAAGTTGTTTCCTGACTTTAGGGTCTAGATAATTCGTGTTGAGTCTGA
>JAEEGI010025372.1_pt1 | contig 11495 bp, 9 predicted proteins | sample 8958751 | NCBI WGS metagenome assembly JAEEGI01 (sample SAMN16246545, study PRJNA631951) | gut metagenome | biome: gut microbiome; feature: rumen; material: KS-attached | host: Bos | place: Iran: Karaj | collected 2018-10 | reverse complement strand
TCAGAAATGAAGAGAGCTCTCCTCTCAGCCTTGTTCGGAGCAGTCGAGCTCTCTTCATTTCTTCATCTTGAAAATCATCATCCTCGTCCGAGAACTGCACATTTCCAAACAGACACTTTGGGGCTGGGCTGTCTATGAAAAAGGTCATCAAACACAAAAACCGAGCTTCGAAAAGCCCGGCATTTGCTGTAAAATATGTTTATGCGACTAAACAAAATATTACAAGGAGATTATACCGTTTCTTCCTTGTATCATCAAATCAAACTTCCGCTCTGACAGCATAAAAGACTATATAAATCATTAATTAAAAAGAGGACCAGATTTCTCCGATCCTCTCAAGTATGTGTCCGCAAACACATACCCCAATTCGTACTCATAGTATACACCAAGATAATGCTTTATTCAATGGTTTAAAATATATGTCCTTAATACAGCAATTCTGTTACTAAGATCTGGGTGAATTCCCAGATGTTTTCTGGGGTCTTTGTTATTTGAGTGAAAAAATAAGTGGTCTTTTTCCATTATATACTAAAATGCGATTGACGAACACGTGTTCTTGGTGTAAAATATACTCAACAGAACCCGACACGCCTCTCATTATGATGCGGACCACGTCGGGTCATTTTATATAAGGGTGCTTTAAAATGGATAACAGATCAGAAATAATCATTTACAATACCGAAGACGGAAAATGCAAAATTGATGTCAGACTTGAAGATGACAACGTATGGCTTACACAAGAACAGATGGCTGAGTTGTTTCAAAAGGCAAAATCAACTATTAACGAACATGTTAATAACATTTATTCTGAAGGTGAATTAAGCATTGATACTACTATGAGAAAATTCGGAAATTCCGAATTTTCTACTAAGCCTACAAATTTTTATAACCTGGACATGATTATTTCTGTAGGCTATAGAGTTAAGTCGCAAAGAGGCATTCAATTTAGAATATGGGCCAGTACTATCCTTAAAGAATATCTAAAAAAAGGTTTTGTTATGGACGATGAGCGTCTAAAAAAACTAGGTGGTGGTGGATATTTTAAGGAACTTCTTGAAAGGATTCGTGATATACGTGCTTCCGAAAAAGTATTCTATCGGCAAGTACTTGAAATATATGCGACAAGTATAGATTATGATCCTAGGGTTGAAGAATCCATTCTCTTTTTCAAAAAGGTACAGAATAAGATTCATTACGCTGTCTCTGGTGAAACTGCTGCAGAAGTTATTTACAATAGAGCTCATGCAAAAAAAGAATTTATGGGTTTAACTACCTTTGTAGGTAATCAGCCTACTCTAAATGAAGCAAAGATAGCCAAGAATTATCTGTCTGAAAAGGAATTAAGAGCAATGGGACAGATTGTCTCCGGTTACTTGGATTTTGCAGAGCGTCAGGCAGAAAGAGAAATCCCCATGACCATGTCAGATTGGGCAAAGCATTTAGATGGAATACTTACATCTACCGGAGAGCAACTACTAATTGGCAATGGAAGCGTATCACATTCACAAGCAATGAAAAAAGCTGAATGCGAATACAAAAAGTACAAAGAAAGAACCCTCAGCGATGTGGAGCAAGACTATCTAAATAGTATTGAAGATTTAAACGCGACTTATAACAAAAAGAAAATCTAAAACCCTCGAATTCGGGAGGGAGTAAGTGGTCTTGAAGTGGTATTTTTTGAAGAAGAGAGCGCCAAAAGCCTCCTTTCTATGCGGTTTTGAAAAGGGCTATTACTTCGAGCCCCGTCTATCGCTTATTTTTTTTACATCATTTTTTATTGAATACTTCCATATCCAGCATATTCTCCGTCTTCGCCGTAACCAGTGTCACAACGCCGTCGCCGGTTACATTGGCGCAGGTCTGCATCATTCCAACGATGGAATAAAGTCCCATGATAATACTGATCGCCTCTGCGGGAATACCGATCTGAGGAACAAGAAGCGAAATGCAAACCAGGGCTCCGCCGGGAACACCGGGAGCACCCACCGACAATACAAATATTGCCAGGCCAAGCTGGAAAATAATGGTAGGCGTAATGGGAATTCCAAATATCTTCGCCATAAACAGAGCACTTATCATCTGAGTAATACAGCTGCCGTCCATATTTATCGTAGCTCCGAGAGGAAGGGAGAAAGAATAAACCCTTTTTGAAATTCCGAGTTTTTTATCGCACACTTCCATGGAGGTTGGCAGAACCGGATTACTGGAAGCAAATGTAAAGGCCGCTATCATTACCGGGTAATACTTCTTAAAGAACATCAAAGGATTCAGCCTTCCCACAACAAGTATGATCAGGGCATAGATAAGAATCATTACAATATCGCCCAGGTAAATGGTGGGGATCCACACCAGCACTGCCCCAAGGGACTCAAGCTTCATGGAAAGGACCATTTTTGCCATGGAACAGAAAATAGCAACCGGCATCACGGAAATGATCATGGCTGTGATCTTAGCGCTGACAAGGTATCCATCATTCAGGATCTCCTTGCATTTTAGCTGATCTGAGATGGTTCCCACCGCAATACCCACCATTGCTGCTATAAAAATGATCTGAAGCATATTTGCCTTCAGGAAAGGATTGATAATATCGCTGGGAACAATGTCGACAATGGTATCTACAACGGATACCGATACTCCTTCGCCTTTCGCAATTGTGGCCTGTGCCGCATCGGACACCAGGGACTTAAGCTGCGGATCGCCGATAGGGAAAATATTCCAGATCAAGGCACCAACGCAGATAGCTATGATCGAAGTGATGAAGTACATTCCAAGCACCTTGCCGGATATTCTGCCGAGAGTTTTCATATCTCCGAAGCCTGCGATACTGGATGCAATGGAAAAAAGCACCAGAGGCGCCACTATCATCTTCAGGGCATTCAGGAATGCGGTGGTAATGGGCGTAAATATCTTGCTTATTACGAATTGATTGATAACGGCAGGGCAGAATGATTTCATGAGAAGGCCCACTAAAAGTCCTGCCAGCAGTGATGCTATAGTCAGCATAAGCTGAGCGTACTTGGACTTTATTACCTTGATGGTGGCAATATTAACGTCAGAGGTGTGCTTTAATGTAATGCCGGTTCCAAGAACACGCTTGATAAGGTTCTTTAAAGCAGCCTGGCTCTCAATGTCATCGTCATCATCCTCGAAGTCGAAGCTCAGACCTTTTTCCAGCTCCGCCACGTCAAAAGCATCTCCTTTGGCTGAAATACGCACATCTGCATTTCCTAAAAAGTAGTGCACATTGACGTTTATCTTGTCTTCTCCGGCTGCAATATGCCTGATCATAGCTCCAAGAATTTCCTCAGTACTAAGCTCTGTAGCCGTCACATCTCTGCTGTCTATTCCTTTGGCCTTCAATGTGTCTTTTACATAATCTACTGCTGTCTGAATTTCTTTTACGTCAGGTTTAATATACATTCTATATACCCTCTATTTATTGCCAATATGAAGGAATCCGTTTCCTGGTTTTCAATGTATATTATAACATAGACCTATTGACGTTTTTTCATCACTTACACAGCTTTTCTATTACCTTTTTCTGAAGTTCTCTGTTGATACCAATGGCCTCAAAATACTTATCCGCAGTGCTGTACTTTTCTTCCATCAGCTCAAAAAAACTGATCATGTTATTCTCGTTTGGGATCACGATGTTCATATCAAGATCCGGGTTTTTCTCACGTATCAGCTCAAAGCGGGGCTGCTCGTTCTCTTTTGTTCTCATGTAATCAAAGACAATGTCGCTTTTTCTTATGCCGCAGAGCCACAGAATAAGAGCAGCGTTGACGCCGGTTCTGTCTTTTCCTGCAAAGCAGTTAAACATTACTCCATAGGGAGCCTTTGCCATGGTTCTGAACACCTCTGCAATGTTGGAGGCATGGGCGATCTTGAAATAGCTCTCGGGCACCGCCTCCACGCTCTCCGGGATCCCGCTTCCCTCAAGGATAGGGATGTCGCAGTAATTAAAGCCTTCCATGCCGGCAAGGCCATGTGGCCTCTCTTCCTTCTCCTCCCGGGATCTGGTGTCGATCAGTGTTGTGATGCCGGTACTTCTAAGAAACTCGATATCTTTTTCCGAAGGGTGAAGCGGCACATCACTCCTTATAATGCGACCGTACTTGGTATAGTTTTCTGTTCCGTCAATCCTGTATCCGCCCAGGTCTCTGGTGTTCAGGGTAGTCTCCAGCAGAGAATACACTCTGTTGACCCATGCGTTGTCATAGCTCTCAATCAGCTTCCCGCCGTTTCTTAAGGCCTCCAGCTCCTTGGCGCAGAGCTCCACTGCCTCGGCGATATATTCGTCAGCCATTTCCCTGGTAAAAAAGAAAATGTCGTCATCTTCCACTTTTTCAAAATAACCGGCCATGGACTCCACCAGCCAGTTAACGTCAAAGGTTGCGATACTGTTTATCTCCTCGTTCTCAAATCCCGCAGGAGCCGCAATGTCATTCTTAAGGCCGTATTTTTCAGCCACATAGTAATTTATTATGGAGTAGTCCTTATGGAGCTTGTCCACATTTCCCGGAATCATGGGGTTCCACTTGTACTTGTCGTAGACAAAATGCCTGTAGCAGATATCCTGCACCAGATGCAGATAATATCCCAGATACAGGTCGTCGGTCTTCATCAGCTCCCCAAATTTTTCTCTATAGAATTCAAAATTATAGGATTTCTTGTTTCGTCCCCAGATGAATGTATTGATATGTCCGGCCTGTCCTTTGCCGGCATCAGGAAGAATCGCTCCGAATTTGAGCCTGTCTAAATCCTTGAAGTCATAACGTTTGGTAAGTTCGCAGGTAACCGCGAGATGCATGATGCTGGATGCCATATTTACTGCTCCTTCTCTTCCGCTATTCTTGAATTTAACGATATTCCCATTATTAACGTTCCAGGCAATAGGCGTCAACCTGGGATTTTAATGAAATCAAGGAAAGCTTTAAGAAGCTACGACAATTCCTTCGTAGTTGCGAATTCTGTCACAGATTCTGTCGGTGCAGATATCGATAAATTCAAGCATCTGCTCGGCTGTGCAGTACTTGCAACCGGACACATCAACAGGCTCTGAAGCGTTATACTGAACATTGATAAGATGATCTTTGATGTCCTTAAGATCAGCAGCATGGGTATAGTCTCCAATTTCCAGCTCCTCAGAATCTGCAAACAGCCGGAAGATCTCAGGGGTGTTCTTACTGTTTTGATAGAGCCATAATCCCACTTTATTCATATCAGGGTAATATACTTCTTTGAACTCGTCTTTGGTCAGGGGCGGCATGCACATTCTCTGAGCTTTTCTCCAAACAAGAAGGTCATTGCAGTGGTCAGTAAGACAATGAACGCAGATTCCGAGAATCAGCATCTTTCTTTTTATATCCTGCTCGTTAACACCATATTCATTCCAGAATGCGTCGATATTTTCAAGCCACCTGTCGTAGTCCCAGGTGTCCCCCCAGGGTCCGCAACCTTCAAAAAGGTGGGTATGCACCTTGGTTTCCAAATATGGCACAGACTCGCCGATAGCATCCGGTGCTACGGATCCTAAGATGAATTCCTCTTTTCCTGAAGTAATATTCATTTTTTCTGCGACTCTGTACGCAACTTCCATATGTGTCATCTGTCCCGCCATTACTTTTTCCCTCCACGATTAGTCATAAACTCAAGATTTACTGAAATTATAGAGCTTCCCCCAGGGGCGAAGTCAACGCCAAATGTGTATAATGGAAATTAATGGACCATGGGGACGGGGGTGATGGATCAAAATGCTAAGAACAATAATGATATTTCCACAATTCAAAAATATAGGGATCATAGATGAAATCAGGGATAGATTCGATCCTTTAGCAAAGCTGGTTCGCCCACATATCACCCTGGTTTTTCCCTTTGATTCCGAAATGACCAATGAAGAATTGGAAGAGAAGCTCACGAGCAGTCTAAAGAACGTAGGCCCTTTTGAACTGACATTGCATGGGTTCAGCAAATCAGCTGACAATTATCTCTTTCTGGATATAGAAAAGGGAAAAGAAATAATTAAGGCCATACATGATGAGCTTTATTCAGAACATTTCAAAGAATTCTATCTCGATATTCCTTACATCCCTCATATAACTGTTGGAAAACTTGGCAGCGATCAAGAGTTAAACGCAGCCTATGAATATGTAAAAAATCTCGATGTCAGCTTTCAAACTGTAGTGGATAAGGTTTCTGTGGAGATGATCGGCGAACACGAGGAGTCGACCATTGTCATTGAGAAAATACTTGTATCCCCATTTTCATGGTATAAATCTCCTGTTCCTGAGAGCCTTCCGGTCAGGCAGGTTTATGGTGTGGTTTTCTCCAATGATGGAAGGACTCTTCTTCGCGTTGAGGACGGAAAATACAAGCTTACCGGCGGAAAGCCCGAGAATGGCGAATCCTTCGAAGAGACTCTTTGCAGGGAATATGTGGAAGAAGTAAACGTAGAGCTTACAGATGCGAATTATCTTGGTTATCTTCTGGTCAATGACAATGGCAATAAATATGCTCAGGTCAGAATGATTGCCAGAATCAAGGATATAGGCGAAAGCCACGTCGAGCCTGCCACCGGAAAAGTGTATGGAAGAGAGCTGGTTACAGTAAATCAGGTCAAAAAGTATTTGAACTATAGTGATGTAGCAGGCAATCAGATGCTTGATGACGCTATAAGTATGGCCAAAGAAACCTTTGACCTTGATAATCCTTACTCCGAGGGGCTGCATAGTCCATTACAGAACATATAACCATATAGTATAAGGTGATGACTTATCTTCATATTTCCCTTTAAGAGTGAGTCCAAGCTCCTTGGCATTATCAAGTTCTATCCGGGAGAATACATATACTCCTCCCAAATCCCGGAATGCATCCGCATCCATGAGCAGACTATTATCTGTTACAGTCTTAGTCCTTTCAGGGAGCCATACAGATTCGTCACTTCCGGAGAACAGATAAGCTCTTGCTCCCCAATCGTCATAATATTCTCTGGCAACCTCAGATTTATCCAAAGCCGGTGCTATGATTTTTCTGAAGTCATCTTTGTAGGACTCATAATAATAACTCAGGCATCCATCCAACGTCGCTATCCCACTGTATGACAGCACCGCGGGATGGAATCCATAGGCCACGCTGTACTCGCCTTCATAATCGATGTCCTTCTTAATAGACTCAAACAGCTCCTCTGAAAAGAATTCCCCGTAGGAGAGGGTTTCTGACCTCTCATTTTTCACAGTCTGCCACAGATTAACATAAACAGTGTTGTAAAAATCGTTATAGAGAGACTGGGTCCCCATGACAGACAAAAGCACGGCAATGGCAACAGTTATTGAGACTTCCTTCCTGTAAGCATCATAAAGTCTCTTAACAACCATTGCAGCCAGCATGTACCACAAAAAAGGATTGAAGAAAACTGTGCGATTATACTGCCAGCCCTTAAGGGGTGGTACCAGTTTTTCAAAAAAATCTCTGAGGGGGCCACAGTAATATAATCCATATACCATGCTGTTAAAGCATATAAACAGAAATATCAGATTAAAGGGGTCCTTAAGGATTTTTTGAAATTTTTTCCTGTAAATATACCCTGCGTTTATGATCACAAAGGCAATCAGAACCACATATATCACAAAAACCCGATGCAGATCTTCTGCATGGAAAATGCTGTTCCTGAAAACTTCGATGGCTGCGCCAATAACTCCGGCAAAGGAATGATTATCCTCAACCATACTGTCCCTTATGGTTGGCTCCCCCGAAGCAAAAATCAGATAAAACAGCCTGTATTCTATGAGCACATATCCAAGGGATATCAGCAGTGTTGAGATCAGCAAACTTCTGCATAGCTTCTTATCTCTCATGCTTTTCCACAGAAAATATACGAACAGATATCCCACAATAAAGGGTCCGAAAAAAGTGAAATAAGACAGGGTCGGGTAAAGGAAAATTAGTAAGTAGTATATCGGTTTTCCCTCACGGGTCACCCTTCTTATGAGCCATACAAGTAAAGGTATGGATGCAAAAGCGAATGAAAAAGCAGGATAAAGCGGAAGGAGCCCATAAGTCAGGCTGAATAAAACAACTATCCATTCATATTCAGGATATCTTTTTTGAAATATATCTTTTCCCAGAAGAATTCCCGATCCAAGGGCAATCAGTATTTTACAGAAATAGCCGATAATGTACGCAGTAAATGTCGGAAAGATCATATACAAAACAGAATACAAATAAAACTCCGAAAGAAAAAAGTTGCGGTCAATACCTCCAAGGATGGGTATAGTGACATTATGGGAAAAGAAGGCATGATTACTCCTAAGTAACTGATAATCTGTTATATGTATATCAAGATTATCATGGACCCCCACATAGGTATGTGCTTCCCCCGCTAAAGCAAAAGTCAAAAGCTCTATAGCTAAAATAACTGCCACCAGTGCGAAGTACCATTTAATTGCCAATCTCTTTTTCATTTTTCCTCCAAACAAAAAACGGCAGAATATGAAAAAAGAAGCATCAACAAAAGATGCTTTATTTTCATATTCTGCCGTAAATTCACATTTCTTTTCACAGAGCCTTAGCTTCTGTCCCTCATATAGCAAACAGACAGCTACTTCTCTATAAAAGCATTAACTTTTCAGCTGTGATCAACTGCAAAAACAATATGGAGAAATTATAACACAGCATTCGTAATAAGCACAACAATCATGGGGCTTTGCCCGGTGTTGTCATACACACACTTGCTTAATGCGGCCTTTAGCTGCGCTTCAAGCCTGTCATCCCTGACGTCCTGGGTTATTAGCCGTGAGAGCTCCCCATTAAGCACGGAATGAAGGGTTTCAATAATGCTGTCATTCCCAAACCCTTCGGTAAATCCCCTTGTTGTGATCTTTGGGGCCGCTACAAGTCTTCCGCTTTTCTTCTCAAAACACAGCTCAGCTATGACAATTCCTGATTCAGAAAGAATCCTTCTCTCCTCTATGAGATTCTTGTCCATATCATCTACGATCAGACCATCGATGCATATTTCCTTCAGCGGGATAGTGCCCGCCAGCCGGCAGCTATCCTCGGTAAGCTCCAGAATATCGCCATTTTTTATAAGCCAGATGTTATCTCTTGGAATGCCGGTGCTCTCTCCGATTCCGGCAGCAGCTCTGCGATATCTGTACTCACCATGGGCGGGTATCAGATATTTGGGCTTTAAGAGCGAATACAACAAAAGCAGCTCTCCTGCGCAGGCATGCCCGGTAGCATGAATGTCCTGGAAGACAATTTCCGCCCCCTGCTCTTCCAGGATATTCAGTGTTTTTGAAAACTCACTTTCGCTTCCCTGGATGGCAATGGAGCTGAAAAGAACCACATCATCTTTCCTGATGCGGATCAGGGGATGATTGCCCGAGGCTATGTTCATCAGGCATTTTATAGGTTCTCCATGGTTGCCTGTAGTAAGGAAAATAATATCCTTATCTTCATATTTGTCCATATCGGCTATATCTATCAGCACATCACCGGGTATTTTGAGATACCCCAGTTTCTCGGAAGCAGAAAAAATAGAAAGCATCACCTCTCCCTCAAGAATAACTTTCTTATTGTATTTCTCTGCCAGAAGTATTATCTGCTGCACCCTGTCCATATTTGATGCAAAGGTAGCAACAATCAGCCTCTTGTTCCTGTGTCTGTTAAAAAGGATATCCAGCTGGTTGTTTACATCTGCTTCCGAAGGAGACAGTCCTTCTCTCAATGCATTGGTGCTGTCGGATAAAAGGGCCAGAACCCCCTTGGTTCCTATGGTCGATAAACGTGGAATATCTATGGCATCCCCCATTATTGGGGTCAGATCGATCTTAAAATCTCCTGTGTGGAATACAATTCCGACTGGTGTATAGATTGCCAGCATAGCCGCATCGGGAATGCTATGATTTGCCCGGACAAACTCGATCTTAAAGGCACCAAGGACAATGGTATTGCCGATCTTGATAACTTTGGTGCGAGCCTTTTTTATTCCCTTCAGAGCAAGCTTTTTTTCCACCAGTGCGATGGTAAGGGGTGTTCCATATATAGGAACATTGAGGTCCGAAAGTATATAAGGAATCGCTCCGATATGATCTTCATGGCCATGGGTAAGAACTATGCCCTTGACCTTGTCAGCATTTTTCACAAGATAGTCTATATCGGGAATGACGGTATCTATCCCGGGCATATTGTTGGGAGGAAAAGAGGTTCCGCAGTCTATGACGATTATAGAATCAGCATATTCTATAACAGTCATATTCATCCCGATCTTATCAAAGCCTCCCAGAGGGATTATCTTCAGATTATTTTCCATAAGTATTACTCTTTTCCTGTTTAACCTTCTTTAAAGTGTCATAAATACCTACCAGCATGAAGACAATTGCTGCAATCTGAATCAAAAGTTTTATCGTATACTGTCCTTCTCCATCAAAGATGAAGGAGCATGCATTGAACATAAAACCAATGGCCAGAAGCGCAGAAATATTGGTTCTCTTATTCTCTGAGATGCCGGTCTTTCGCTCTTTAAGTTCAGTGATGATGTTTCTTGTATTTACTGTGGCGTTAAGCAGCACAATTACAACAGCCATGGCGATAAATACTGCGCCCCATGTCAGTGGTCCACCCAGAGTGGATGCTGCATATACCTCATAGAGAAGAAGCAGGAACTCAATCAGGGTAACAACCTTGAACATGCGAAGGATCTTGGTGTATTGGCCGATCTGGCTGTCCACATCTGTATAGAGCTGGAACTCTCCCTTAGAGGTTTCCTTTCGAAGGATAACCCAGAAGCCCCACTGCTGAACTATCTCCACATCATTCTCAGCCATGAACTCCTTGTAATCCTTGGATACACTGAGGATCTTGTCACAGAAGTCCACCTGATACTGGTATTTGCCCTTCTCGCACTCTTCAAAGGAATAAAAGCCTGCGCAAAAGCTCTTCATGGCCAAGCCCTCGTTGGCCTTCTCTGTAAGCCATCTTGCTTCTTTATCTTTATCAAAAGTCATCATAAATTTGATCATCTTATTTTTCCTCCATCAATTTGCCGTTGTTAACCAGTTCTTCCAGCCTCTTGCGCTCCGCCTCAAAGGCTTCTCTTCCCAGCTCGGTGATAATGTACTCCTTCTTCTTCCTGGAGGACTTATCCTCGCTGTATATCTCGATCCACTTTCGTTTCTCCAGGGTCTGCAGCGCCCCGTATAGTGTGCCGGCCCCAAGCTGGACCCTGCCGCCGGTCATGTCTGACACCTCCTGGGTGATGCCGTAGCCGTAATTGGGCTTCCTCACCGCCAGTAAAATGTAGTAAAACGCTTCCGTTAAGGGTGTTTCAACAGGTTTCATAGTTTTTCCCTTTCATTTATATCATCCTACGTTGTATCGCCATCTGTTATATCGTCTTCCGATGTATCATGGTTATAATATATCACCACCCGATATATTCGTCAACACTTTTTTTCAAAAATGAGTCAACGGGGACGGTTCTCTCTGACTCA
>JAEEGI010025371.1_pt1 | contig 11495 bp, 13 predicted proteins | sample 8958751 | NCBI WGS metagenome assembly JAEEGI01 (sample SAMN16246545, study PRJNA631951) | gut metagenome | biome: gut microbiome; feature: rumen; material: KS-attached | host: Bos | place: Iran: Karaj | collected 2018-10 | reverse complement strand
CAGGCGGGTGTCGGCATGGACTTTTACGCCAACATGTTCAAGTTCTCCATTGAGGCAAAAATGTCCTACGGTATGCAGGACATGCTCAAACATGAGGACAACGTCTACACCAACAGCACCGAATACCTTAAGAGCAAGATTTTCCACATCTCCATTCTGTTTGAATAAACCGGTTGTTTTACTGAAAATACAAGGACAATGAGAGTACTGATGGCCATGAGCGGAGGGATTGACAGCACGGTCAGTGCCATGCTGCTGCATGAGCAGGGTTGCGAACTGGTCGGTGTCACCTTCCGCACATTTGATTCCATCAGGGAGCATTGCCTGGCTAAGGAGAAAGGCTGCTGCAGCGTGGAATCCATAATGGAGGCCAAGCATTTCTGCGAAGGGATGGGGATGGAACACCACATTGTCGATTTCAGGGATATCTTCAAAAAGGAGGTCATCGGCAATTTTGTGCAGGAGTATATGCAGGGACGCACCCCGAACCCATGCGTGCTCTGCAACTCGCACATCAAGTGGGGCGTGCTGCTTGAGCAGGCAAAGGCTCTCGGCTGTGAGAAAATCGCCACCGGCCATTACGCACGCATCCGCACACGGAACGGACACCGCTACCTGGCAACAGCCGCGGACACCCACAAGGACCAGACCTACTTCCTTTGGATGCTGACGGAGGAGAACCTGGCGCACACGATTTTCCCGCTTGGGGATTTCACCAAGGAACAGGTTCGTGAAATGGCACGGGAACGCGGTCATGAATCCCTTTCCCATAAACGTGAGAGCCAGGAAATCTGCTTTATCCCCAACAACGACTACCGGAGTTTCCTGGAAGAACAGCTGCCGGACTTCCACCAACGCTGTCCGGAGGGCAACTACATTGACGCTGACGGGAATGTGTTGGGACGGCACAAAGGGTTCGCCTGCTATACAGTGGGGCAGCGGAAAGGGCTTGGCATCGCCTTGGGCGAGCCGCGATACGTCACCCGAATCGATCCCATACGCAACGAGGTAACCTTGGGGGATTACGATGACCTTTACGCCACAACCCTCTCCGCCTCACAATGCCGCATCCGCGAGCCGGAGTGGCTGGAATCATCCCCGGAGGTGGAGGCGCGCATACGCTACAAGAGCCCTGCGCAGCCGGCGGTTGTCAGGCTGGATGGGAACAATGCCGAGCTGCAGTTCCAGCAGCCGGTGTGGGGCGTCACACCGGGGCAGTCGTTAGTCCTTTACAAGGAGGGGCTGGTCGCCGGCGGCGGAATCATCAAATAAAAAAGAGGGTGCCTTTTGGGACACCCTCTTTACGTAGGTATTGACGGTACGGCTTACAACACCTGCACCGCTTCAATCAGACCCTTTCCAATCTCAATGGCCTGCTCATTCTGCGGAATGAGGTTCCAGTGGCGCTGTGGCAGCGAATGCTCCAGACCTTCATGGATGTACTTGGGCTCAACGATCGGTTTCAGTTTCAGGAAACCGCCCAGAACCACCATGTTGAACACCTTGCTGATACCCATCTCCTGCGCCTTCTGCGTGGCTGCAATCTTGTAGATGCTGATATCCTTGCGGGTGGGTTCATGGGTAATCCCATTGGGGTCGTAAATCAGCAGACCGCCAGGTTTCACGCTCTTCTCAAACTTGTCCAGCGACTGCTGGTTAAGGATGATGGCGGTATCAAACTGATTGATGATTGGGGAGCTGATGCGTTCGTCACTGATGATGACCGAAACATTGGCGGTACCGCCGCGCATCTCGGGACCGTAAGAGGGCATCCAGCTAACCTCCTTATCCTGCATCACACCGGAATAGGCAAGGATCTTGCCCATGGAAAGCACGCCCTGTCCTCCGAATCCTGCTATGATTATCTCTTCTGTCATGATTTTACAATATTAATGATGATACTTTATTTTACTACTGTTAACGGATGGTCAACAACCAGACGGTTGATGTCGACACCTTCCACAATCTTTCCGTCCACCTTGATGTCGCCGACAGGATAGTTGGGGAACATGTTCTCCTCCATCCAATGGTTCGCCTGGACCGGGGTCATTTTCCAACCGGAGTTGCAGGAGGAGACTATCTCGATAAAGGAGAGCCCCTTGTTCAGCTTCTGGTTTTCAAATGCCTTGCGGACGGCAGCTTTTGCCTTGCGGACAGCAGCGGGCGTGTGCACGCTCTGGCGGGAGACAAAATAGGTGCCCGGCAGGGTGGAAATCAGTTCGGTGATACGCAGCGGATATCCGTTCAACGCCACGTTACGGCCGTAAGGCGTGGTGGCGGACTTCATGCCGACCAGGGTGGTGGGGGCCATCTGGCCGCCGGTCATGCCGTAGATACCGTTATTGATGAAAATCATGGTGATGTTCTCACCACGGTTGCAGGCGTGGATTGTCTCGGCGGTGCCGATGGCTGCCAGGTCGCCGTCTCCCTGATAGGTGAAGACAAAACGGTCCGGATTCAGCCTTTTGGCGGCAGTGGCCAGCGCGGGGGCACGTCCGTGGGCGGCCTCCTGGAAGTCCACATCGAAATAGTTGTAGGCCAAGACGGAGCAACCAACAGGGGCTATACCGATGGTCTTGTCCTGAATGCCCATCTCCTCAATCACTTCGGCGATAACGCGGTGCGCAGTGCCATGACCGCAGCCGGGGCAGTAATGCATGACGGCATCCGTCAGCACTTTGGTTTTAGTGTAAACCAGATTCTCGGGTTTGATGATATCTTCTCTGTTCATGATCGTTCCTCCTATTTAATGATTTTGTTTTCTAAAGCCTCCAACACCTCCGTTGGGGTCGGGATTATACCGCCGAAGCGTCCGAAATGCTCAACTTTCACGCGGCACTCCGTGGCAAGGAGGACATCCTCCATCATCTGACCGGCACTCATTTCAACGGTCAGGATGCCTTTCACCTTCTTGGATATCTCGTTCAGCTGTTTGGTCGGGAACGGGAAGAGGGTGATCAGACGGAACAGACCGACCTTAATGCCCTTTTCGCGTGCCATCTGCATGGCCTTCATTGAGATACGTGAGCTGGAACCGTAAGCCACGATGATGTAGTCAGCATCCTCGCAGTTCAGGGCCTCGTAGCGCACCTCCTTCTCCTTCATTTCGGCGTACTTGGCCTGAAGTTTCAGGTTGAACACCTCCTGGCGTGCGGAATCGAGTTCCAGCGAAGTGATGATGTTGTGGCCGCGGTTGGCCGGCTTGCCCCATGTGCCCCATGGAGCCATCTTCTGCCGCTCCTCCTCTGTACAGCGGGGGACATAGTCGCGGGTGTAGAGTTTTTCCATGCACTGGCCGATGGCACCGTCGGAAAGGATAAGGACAGGATTGCGGTATTTGAAGGCAATGTCCCATGCGTCAAACACAAAGTCGTACATCTCCTGGACGGATGCCGGAGCCAGGGTGTAGAGCTGGTAGTCACCGTGACCGCCACCCTTCACCGACTGGAAATAGTCGGACTGTGAAGGCTGGATTGTTCCCAGACCGGGACCGCCACGCATCACATTCACCACCAGGCAGGGGATTTCGGCACCTGCCAGATAGGTAAGTCCCTCCTGCATCAGGCTGATACCGGGGGAAGATGAGGAGGTGGCAACCTTTTTTCCGGTTGCGGCGCCGCCATACACCATATTGATGGAGGCCATCTCACTTTCAGCCTGGAGCACCGTCATACCGGTTGTTTCCCAAGGCTTTTCGGCCATCAACGTTTCCATTACTTCAGACTGCGGCGTGATCGGATAGCCAAAATAGCCGTCTGTTCCGCTGGCAATCATAGCGCGGGCAATAGCTTCATTACCCTTCATTAACTGTAATTCTCTTGCCATTTTATGATACGCGTTTAATTGTTTATAACTTAACTTTATAGACGGAAATGACACCATCCGGACAGACAACGGCACAGCTTGCGCATCCGATGCAGTCCTCCTCCTTCACGGCCTCGGCATAATTATAGCCCTTGCCGTTGACTTTTTTTGATATGGAAATCACCTGCTTCGGACATGCTTCCGTGCAAACGGCGCATCCTTTGCATCTTTCCGTATCAATCACGATTGCTCCTTTTATCATAACTGTTTAAGTTTTAATGAAATATTTTATTTTTGGTTATTTTTTGCAAAATTAAAATCAAAACGCGCAAAAGTAGTCATTTTTTTTTTACTTTGGCCGCACTTTCCAAAAAAACTTTGCATCAAAGTTTGTCGAAAAGCAAAAAATAGGCAATCGCCATCACGAAAGTGACCAGCAGAATGCCTCTTCCGGTGCGGTCATATTTCAGTTTGACAAGATAATAGCGCATTGTAAAAAGATTGGTGAAGATGGAGACCAGCAGCACCGTGGACATCGGGATCAGCAGACTCTTTCCCGCAGGGGCGCAGCATCTGGACACCAGATAAAGGATTCCGAAAACAGCCGCAGGAAGCAGAAGCCCGAGCAGCAGACCCAACCACATCTGATCGCTTTTTAACTTTTCCATATCTAAAAACTCCATTTTTCAAAAAAATCCATGTGACGGTAGGCGGTCATGTCCACCTGCACCGGCTGGACGGAAATGTAATTATGCTCCACAGCCCAGACATCCGTGTCCTCCCCCTTATCCTCGTCGCCCAGGCTGCCGGAGAGCCAGAAATAGTCACGTCCCTGGGGGTCCTGACGCTTCTCCAATGTCTCGTGCCAACGGTTCAGGGCCTGACGTGTCACACGGACGCCCGCTATCTCAGTCCTTGGTATCGGGGGTATGTTCACATTCAGGCAGACATCCGCCGGCATAGGCTCGCGCAGCACTTTGTAAATAATGCTGTAAATATACATTTTAGCAGCCTCAAAATCAGGGCTTGTTCCATTGTCCACCAACGAAAAGCCAATGGATGGGATACCGTTGATACAACCTTCGATCACTGTGGCCATCGTCCCGGAATAGATTAGGCTCGACGAGGTGTTGGCCCCGTGGTTGATGCCGGAGAGCAGCAGGTCGGGCTTGCGCCCCTTCAACACTTCACAATCAGCTATCTTATAGGCATCAACCGGTGTCCCGTAAACTTTGTATACCTCCACATCCGGCCCCTCCTTCATCTTCCGGTAACGCAACGGGCTGGAAAAGGTTATGGCATGGCTCTTTCCCGACTGGGATCGGGCAGGCGCAACCATCACGACATGGCCGAAATGCTGTGCCACGGACTGCAGTGCCTTTATGCCGGCGGCATCGACCCCATCGTCGTTCATCAGCAGAATCAACGGCAGGCCAGTTCCAATTGTCTCATCCATCAATTGTTTTGTTTTAGGGTTATAAAATGCAAAGGTACCACTTTTTTTCACATGAAATCGCCCCTGCTACGGAAAAATGTTCCGGAGATGCCAGCAAAAAAATATGCGATACCGCCGATTCCTATTGCTTTTTTTTGTACTTTTGCAATTTGTTTTACATTATAATGTAATAGGCAATGATGCACTATAAAAGAATATTACTGAAAATAAGCGGCGAATCGTTGGCAGGGGCGCAGCAGTACGGCATCCAGGCCGGACAGCTCCAATACTACGGCGCTGAAATAAAAAAGGCCTGCGAGCTTGGCATCCAGATTGGTGTCGTCATCGGAGGCGGCAACATTTTCCGTGGGATGCAGGGCGCAAGCAAAGGCTTTGACCGCATCCAGGGCGACTACATGGGCATGATGGCGACCGTAATCAACAGCATGGCGCTGCAGGGCGAGCTGGAGGCGAACGGCGTTAAGGCGGTGATCCTTTCCGGTATTGCCATCGACCCGATTTGCGAACGGGCCAGCAGCCGCCGCGCCATAGAATATCTTGAACAGGGCTACGTGGTTATTTTCAGCGCAGGAACCGGCAACCCATTCTTCACCACGGACAGCTGCGGCGCACTCCGCGCTGTCGAAATCAAGGCCGACCTGCTGCTCAAGGGCACCCGTGTGGACGGCGTGTATGACTGCGACCCGGAAAAACATCCGGAGGCACGCAAGTTCGACGACCTCACCTTTGAGGAGGCATACAACCGTGGACTGCACATCATGGACCTGACCGCATTCACCCTCTGCAGGGAGAACAACATGCCGGTCATCGTCTTTGACATAAACAAACCTGACAACCTGCTCCATCTGATGCAGGGAATGGAAATCGGAACCTTAATACACAACTGATATGGAGGAAGAAATTAATGCAACACTGGTACCGGATGAGAACCAGGCCCAAATGGAAAAAAGGGCAAAAAAAAGGGTGCATTTCCGCATTCACCTGTTCATTTACTTGATTGTCATAGCATTTTTCTGGTTACTCTGGTTTTTCCTGTTCAAACCCAACCAGACCGGCGAAAGTTCCGTGTTCCTGAAACTCTGCTGGGCCATCACCCTGTTTTGGGCACTGATTGTGTTCACGCACTACATGTTCGCCATCCGTTGGAACCGTAGCGCGGTTGAAAAGGAGGTGTCCCGCCTGAAGAAACGGGAGAAACAGCTGAAAGAAAAAATGGAGCAACTGAAAGAAAATATCAAAGAAAAAGAAAATAACCAACCATCAAATTAAGAAACAATTCATTATGTCAGACGAAATCACCCTCTGTTTGGAGAGCATGAAGGAAGAGATGCAGAACGCCTTCCTATACCTTGAAAAGGAACTTGATAAAATCCGCGCCGGAAAGGCCAACGTCAAGATGCTGGACACCGTAAAGGTGGACTACTACGGCACGCCGACCCCCATCGCACAGGTGGCCAGCCTGAGCACGCCAGACCCTAAGCAGATTGTAATCCAGCCATGGGAGAAAAGCATGATCGGACCGATCGAAAAGGCAATCCTTGCCGCAAACCTTGGTTTCAACCCGCAGAACAACGGCGAAGTGGTGCGCGTCATCGTGCCCGCCCTGACGGAGGAGCGGCGTAAGGAACTGGTCAAAAAGGTCAAACAGGAGAGCGAACAGGCAAAAATCAGCATCCGCAACATTCGTCGCAAAACCAACGATGAGGTCAAGAAACTGAAGGACGGAGGCGTTCCGGAAGACGAGACCAAGAAGGCGGAAGCCTCCATTCAGAAGACCACGGACGAGTTCATTGCCAAGGTCGACCAGTTCTATGGCTTCAAGGAAAAAGAAATCATGACCATTTAGAAGAGATGAATTTTGTAGAAGAACTGAAATGGAGGGGCATGATCCATGACATGATGCCCGGCACTGAGGAACAGTTGCAGAAAGAAATGACCACGGCCTACGTCGGTATTGACCCGACAGCCGACTCGCTGCACATCGGACACCTTGTTGGCGTAATGATGCTCAAGCACCTGCAGGAAAGCGGACACCGCCCCATCGTGCTTCTCGGCGGAGCCACCGGCATGATCGGCGACCCCTCCGGAAAATCGCAGGAGCGAAACCTGCTTGATTCCGACACCCTGCGCCACAATCAGGAATGCATACGCAAACAGCTGGGCAAATTCCTCGATTTCGACAGCAAGGCTCCCAACGCCGCCATCCTCGTGAACAATTACGACTGGATGAGCAAGTTCTCCTTCATTGACTTTATCCGCGACATCGGCAAGCACATAACCGTAAACTACATGATGGCCAAGGATTCTGTCAAGAAACGTTTCAACGGTGAGGGGGACGGCATGTCATTCACCGAATTCTCGTACCAGCTGGTGCAGGGCTACGACTTCCTGTACCTCAACCAGAACTACAACTGCAAGCTGCAGATGGGCGGTTCCGACCAGTGGGGCAACATCACCACAGGCACTGAGCTCATCCGCCGCAAAACCGACGGCGAGGCCTTCGCACTCACCTGCCCGCTCATCACCAAGGCAGACGGGGGCAAGTTCGGCAAGACAGAAAAAGGTAACATCTGGCTCGACCCGGAGCGCACCTCCCCCTATATCTTCTACCAATTCTGGCTAAACTGCAGCGATGAGGACAGCAAGAAATACATCCGCATCTTCACCCTGTACAGCAAGGAGGAGATTGAGGCGATGGAAAAGGAGCAGGAGGCTGCGCCGCACCTGCGCACATTGCAGAAGGCATTAGCCAAGGATCTCACCATCCGCGTGCATTCCCAAAAGGACTATGAGGCGGCTGTTGAGGCCTCCAACATCCTTTTTGGAAAAGGCACACATGAAAGCCTGGCCGCGCTTTCCGAACAGATGTTCCTGTCAGTGTTCGACGGCGTACCCACATTCAACGTCTCCCGCACTCTGCTGGAAACGGGAATCTCACCCGTGGAGCTGCTGACCGAACACGCCGCAGTATTCGCCTCAAAGGGGGAAATACGCCGTCTGATCAAGGAGGGCGGCCTTTCCATCAATAAAATCAAGGCGGACGAAAACACCCTGCTGACCACCAACGACACCATCAACAGGAAGTACCTGCTGGTGCAGAAAGGGAAAAAGAATTATTATGTCATTGTCATCCAATAAAGAGAATATCATGAAAAGATTTGTTTTCCACCTGACCGTTTGCTGTATATGCTGTCTGCTGGCAGGCGGAGTGCAGACAGTTCTGGCACAGAACACGGTCGCAGAAAAATCCGCAACCATCAAAACCAACCGGAACTTCAGCAAGAAATCGTCCAATCCAGCCAACAACCTGAGCCGTGGAGGACACCTTAACTATCCGCAAGGGCTTAACCGGAACAAAAGTTTCAATATGGGCTACCAACTGGGACCCAGTCTTGCTTTGAACGACGCCTTGCGTGAGGAGCGGTGCGCCCTGGGTGCAAATTTTGACTTTTACATGCACTTTGTGCTGAAACGCACCGACCTGCTGGCATTGGGCACAGAAATAAAGGCTTTTTATTTCCTGACCAACAACAGCAACTTCACCAAATACACCTGCCCCGTGCATGAAGAGGGGCTTGAGGAGCCTGTGGTCAGCACCGGCAATTGGATAGCAGGTACCGTGCAGATGAGCCTGCTGACCAACTTCAACGCCACCGCACGCTGCAACATCCAACTTAAGGCCAACGCCGGCCCGTTGGTGGTAATGGTTCCGAAAAACGAAGTGAAATACCAGATTTCTGAAATCCAGCTGGACAATTCCGCCGGTGTCACTGTCAAGGAGATACATTACAAATCGGGAATGTCCATCGGTGGTGCGGCCACATTGGGCGCAGATCTGCTCTACGCCCTTTCAAGGCACACCGAAATAAAAGGCGGTGTTGACTGGACATACATGCGCTTCGCCTATGAAAGGGAAAATGTTGAGACAAAGCAGGGACAGGATCCCACCATCCGTATCAGCAAGGAATTGCGCCAGTTCGGTGTCTTTAACCTCCACATCGGATTTGCCCACAGTTTTTAACGAGATATTAATTTATTAAACCAAACCATTATGAATAACGCATCTTACATCTTCAGGGAACCGAAAAACGAACCCGTCTACAGTTATGCTCCCGGCACACCGGAGCGTGCCGCACTGAAAGCCGAATTGGAGAAACAATACAACCAGTGCATCGAAATCCCGCTGATTATCGGCGGCAAGGATGTGAAAACCGGCGACATGGGCACCGTAGTAATGCCGACCGAGCACAAACATGTTCTGGCCAAATATCACAAAGTCGGTAAAAAAGAGGTCCAGATGGCAATCGACGCAGCCATGGCAGCCCGTGAAAAATGGGAGAGCATGCCTTGGATCCAGCGCGCCTCCATCATGATGAAGGCGGCCGAACTGCTGGCCACCAAATACCGCTACGTGCTGAACGCGGCCACCATGCTCGGCCAGGGCAAGAGCCCGATGCAGGCTGAAATCGACTGCCCCTGCGAGGCCATTGACTTCCTGCGCTTCAACACCTACTTTGCATCCAAGATTTATGCGGAGCAGCCCATTTCGGACCACACCATGCTTGACCGCAACGAATACCGCGGCATGGAAGGTTTCGTCTATGCAATCACGCCGTTCAACTTTACCTCAATCGCACTGAACCTGAACGTCGCCCCCGCACTGATGGGCAACGTCACCATCTGGAAGCCCTCCACCACCGCCATCCTTTCCAACTACTACCTGATGCGCCTGTTGCAGGAGGCCGGTCTTCCCGACGGAGTCATCAACTTCCTGCCCGGCAGCGGCAGCGTCATCAGCGAAGTGGCCTTCAAATCGCCTTATTTGGCTGGTATCCACTTCACCGGCAGCACCGGAACATTCAAGAATTTCTGGAAACTGATCGGACAGAACATCGACATCTACAAAACATATCCGAAAATTGTCGGCGAGACCGGCGGCAAGGACTTCATCTTCGCCCACAAGACAGCTCCCGCACGCGAGCTTGCAGTCGCCATTCTGCGCGGTGCCTTTGAGTACCAGGGACAGAAATGCTCCGCCGCATCCCGCGCATACGTTCCGAAATCGCTTTGGCCCAAGACCCTGAAGCACATCCAGGAGATGATGAAGACTGTCAAAATGGGTGACGGCCGAGACTTCGGCAACCTGATCAACGCGGTTATTGACGAGAAATCGTTCGACAATATCGCCGGCTACATCGACCGTGCGAAGAAATCGCCGGATGCGGAAATCGTGCTCGGCGGCGGCTACAGCAAGAAGGTCGGCTACTTTGTGGAGCCCACCATCATCGTGGCAAAGACCCCGGACTACGAATCGATGCGCGAGGAGATTTTCGGACCGGTCATCACAATCTACGTCTATCCGGACGCACAGTTTGAAAAGACTTTGAAACTCTGTGACGAGACATCCCCGTATGCACTGACAGGCTCCATCTTCGCCACCGACCGCTATGCCATCGAAGTGGCAGAACAGGCGCTCCGTCATGCCGCCGGAAACTTCTACATCAACGACAAGCCCACCGGAGCGGTGGTCGGCTGCCAGCCCTTCGGCGGAGCCCGCGCCTCCGGAACCAACGACAAGGCGGGCAGTGCCCTCAACCTCTACCGTTGGATCAGCGCACGCTGCATCAAGGAGACATTTGTCCCCGCCACTGACTACGGCTATCCTTTCCTGAAAGAGGAATAGCAATACGACATGTTTATGAAAAGAGGGTGCCTTTGTGACACCCTCTTTTTTTTAGAAATTCATGAAGCCCTGCTCCTCCAGCACTTTCATGAAAAGCCTTGAGAAGGCCACATTGTCCTCCGCCTTGTAGCGGCGTTCGGTGAAAATGCGTGCCAGGTTGGGCAAATCGTTCTCCTTCAGCAGCCTTGCCGTTTCCGGCGAAGCCTCCCTTTCAGCATATATGCGGTCAATCCTATTGGAATCATAATCGGAATAACGCTCATAATGCACCACTCCATCCAACGGTAGGCGGTCGGCCATGGAGGGTTCCTCCGCCGGATATCCCATGGTGATGCATGTTACAGGCACCACCCCTTCCGGCAGGCCGTATATTTTGATCAGCTCATGCGCATTGTAGGTGACAGTACCCATGTAGCAGATGCCCAGCCCAAGCGACTCGGCAGCAAGGCAGGCGTTCTGCGTGGCTGCAACGGCATCCACCACCGCCCACATGAAGGATTGCAGGTTGTCATACCCCGGCTCGGCATCGCGGCATCGGCACCACTGGTTGAA
>JAEEGI010025369.1_pt1 | contig 11495 bp, 8 predicted proteins | sample 8958751 | NCBI WGS metagenome assembly JAEEGI01 (sample SAMN16246545, study PRJNA631951) | gut metagenome | biome: gut microbiome; feature: rumen; material: KS-attached | host: Bos | place: Iran: Karaj | collected 2018-10 | reverse complement strand
GCTGGGAAAGGTGGTGCGGAACCTGGCCCTGGACCTGTGGCAGCGCAACCACGCCAAAAAGCGCTACGGCGGCATGGTCCTGCTCCTGTCCGAGCTGGAGGACTGCGTCCCATCCCCGGGAACGGTGGAGGAAACCGTGGAGGCTGCGGAACTGGGGCGCATCATCAGCCGGTGGCTGTATACGCTTTCCCCGGAGGACCGGCTGTACTTCGTCCGGCGGTATTGGAACGGGCAGGCACTGAGCGACCTGGCCGGGGAAACGGGCCTGACCCCGGCGAGGCTGGCCCAGAAAATGCACCGGCTGCGGCTGGAGCTGAAGAAAGCGCTGGAAAAGGAGGGCATCAAACTATGAGCAGGGAGAGCGAAAAGCTTTACGGCGGCGTCACCCGGATCGACGACGAAATCATCGAGCAGGCCCAGGCGGCCCCCGGGAGGCACAGGCGCTTTTACCGCAGATGGATGGGCCCGGTGGCCGCGATCCTGGCCCTGGCAATCCTGGTCAGCGGGCTGTTCGGCAGCCGGTTGATTGCCAGCGTCTACGCCGTGGAGCAGGCGGTCTATCCGAAATACGACGTCGGAAGGATCGACCGTTCCGGCGACAGTGCAGAGCATTTCATAAAGGCCGGCGTGCCGGTGTTTCTCTCCGGCAGCGCGGGCGAGAATCGCGTGTTTTCCCCTCTCTGCACCTATATGGCCCTGGCCATGACTGCGGAGCTGACAGACGGGGAGAGCCGCGCCCAGATCCTCTCCGCCCTGGGGGCGGAGGACCTGGATTCCCTCCGCCGGGAAGCCCATGAGGTCTGGCTGGAAAGCTACCACAGCGACAAGACGGGAGAGAGCATTCTGGCGACCTCCCTCTGGATGAACAGCGATCTCCGCTATGAATCCGGCGTGCTGAAAACCCTGGCAGAGAACTACTACGCTTCCTCTTTTTCCGGCAAGATGGGCAGCCAGGGCTTCGACCGGGCGCTGCAGGCCTGGCTGAACGCCCAGACCCGCGGGAAGCTGAGAGACGCTGCTTCCAGAGAATCCACCGGGAGCCGGACGGAGCTGGACGTGCTGACTCTCGCCTCCACGGTCTATTTCCGGGGCAAGTGGACGCACGAATTCGGCGGCAGCACGACCGCCGGACCTTTCCACGCGCCGGAGGGCGACGTGACTGCCAACTTCATGCATCAGCGCCTGAGCGGCGCCTATTACTGGTTTGATTCCTTCTCCGCCGCGGCCCAGGGCTTCACCAGCGGCGCGGTGATGTGGTATATCCTCCCCGACGAGGGGGTGACGCCGGAAGCGCTGCTGCAGGATCCCCAGCTTCTCTCCTTCCTGGCCGCAGAGGAGCCTCGGGATTCCAACGCGTACAACCGGGAATACCTGTATATCAATCTCGCCGTCCCGAAATTCGACGTGGAGGACGAGCTGGAAATGACGGAGAACCTGCAGGCGATGGGGGTAACGGACATCTTCGACAGGACCGTATCGGATTTCACGCCCCTGACCCGGGACCCGAGGGCGGAGGAAATGGGCGTCTGGCTCTCGGAAGCGAAGCAGGCCACCCGGGTGCTCGTGGATGAAAACGGCTGCGAGGCCACCACCTATATCAAGTTCAGCTTCGGCGCGGGGGCCGGCGGACCGCCCAAGGACGAGGTGGACTTCGTGCTGGACCGCCCCTTCCTCTTCGCCGTCACCAACGGTACGAACGGCCTGCCCCTGTTCGTTGGGATCGTCAACCGGCCATGATACGATCAGCGGGAGCGCTGCAATGCAGCGCGATGGATTCAGAGGATGAATTGACGGCCCAGGCTGTCATGAAGTCTCGCTGCGCTCCATGAATTGCGCTTTGCGCATGAATGGAATTGTACCCTTATGCCCCGCAGGGCAATTCACGCGCCGAAAGGCGCAATTCATTGGGCGCGTTGCTTTTGCAACGCGCCCTATTTTATCCCAATGCCACGTCCAGCAGCATCATAAGGGCGAAGCCCAGGATCACACCCATGGTCCCCAGGTAGGAGCCCCGGGGCCCGGAGGAGCGGCACTCGGGGATCAGCTCGTGGGCCGCCACCAGCACCATGGCCCCCGCCGCGAAGGAGAGGGCCCAGGGCAGCAGGGAGCGCACCATAGTCACCAGCAGCGCCCCCAGAAGGGCGGCAAGGGGCTCCACCAGGCCCGTGGCCTGAGCCAGGAAAAAGCTGCGTCCCTTCGTCTCCCCTTCCCGCAGGAGGGGCAGGGCCACCGCCGCCCCCTCGGGATAGTTCTGGATCCCGATACCAAGGGCCACGGCGCAGGCCGCCAGCAGCTTTTCCGGCTCCGGATCGAGACCCAGGGCGCCGAAGGCCACCCCCACCGCCAGCCCCTCCGGGATATTGTGGAGGGTGATGGAGAGGATCAGCAGGCTCGACCGTTTTCCCCCGCTTCTGGGCCGCAGGCGGCCCAGGACCAGATCCGTGAGGCGCAGGAAAGCTGCCCCCGCCAAAAAACCCGCCGTGGCCGGGAGCCAGGCGGGCAGGGGCGTTTCCGCCGCCAGGGCGATGGCCGGGGCCAGAAGGGACCAATAGGACGCCGCCAGCATGACTCCGGCGGCGAAGCCCAGCAGGGCAGTCATGTGTCTCTCGTTGTCTTTGGAAAAGAAAAACACCGCCGCAGCTCCCAGAGCCGTCACCAGCCAGGTGCCGCACCCGGCCAGCAGCGCCAGGACCGTAGCGGGCAGGTTCAGCGCAAACAGCATAATAAGACCACTCCGGATCATCCTATTCCGGAGTGGTCTTTTGGGTGAAGGGGCAGCGATTATTTCTCGCCCAAGAATGACTATGGGCTACCAACGGGATACAGAGTTAAAATAGTTCCCGTCCCTCCCGTCCCACGTCCCCCGTAAATCCCCTTCGGGGGATCCAATGGGGGCCGCAGCCCCCTTGGCAGGCAGGGAGGGATTCTCAAGGGGACCGCCCCTGCACAGGTCCCCTTGAGCGGTTTCTTTCGCCTCTTTCTTTGCCGCTCAAAGAAAGAGGCCCGCCGGAGGCGACGGGGCAAGTCTGCAAAAAGCAAATGCAATCGTCGAATTCGCAGAGGCTAGGCAAATTGCCCGCTGCGGCGGGGACGAGAATAGGACGAGGGCGTTTCGCCTGCGGGCGACCCCATTTCTCACCGCGGAGAAATGGGGAAAAGACGCGCCGGGGAACCATTCCATAAAGGTTCCCCGGACCCTTCCTCACGGCCAAAGGGGCTCCGCCCCTTGTGGAATCCCTCGCGGGGGTTTACGAAGGACGAGGAAATGTTTTTCGCATGATCGTCCCATATATCGGAAGAAAGTGCTTGCTATTCGTTTAAATCCAAATCGTAGTAGAATTCATCTTTATCTTCTCTTACTCGCTGGAATCCTAGTTTTTCATGCATTTTTTGAGATGGAATGTTCCATCGATAAACGGAAGACCCCTTGATCCTTTTGAAGCCCAGCTCCTTCAAACGATTGATCATAGTCTTCATAACCAAGGTGCCAATCTGTTTTCCTCGGTATTCATCAAACCAGATAGCAATGGGAGGATTTTCCTCCTTGATCGTTATATCGCCAATCGGACGAAATTCCCCGGATTCTTTCACCTCTATGTAGTATAACTCACCGGCATTTACGAGGTATTTGCACATACCCTCGACATAGGCTAAATCAGGGATTTTGCTCTCATCGAAAATTCCTTCTGAATTCTGATATACGGTTGGATTCTGATAACCGGGGAGAAACACCTCATATCTCCCGTCGAATTTTCGAAGGCGAAGTGTACTGCTAATTTCAATAAGTTCCGGCTGTTCAAATGCTCCTATTGCCATTTTCTTTTCCTCTATCCGGCTATTTCTCCCCCCGGAGCTTGATGATGCGATCCCTGAGGACGGCGGCGTATTCAAATTCCAGCATCTTGGAGGCCTTCTTCATCTCCTTCTCCAGCTTGTCGATGGCCTCCGCCTTTTCTCTGGTGGTCATGCGCACGCCCTTCTTCGTCTCCCCGTCCTCGGCGCTCTTACTGATCTCGATCAGCTCCCGGACGCTCTTGACAATGGTCTGGGGCACGATGCCGTTGGCTTCGTTGAAGGCCTGCTGCTTGGCCCGGCGGCGCTCCGTCTCGGTGATGGCGTAGTCCATGCCGGGGGTGCGCTCGTCGGCATACATGATGACGGTGCCCTCCGCATTCCGGGCAGCTCGGCCGATGGTCTGGATCAGGCTGGTGCCGCTGCGCAGGAAGCCCTCCTTGTCCGCATCCAGGATGGCCACCAGGCTCACCTCCGGAAGGTCCAGGCCCTCCCGCAGGAGGTTGATGCCCACCAGCACGTCAAACTCTCCCAGGCGCAGGTCCCGGATGATCTCCATGCGCTCCGTGGAGCCGATGTCATGGTGCATATAGCGGACCCGGATGCCCGCCTTTTTCAGATATTCCGTCAGGTCCTCCGCCATGCGCTTGGTGAGGGTGGTGACCAGGACCCGCTGCTTTTTCTCAGCCCGGGCGTTGATCTCCCCGATCAGGTCGTCGATCTGCCCCGCGCTGGGCCGGACGATGACCCGGGGATCCAGCAGGCCCGTGGGGCGGATCACCTGCTCCGCCACCTGGCCGGAGCGGCTCAGCTCGTATTCTCCCGGGGTGGCGCTGACATAGACGGTCTGGCCGATGCGGCTGCGAAACTCGTCGAAATTCAGGGGCCGGTTGTCGAAGGCGCTGGGGAGGCGGAAGCCGTATTCCACCAGATTCGTCTTCCGGGCCCGATCCCCGGCGTACATGGCCCGCAGCTGGGGCAGAGTCACATGGCTCTCGTCGATCATCAGGAGGAAATCCTTGGGGAAATAGTCGATGAGGGTCATGGGAGGGGACCCGGGGGCCCGGTTGGAAATGACCCGGGAATAATTCTCGATGCCGGAGCAGTAGCCCAGCTCCTTCATCATCTCCATATCGTAGGTGGTGCGCTGGCGGATGCGCTGGGCCTCGATAAGCTTGCCGTGGTCCTCGAACCACTTGACCCGCTCCTCCATCTCCACGCGGATGCGCTCGATGGCGGCCTCCAGCTTCTCCCGGGAGGTGACGTAGTGGGAGGCGGGGTAAATGGCCACGTGGGTAAGCCGCCGCTGCACCGCCCCGGTGACCACCTGCACCTCGCTGATGCGGTCGATCTCATCCCCGAAAAACTCCACCCGAATGGCGGTATTGCGGGAATAGACGGGGAAAACCTCCAGAGTGTCCCCCCGGAGGCGGAACATATTCCGGTCAAAGGCCATGTCGTTGCGCTCATAGCGCATTTCCACCAGCTTGGAGAGGATCTCCTCCCGCTTGCGGGTCTGCCCCTCCCGCAGGGAGAGGATCATGCCCTTGTAGTCCTCCGGGTCGCCCAGGCCGTAGATGCAGCTGACGGAGGCCACCACGATCACGTCCCGCCGCTCGAAGAGGGAGGCGGTGGCGCTGTGCCTGAGACGCTCGATCTCGTCGTTGATGCCCGCGTCCTTCTCGATGAAGGTGTCGGTGGTGGGGATATAGGCCTCCGGCTGATAGTAATCGTAATAGGACACGAAGTATTCCACCGCATTGTCCGGGAAGAACTCCTTGAACTCGCTGCACAGCTGGGCGGCCAGGATCTTGTTGTGGGACAGCACCAGAGTGGGCCGCTGGGCCCGCTCGATGACCTTCGCCATGGTATAGGTCTTGCCGGAGCCGGTAACGCCCAGGAGGGTCTGTTCCTCCAGGCCCAGCTCCAGGCCCCGCGCCAGGGCGTCGATGGCCTCCGGCTGATCCCCGGCGGGGGAATAATCGCTGACGACTCGAAATTCCGGCATACTCTATCCTTTCAACGGCGGAAATGGCCGCATTCCTGCATGGAGATATAATCCTCCCCCGCCACGATGATGTGATCCAGCAGGCGGATCTGCATTGCCTCCAGGGCAAGGCGGATCTGCAGCGTGGCCTCCCGGTCCTCTACGGAGGGGATGGCCTGCCCGGCGGGGTGGTTGTGGGCCAGGATGACCCCGGTGGCCCGTTCCCGGAGGGCCGCCTCCACCAGCTTGCGGACGCTGAGAGGGGCATAGTCGATGCCCCCTTCAAAGAGGAGGCGGCAGCGGATCAGCCGCAGATCGTCGTCCAGAAAGGCGGCGTAGACCCGTTCCTCCCGGATCCCGTAGAAATAGGGCAGGAAGAGCTTCCCCGCCGCCCCGGGATCGGCCAGGGAAGGCCGCTTTTCCTGCCCGTCCAGCAGATAGCGCCGATTCATATCCCGGACGAAGCGCAGCAGCAGAGCGGCGCTTTCTCCCACGCCCTCCACCTCCGTCAGCTCCGCCACCTCCGCATCCAGAACGCCGTGGAGGCTGCCGAAGCGTTCCAGCAGCCGGTGGGCCAGGGGATTCACGTCGGCCCGGGGGATGGCATAATAAAGCAGCAGCTCCAGAGCCTCATGGTCGCTGAATCCATCCAGCCCCTGGCTCAGATAGCGCTGCTTCATTCTGGCCCGATGACCGTCGTGGATCCCCGCGCTCATGTAAGCTGCTTCCTCCTCATCAGATTCAGAGGCCCGTCCTGCATCCCGTCCAGGCGGTTCAGGGTCTGGGACATGCCGGCGATGATGCAGTCCTCTCCATCGTCAGCCAGCATCACCGGCATGTGGGCGTGTTCCTCCAGCGCTTCCGGCAGGCCCCGCAGGCGGCTGCCGCCGCCGGTAAGGGTGATGCCGGTCCGGCTGATATCCGCCACCATCTCCGGCGGCGTCTGCTCCAGCACGCTGCGGATGGCGTCCAGGATCATCAGGCAGGATTCCTCCAGGGCTTCCGGCATCTCCTCCTCCCGGAGGGTCAGGAGCCGGGGCAGCCCGGTGAGCAGGTCCCGGCCCCGCACGTCGCAGGTCCGGTCCCCGGTGGCCCGGAAGCAGCCGATGCGGATCTTGGCGTCCTCCGCCATATTCTCCCCGATCAGCACCCCGTGCTTCCGGCGGACATAGCGCACGATGGCGTCCCGCATATCGTCGCCCCCCATGCGGATGCTGGCGGCGCGGCAGACGCCCCCCAGGCTCAGGACGGCGATATCCGTAGTCCCAGCGCCGATATCCACCACCATGCGCCCGGCGGCTTCTCCGATGGGCAGGCCCGCGCCGATAGCGGCGGCCAGAGGCGCTTCCATCAGAAACACCTTCCGCGCCCCCGCCTGCAGTCCGGCCTGCACCACTGCCCGCTCCTCCACGGAGCTGATGCTCCCCGGTACGCTGAACAGCAGCCGGGGCTTTACGGTGCTGAAGGGCAGGATGCTGCGCAGATGCTCCCGCAGGAGCTTCACCGCCATGTCGTAATCGGAGATCACGCCCTGCTTCACAGGCCGGATGGCCGCCAGATTTGCAGGGGTCCGCCCCAGCATCTTCAGCGCCTCCTGGCCCACCTGCAGCACGCGGCCGCTGGGCTTCTCCACCGCCAGGATCGAGGGGACCCGCAGCACCACGCCCTTGCCCTTCAGGCTCATGCGCAGCGTCGCCGTGCCCAGATCCACCCCCACGTCACTACCAAATAGCTTCATACGGTATCCGCTTTTCCTCTCTATTTCCGATTCGATGCTTTGCACAGGGTGGCGCAGACCACCCGATCCGCCCCGGCAGTCAGCAGCAGGCGGCTGCACTCCCCCAGGGTCGCGCCGGTGGTCACCACGTCGTCCACCAGCAGCACGCATTTGTTTCTGATCTGCTCCTCCGCACTGCGGCGGAGGGAAAAAGCCCCGGAGACGACGGCCCGCCGCCGTTCCTCCCCCCTGATCCCGGACAGAGGCCGGGTATGCCGCCGCTTCCGCAGCAGCCGGACACAGGGGAGCCCCAGCTGCGCCGCCAGCGCCTCGGCCAGCAGCCGGCTCTGGGAATAGCCCCGCTTCCGGAAGCGGAGGAAGCTGAGGGGCACGTATGTGACCAGGTGGATCTCCCGGTCGATCTGCGACTTCACGCAGTCCGCCATCAGGCGGCCGAAGCAGCGGCCTGCGGAGCTGTGATGCCGGAACTTGAAGCGCAGCAGACCCCGGCGCGCCAGGTCCCGATAGTACAGGGGCGAGACGCAGACGCTGAAAAAGCTGCCCCGGGTCACGGACCTCGCCCCCGTCCAGGGCAGGGCTGCGCGGCACTCCGGACAGATCTCCTCCCCTTCTTCCGCCAACAGATGCCCGCAGAAGGGGCATTTGGGCGGATAGAGCAATGCAAGGATCCCGGCCAAAGGCTTCATGCGTCCGCTGCCGAGAGCCGGGTCTTCAGGCCGCAGTAGCGGCGCTGGGTGCGGTTGTTCTCCACCATCCGGCCAAAAACGGCGTCGTCCCCCACGATGATGAGCAGGCTCCGGGCCCGGGTCACGGCGGTATACAGCACCGCCCGGCTCAGGAGGGAGGGTGAAGCGCCGCAGAGGGCCAGGATCACCGCCCGGTATTCGCTGCCCTGGGATTTATGCACCGTCATGGCGTAGGCGGGCTCCAGCTCCCCCAGGAGGTCGAAGGAATATTCCGCGCTGCGGTCCTCAAAATCCACGGTGAGGGTCTGCCCCGCCGTGTCCACGCTGCGGATGCGTCCCACATCCCCGTTATAGACCCCGGCGCCGGTCTCCCCGTCAGCCTTCTTCCACACCAGGTCATAATTGTTGCGGATCTGCATGACCCGGTCCCCGGTGCGGAAGATCCAGGGCCCGTAGGCCTTCTCCGCCTTGCCCTCCGCCGGAGGGTTCAGGGCGGCCTGCAGCTCCTTGTTCAGATTCACGGTGCCCGCCACGCCCATGCGGGTGGGGCTCAGCACCTGGATCTCCTCGGAGGGGATGCCCATGTTCCTGGGCAGCCGCGTTCCGCAGAGCTCCAGGATAGTCTGGAGGGCGTCTTCCCCCTGCTTTCGCCGGAGAAAGAAGAAGTCCCCCGTATTCTTTTTCAGCTCCGGCATTTCCCCCTGGTTGATGAGGTGGGCCGAAACGATGATGCGGCTTTCTTCCGCCTGTCGGAAGACCTCCTGCAGGGACACCGAGGGCACTGCGCCGGAGCGCAGCAGATCCTTCAGCAGATTGCCGGGGCCCACAGAGGGCAGCTGGTCCGCATCCCCCACCAGCAGCAGGCGCGCGCCGGGCTTCATGGCCTGCAGCAGGGCCTGCATGAGGGTGATATCCACCATGCTGGCTTCGTCCAGGATCACCGCGTCCGCCTGCAGGGGATCGCTCTCGTCCTTCTTGAACACCAGCAGGCCCAGCTCCGGGTCGTAACCCGTCTGCAGCAAGCGGTGGACGGTGGAGGCTTCCCTTCGGCAAAGCTCCTGCATCCGCTTGGCGGCCCGCCCTGTGGGAGCTGCCAGGGATACACGGAGGCCCATGGCGTCGAAAATATGCAGGATAGCCCGGATGGTGGTGGTCTTGCCGGTGCCGGGGCCGCCGGTGAGGGCAAAAACCCCATACTGCGCCGCTTCCACGACGGCCCGGCGCTGGTGCTCCGCCAGGGTCAGGCCCATCTCCTGCTCCGCCCTGCGAAGGTATTCCGCCGCCCGCTCCCCGCCGGGAAGCCTGCCCCGCATGGCCAGCAGGCGCTGCGCCACATAGGTCTCCGCTTCATAGAGCCGACGGAGGTACACCGCGTCCAGCCCCACGATCTCTTCCCGCACCACCTCGCCCGCCTCCTGCAGGCGGCCGATGGCGGCATGGCTCTGCTCCGGCGTCACGCCGATGAGCTGGCAGACGGCCGCCGCCAGCTTTTCCTCGGGGATGAAGCAATGACCGCCGCCCGCGTTGTGGCTGAGCTCGAACAGCACCGCCGCCTCCACCCGCTCGGGACTGTCCCCCTGGAAGCCCAGCTTCAGGGCCAGCCGGTCCGCGTCGGCGAAGGAGGCGCCGTAGTAATCCTCACAGAGGAGATAGGGATTGGCGTAAAGCGCCTCCAGAGCGTCCGCGCCGTAGCTGCGGTAGAGGCGCACGCCGTAGCTCAGCTTGATGCCCGCAGCGGAGAAGAATTCCAGCAGCCGCCGCAGGGCGGACTGCTTCCGGTAGGCTTCCCCGATCTCCCGGGCTCTGCGCTCCGGGATGCCCCGGAGGGTCGCCAGCTTTTCCGGCTCTTCCTCCAGCACCCGCAGGGCGTCCGCGCCGAAATGCTCCACAATATTGCGGGCCGTGGCGGGGCCCACCCCCTTCAGGATGCCGGAGGAGAGGTAGGCATAGACGCCGGTGACGGAGTCGGGCAGAAGACGCTCGATCTCCTCGGCCTTGAACTGGTCCCCGTAGGCGCTGTGGGTGCTCCAGGAGCCCACCGCCGTCAGCTCTTCCCCGGGGGCGGCGTAGGGCAGGGTGCCCACCAGGGTGGCGGTGCCCCCCTCGTCCAGGTTCAGGCGCAGAACGGTATAGCCGTTTTCGTCATTGGAATAAATGACGCTTTCCACGCTGCCGGAGATCACCGTTCCATTCGTCTCCGGACCGCCGAAGCGCAGCTGGCTCACGGGAGCTTCTCCCGAAGGAACTGGCCGGTGTAGCTCTTTTCACAGCGGGCCACCTCTTCCGGCGTGCCCACGCAGACCACCTCGCCGCCCCGATCGCCCCCCTCGGGACCCAGGTCGATGATATAGTCGGCGGATTTGATCACGTCCAGATTGTGTTCGATGACCAGGATGGTGTTCCCCGCGTCCGCCAGCCGGTTCAGCACGTTCAGCAGCTTCTGCACGTCGAAGGAGTGCAGGCCGGTGGTGGGTTCGTCCAGCACATAGAGGGTGTTGCCCGTGGCGGGACGCAGCAGCTCCGTGGCCAGCTTCACCCGCTGGGCTTCGCCCCCGGAGAGGGTGGTGGAGGGCTGGCCCAGCTTCACATATTCCAGACCCACGTCGTAGAGGGCCTGCATCTTCTTGTTGAGCTTGGGCAGGTTCTCGAAAAAGTGCAGCGCCTCGTCCACGGTCATCTCCAGCACTTCGTAGATGTTCTTGCCCTTGTAGCGCACCTCCAGGGTCTCCCGGTTGTAGCGGCGGCCCTTGCACACCTCGCAGGGTACGTAGATGTCCGGCAGGAAGTGCATCTCGATCTTCAGCAGCCCGTCGCCGGAGCAGGCTTCGCAGCGCCCGCCCCGCACATTGAAGGAGAAGCGGCCGCTGCCGTAGCCCCTGGCCTTGGCATCCGGCGTGGAGGCGAACAGCTCCCGTATGTCGTTAAAGATGCCGGTATAGGTGGCCGGGTTGGAACGTGGCGTCCGCCCGATGGGGCTCTGGTCGATGTCGATGACCTTGTCCAGATACTCCACGCCCTTCATTTCCCGGAATTTGCCGGGCTTCACCTTGCTGTGATTCAGTTGACCGGAGAGGGCCCGGTTGATGATCTGATTCACCAGGCTGCTCTTGCCGCTGCCGGAAACGCCGGTGACGCAGGTGAAGGTGCCCAGGGGGATAGAGACGTCCACGTCCTTCAGGTTGTTCTCCGCCGCCCCCAGCACCCGGAGGAACTTCCCAGTGCCCTTCCGTCGCTGCGGAGGCACGGGGATGGACCGTTCGCCCCGGAGATAGGCGCCGGTAATGGAGTCCGG
>JAEEGI010025368.1_pt1 | contig 11495 bp, 8 predicted proteins | sample 8958751 | NCBI WGS metagenome assembly JAEEGI01 (sample SAMN16246545, study PRJNA631951) | gut metagenome | biome: gut microbiome; feature: rumen; material: KS-attached | host: Bos | place: Iran: Karaj | collected 2018-10 | reverse complement strand
GAATCAGGGATTGCGCTCCCCGTCCGGAACTTTCCGCCCTCAGGGCCTTTCTGGACCGGCTCCAGCATCCTAAGTATGAAGTGAATATCGCCATGGTCGGCAAATATGTCGAGCTCCAGGACGCCTACAAGTCCATCCAGGAGGCCTTCGTCCATGCGGGAGCCGCAAATCATTGCAGGGTTAATGTCAACTGCATCCATTCCGAGCACATCAACGATGATAATGTCGCCTCGCTTCTTAAAGATGCCGACGGAGTTCTTGTCGCTCCCGGCTTCGGAGAAAGGGGAATTCCCGGTAAGATAGCGACCGTCAAGTATGCCCGCGAGAAGGGAATTCCATTTTTCGGCATCTGCCTCGGTATGCAGATGGCCGTCGTGGAGTTTGCCCGTGATGTCCTTGGCTATAGCGATGCCGCCTCGGTGGAAATGGACGGAAAGACCTCCCATCCGGTCATCGACCTGATGGAAGAGCAGAAGACCACCACGATCAAAGGCGGGACAATGCGCCTTGGCGCCTATGCCTGCCGTCTTCTCCCCGGAACGCTGGCATCAAGGATTTACGGAGGCGCGGATGTGATTTACGAGCGTCACCGGCATCGCTATGAGTTCAATGACTCTTACCGTTCCGCCATGGAGAACGCGGGACTGCTTGTTTCCGGCATCAATCCGGATACCGGACTTGTGGAAATCATCGAGCTGCCCTCCCATCCTTTTTTCATCGGCACACAATTCCACCCGGAGTTCAAAAGCACGCCTGAGCAGCCTCAGCCCATCTTCACCGCCTTCATACAGGCCGCGCTGAAAGCCGGTCGTCCCTAAAGCCGCACCGCGCCGGATGTCAAGTGATGCCGGCAATTTTATTCTTCCCGGACGGGACGGATCATGTAGCCGTTTTATCAATCCAGTTGTTGTGGCTCGGGAATTTTCACTATCTTCGCGGTATATCCCGCAGTGTCAGGAAAGGCAAGAGAGCGGGCTTGTGAAAGATATGTATAAGTATACAGAAGTAAAGGGAAACTCGTTTGTCCTGAGTCTGGACAATCACGTCGAAGTAGCGGAAGCGCTTACGGCCTTCTGCAAAGAGAAGGGGATTCTCTCCGGAACCGTAAGCGGTATCGGGGCCATTTCGGAAGCCACTTTCCGCTTTCTGGATCCAGCCATTAAACAGTATGTGGACAGAACCTTCCGGGAGCAGATGGAGGTGACGAACCTTACGGGAAACATCTCTCAGAAGAATGGGGAAGTGTACCTGCATCTGCACCTTACGGCAAGCCGCAGGGATTATACCTGCATCGGCGGCCACCTCCTCTCCGCCCGGATTAACGGAGCCTGCGAACTGTTTGTGGAGTCCTTCCCGGGTACGTACACAGGCCGTCGCCCGGATGCGGAAACCGGCCTGAATCTGTATGAATTCGATAAGTCATGACAGAGAGGCCCGGAATACTGCTGCCTTTGCCAATGCCTATACCCTGTCATATCACTTTGCCAATACTTTCCTCTCCCAGGAGTTCAAGGAGAAGTACCTTGGCATTACCAGGGAAATCAAGGCATCCCTGAGGAATCGCATCCAGAATGTTGACTGGATGAGCGAGACTACAAAGAGTACCCTCGGGTCCGGCTGATGATATAATTGAGAAGAAAATATGGAAGATTATTTAATCAGAGAAATAGACCGTCTGGGCGATATGCTGTTGCTGATTGCCAAGAGATTAGGGCTCATAGAACCGGACACGCCGGATTATTCTTTGTCGGACGTGAAGGAGGAATTCGAAAAGAATTATGTGCCCCTTGACCTGGATGCCATCCTGCAGCAGGAAAACCCCGTCTGGTATCTTGTCGAGAAGGAAAAGATGACGGAACAGGCCCTGGAGACATTCATAGACATTCTTTTCCATTCAGACCTTGCGGAGTCCGTAAAGACGTCCCTCCTTGCCGAGGCCCTTGCATATCTGGACAACAAAGGGTATTTCTCGTTCAAGCTTCATTCTCTGGATTCATAAGGAAACATTTTTTGATTGGATTGAGTCAATGTTTTCCCCGGGCGTTTGGTAACTTGCGGCCATGAAAATGATATGTCTTATCTTGTCCCTTCTGGCGCTCTGGCAGAATCCGGAGAGAAATCAAGAGAATCGTCTGGCAATGCATGCCTCCTTCGAGACGGACCGTCCCGTCCTGGTTCTGGATGGGACGTGGAAATTCAGGGGCTGGGAGGAGCCCTCCGGCCGGGACACCCTCTTTTATCGTGATTCTGTAGATGATTCGTCCTGGGGCACGATGCCTGTTCCCGGTATGTGGGAACTCAATGGCTTTGGCGACCCGCTTTATGTTACGAGCAAATATCCGTGGAAGTGGCATTATGAGAACAATCCTCCCCTTGTCCCAGAGAAGAACAACCATGTCGGGCAATATCGGCGTACTTTTTACTGGAGTGGAACGGAGGCTGGCGAGCGGGTGACGCTTCGCATCGGTGCGGTCACTTCCAATGTGCGGGTATGGCTGAACGGTACTTATGTGGGATATAGCGAGGACAGCCGCCTGGCCGCGGATTTTGACGTGACCGCTCTGTTGCGGCAAGGAGAGAACCTGCTGGCCCTGGAGGTTTTCCGCTGGTGTGACGGCACCTACCTCGAGGACCAGGATTGCTGGCGGATGAGCGGCATTTCCCGCAGCGTGGAGCTCATACGGCGGCCGGGGCAGCGGCTTGAGGATTTGCGCATCGATGCGCACGCTTCCGGAAAACTGCGCCTAGAGATGCAGGTTACGCCTGGGGTAAAGGCGCTTCGCCTAAGGTTGAAATCTCCCTCCGGCTGGGTCAGGAGGTGGAAAATACGCGCATCGGGAGATACGCTCTCCCTGGAGCGGCAGTTGCGTCATCCCAAGTTGTGGAGTGCCGAGACACCTCATCTGTATGTCTTGGAAATCGATGTCCTGGACACCGCTGGCCGCTGCTGTGAAACGGTCCGTACGGAACTTGGTTTCAGGGACGTGGAAGTGAGAGGGAAGCAGCTGCTCGTGAACGGGAAGCCCGTGCTTATCAAGGGGGTGAACCGGCACGAAATGAGCCCTGACGGAGGTTATTGCGTGACAAGGGAGCAGATGGAAGAGGACGTGCGCCTCCTCAAACAACTCAATATCAATGCTGTCCGGACCTCCCATTATCCGGATGATCCCTACTGGTACACGCTGTGTGACCGTTATGGCATTTATGTCATGGATGAGGCGGACATTGAATCCCACGGCATGGGGTACGACCCGGAAAAGACCCTGGCTGACAAGCCCGAATGGAAACTGGCCCATCGGGAGCGTTTTGAACGGATGGTCCGCCGGGACAGAAACCATCCCTGTGTCATTCTCTGGAGCCTTGGGAATGAAGCCGGGAACGGGGAAAATCACGCCGCAAACTATCGCTGGGGCAAGCATGAGGACCCCACCCGTCCGGTAATTTACCAGAAACTCCAGGGGCGGCGCGACGAACTGGACTGGACCGATATCGAGTTCTATCACTACCGTTCGCCGGAATTTTGCGAACAGTACCTTACCGATGGCCGCCAGGTCAAGCCCTTCATGTTGCAGGAGTATGCCCACGCCATGGGCAATTCGCTGGGTAATTTCAGGGAGTATTGGGACCTTGTCCGCAAATATGACGGCTTCCAGGGCGGATTCATCTGGGATTTTGCCGACCAGGCGCTGCGTCGCGGCGAGGGCTGGACCATCGGCGGAGACTATAACGATTATGATGCCTGGTCCGGCTCCATGCATTGCAACGGGCTTTTGACCTCCGACCGCCAGTGGCATCCCCATGCCTGGGAAGCGGCTTTCGTACAGCGTAACATCCTGGTGGAGACTTTACCGCAGGAGGCGGGACAAGGCATCATCCGGCTGCATAATGAATATTTTTTCAGGGGTTTGGAGAATTTCTGCCTGAACTGGGAAATTCTTTGTAACGGTGTCCCTACGTCGCTCAGGGGCCGTGTGAACCGTCTGCGTATCGGTCCCGGCGAGACCCGCTCCATCCGCCTGCGCGGTTTCCGCCCCTCGGATTGGGAACAAATGCAGGGCGAAATCTGCCTGAATCTTTCTTTTACGCTAAAGCGCCCCGAAGGATTGCTGGACAAAGGAACGGAACTTTCCTGGGGACAGGTGCTGCTTCGAGAGGTCCGTCCGGAGGTAGATGAACAGCCGCTGGAGGTGAAGGCCCCCTGGGAACTTCATTTCCGCAAGGCAGACGGCTTCCTCAACACCTGGACTATTGCAGGAAAGGACCTCCTTTCAGACCCGCTCATGCCATGTTTCGGCCGCGCTGTTACGGAAAACGATTTCGGGGCAGGGTTTGAGCAGACCATGGCCTTTTGGCTCTATCCGCAGTTCAGGCTCGTCTCCCTGAATTATGACGGGAACCTGCGCGAATGCGAGGAGAATCTAGTCTGCAACGGGGGTCCTGCGCAGCTGGAAGCGGAATATGACATGGGGGGCGAAGTCCGGGTACGGATGGAATACCGGATTTCGGAAACCGGAACGTTGGATGTCGATACGCGACTGGACGCTCCGCAGACGGCGCCCGATCTTTTCCGTCTCGGTCTTTCCTTTGCAATGAACGGCCGCTTTGACAATCTGGAATTTTACGGCCTCGGTCCCTTTGAAAACTATGCGGACCGCAAGGCTGCCGCCCGTTTGGGATATTACGCGCAGAAAGTGGCGGATCAGTACCATTGGGGGTATGTCCGTCCCCAGGAATCCGGGAATCACGAGGATTTGCGCTGGATGCGTCTGACCGATGCGCAGGGGTACGGCCTTTGTGCCCGCTCCGATACTCTCTTTTCCGGCTCGGCCCTGCCGCTATCGCGCGAGATGCTGGACCTGACCATCCATGAACCGGGCAATGTGCACTACCCGGTCCCGCTGACCTGGCAGAAACATTACCATTCGTACGAGCTGGTGCCCCAGGCCTCTCTGGAGGATCGTTCCAAGGGGAGCTCCTGGGTGCATCTGGATGCCCGCCAGATGGGTGTCGGGGGGATCAATACCTGGGGAGAAAAACCGCTGGAGGCATATCGTATCCATGCCGGCAGTCATGCCTTTCATTTCAAACTTACGCCCATTTTACCATGAAAATAGATGTTATGACGAAAACCGTACTCACTATTGTAGCCCTTCTGGGTAGTCTGTTTCTTCATGCGGAGACCATCCCTTACCCTGCCGTTCCCGGTCTTCGCAGCAGTGAAGTCTATAGTGTCTCGGTGTCAGGGAAGCCGATATGGGTGGAAGCCGTGGGGTGCGGAGGAATGGAAGACCTTCACGTTGCCCGCTGGGCGGCTGAAGGTATGCAGGAAGTCAGCATCTCCGTTGCCAGCCCGGTGACTTCATGGACCGTTCAGCCCAAAAGTGCAGGCATCCGTGCACGAGCCGAGGGGAATGTTCTCCGCTTTAGTTTTGACGGCCCCGGAAAATTCTACGTGCAGATTGACGACCTGCCGTTTCTGGCCTTGCTGGCCGATGCTCCCGTAGTGAATGCCCCGTCCCCGAAGAGCAAGGCCGTTGATTACTTCGGCCCTGGCCTGCATCGAGTCGGGGAAATCCCCCTGCATGACAACCAGACCATCTATCTCTCTCCCGGTGCGCACCTTGTTGCCGATTTCGTCGGTTCCGCCCGGAACGTGCATATATTCGGACCTGGAAGCGTGGACGGCCGTATCCGCGTGGAACGCTGCGAGGGTCTCTGTGTAGAGGATATCTTCATCCGGGATACCCGTCACTGGGTCAATCGTGTCATCGGTTCAGAACACACGGTTTTCCGTAACGTCAAGGTTTTTTCCCACACGGCTGTCTGGGGGCTTGACGGCATCGACCCCGTCTCGTGCCGGGACTTCTTGATTGAGGACTGTTTCATCCGGACCCGTGATGATTGTATCTCCATCAAGTCCAAGGTCCTGGAGGGCTTTGATGATCCGTCGAGCCGTGACATCACCGTACGCGGCTGCCTGCTGGTCGGTTGGGACCATGCCGACGGCGTCACGCTCGGATTCGAGCTGAACGGCGGAGCGGTAGAAAACATCCTCGTGCAGGATTGCGATATCCTCCGCGCTCGCGGCTCCGGCCGCACCGGCGGACACTCCGCTTTCAGCATTGTCTGTGACGGCGCTTCCGACGTACGGAATATCTGCTTCGAAGATATCCGAGTCGAGTCGGATATTGAATACAAAAACCTGGAAATCATTCTCACGGAAGCACAGCGCTATGGAAACGGAGAGATGGGCTCCATCAAGGGCGTGCTTCTCAAAGACATCAACTGGGAGAATCCGGACCGCCCGTTCCTGATTGTCGGCCATCCCCGGGGCGGCAATGTGGAAGATGTTACTTTTGTGAACTGCCGCGTAGCCGGAAAATTGCTGACAGGCCCGCAGGATGCCGATTTCAAAATGGAGTTCACCAAGGGTATCCGTTTCGTTCCCGGCGGGGAAGTCCGGTATGAGCGTTATCCAGAACGGTGGTCGCATTCTGTTGAAAATTGATTGTTTTGGGTTAGGGCATCTGTAGGGGACCGGGTAACTTTGCTTATCTTGATAATATATACAAACAAATAACCATTAAAATCATGTTAAAACAAAAACCCAAGTACAAAAAACCCGACGCACGGATACAATGGGTCGGGACAGAGAATGTCTTTACGGCATCTCAGGTATCATTCGATTCCGGAAGTGTTTCCTCCGAAGATTTCGAAGAGGATGGAGTGATTAACTTTTAAAACACGCGAATCATGAAAAATTTATTTAAATATTTTGCTTTGGCCGCTGCAGTGGCCGCCTTTGCTTCCTGCGACAAGGTTGAGACAGAGCCTCAACCTTCCGTGAACAAGATTTCCATCCGCATAGGTACAGAAAGCAAGACGCTGTTGCGCGAAGGTAACGAAGTGCGTTGGTCTAACAAAGACCAGATTCGCGTCTTTGACGCCGAGAATGCGGGATTCAAGTTCGAAACCACGGATTCCGACGTTGCCACGGCGACCTTCACCTGTACGGAAGATGGCGGCTGGACCGGCGGAGTTCCGGAGATAGCCCTTCATTCCTATCGGCCCACGTTGGGTCAAACTGCGTTTGACGGCACTAAAGTGACGGCGAACATCTACCAGAATCAGGTGATTCTTCACAATGGTTCTTATGCGAGGGACGGATCCCTTTCCATTGGTGTGGTAGGCAAATCGGGCTCGGATTATGTGGTTGACGAGATGAAGAACTGCTTCTCGCTGATCAAGTTCCAACTTGAAAACAAGGATATCACCTCCGTAAAGATGCGGGGCAACAACAATGAAATCCTTGCAGGCTGGGTGAATGTCAGTTACAATAGCGGCAATCCCACCTGGGAGGTGGACGGCAACAGGGGCGAAAAGGAGATTACCATTACGCCAGGCTCAAATGTAAGCCATAGTTCAACGAAAGCCTTTTTCGCTAAGGATGATACCGATAACGACAACAATCCCGTGGAGGGGGTTTATTACATCGCGGTACTGCCCCAGACGCTCGCTTCAGGCCTGACGCTGGAAATTGAGAAGACGGGCGGTCTGATCGCGACGCGCACCATCAACTCTTCGATTACACTGAACCGCTCTAAAATCAAGTCGTTCCCGGCCCCGATCGACCAGGATCTTGTCTTTGAGAAGGGGAATATCGTACTTGACTGCACGGATGCTTCCAAGTTCCGTTATGGCAATCCTGCAACTGCACTTGTAACACGTACCAACACTATCTATAACCCGTCCGGCGGATCGGTTCTTGCTCCATTTGACTTCTGGCTTGAAGGATATGAAGATTATAAATTCCATGGCCAGGTTACCCAGTGGACGGGTTCAAATCCTCCTTGCCTGAGTGGTGTTTCTTCTACTAACGGTACTCCTGAAGTTAAATTGCCGACCATTGACGGTTATGTGCTGGCTACGGTTGAAATTACTTATTCCCATTCTACGTCCAACCGAACAATTTCCGTGACGGATGGAACGAATACCTTTGCCTCCTGCTCAATGAAGCGTGGCGATGCCGCTGTCACTTTGGATTTAACCCATCCCGCATTTACACCTGAGTCCGACGATCGTTATTTGGCTTACTCGAGCGAACTGGGTGCGAAGTTCATCCTCACATACATCCCTGAGGGCAGCGATCCGGGACCGGAACCTACAGCCGATATCGTCATCGATTGTACCGACGCCAGCCAGTATGTGGATGGCGACGGCAATCCTCTCGCCACGCGTTCCAGTAGTATTTATAACACCGTTACCTCTGCCTTTGATTTCTGGCTTTCCAGTAAACCGGAGTATAAGTTCAACGGCCAGGTGTCGAACTGGAACAAGACCCTGAGTGCGAAATCCAAAACGCTGGTCAAGTTGCCGAAGATTTCGGGCTATGTCCTGAAGGAGGTGAATATTACATATTCTCATTCCAGTAGTGACCGCACCTACATCATAACGGACGGTTCGGCCGACGCAGAAGTGGATCCGCCTTATACCCAACTGGGAAAAGTCAAGCGAAACAGTGGTACGACGACCGAGACAAAGATTGACCTGACCGGCGTAACCGCATCCGGCGACGAGCGCTATCTTACCTCTCCCGGTGAAATGTGCGGAAGGTTCATCCTGACCTACTCCAAAGTTTCTGAATAATGAAAAGAACCCTTTTATTCCTGTCCTTCCTCTGCCTGCTGTGCGCCTGTTCGGCGGACAAGGTCGACCTTGCCCGGACGGCCGTCGCCGTAGCGCAGCGGGCGGAGCAATACACGGATCCGCGTCATTATGCCGGTACCGTGTACACACAGGCTATGGCAGAATTGTATAAGACCACCGGCGACGCCTTCTGGAAGGACCGGACCTGTGCGATTCTGGATAAGTTCGCTTCCGGGGAGTGGCAGGGATATGGGTCCTACATCAGCTACAAGATCGGGGGTACGGCGGCCCCCGAGATGGTCCGGTACGGATTTGAGGCGTACCGGGAAATGGCTCTGGCAGCGGCGGACAGCATGTTTACCCACCAGCCGCGCAATGCGGACGGAATCATGCTGCCGCCCTGGCCGGCGGCCATCGAAAAGAACGGGGTCTTCATGGACCCTGTTTTTGCCGTGACGCCCTATCTGCTGAATGCCGGTCTGGTGGCGGACAAGCAGGAATGGATCGATTACGCCGCCTGGATGACCCTCCGGACCTTCAGCGACCTTGCCGACACCACAACCGGCCTTGTCCATCAGGCCCGGGGCATCAACAGTATGGCGGAAGGGCAGTTGACCGGCGACTGCTGGAGCCGCGGCAATGGCTGGGGCTCAATGGCCCTTGGCGCCCTGATGCACGACCTTCCGCGGGACAACCGTTATTACGGGGAGGTCTGCGACCTGGCGCGCCGCTACTTTGAGGCGGTGCTGAAGTATCAGGATGCGCAAGGCCTCTGGCATCAGGAAATGACCTGGCCCGACAGTTTTACGGAGATTTCCGGGTCGGCCCTGCTGCTCTATGGCCTGGGTTCCGGCATTGAATCCGGCGTTCTCCCCGCCGCCTGGCGCGGGGCCTTCGAGAAAGGCATCGCCGGGCTGCTGCAGTATATTGACGCGCGGGGCAATGTGGCGAACACCTGTTCCGGTTGCCTGGCGTACAAGGACGGCAGCAAGGAAGCGTATGCTTCGCACGCGTATTTCTGCAATGAACAGCATGCATTCGGCCCTGCGCTGCTGGCGCTCGGCCAGGCCCTTCGGCTGGGCATCCGGAAAGTGGATGCGCCCCTCGGCGCCGCGATGACCGAAACGACACCCCTGTGCGTGGTCTTCTGCGCCGAGGACCGGAAAGCGGATATCGCCTGGGAAAACGACCGTGCCGCTTACCGCATCTACTCCCAGCAGGTCAGGCAGAAGGTAAGCAGCGGCGTGGACTACTGGGCCAAGCGCGTGGATTATCCCATTCTCTCCAAGTGGTATGCGAAGGACGCCGCGGGCGGCAGTTACCACGTGGACGAGGGTGAGGGTTGTGATTTTTACGCCGTGGGAAAGAACCGCGGCATCGGCGGTATCGGCATTTGGGTGCGGGACACGCTCTTTGTGCCCGAGCCGTACGAATCTTATCGCATAGACTACTGTACGCCGGATTCCCTGCAATTCAGCGTGGTGTATCCGGCTATCGCTACGGCGGAGGACAGTGTCGTCCTCTCCCAGACCATCAGTACGAAACTGGGGTCTTACTATTACAAGGCTTCCGTGAGCGCCCGTACGGCCTCCGGCAAAGGCGTTACGCTCGCTGCCGGACTGACCACCTTCGGCGCGGCCGAGATCAGCAGGGATGAAGCGCGCGGCAGCCTGAATGTCGTTGAAATGATCGAAGGGATCGGAGAGAGCGTGGGCGCATCGCTCGTCGCGGACAAAGCCTGCTTCAAGGGCTTCGCCGCCTTCGGGCAGGACGAACTGGTGCTGATGGAACTCCCCGCGGACGGCTGTGCGGAATTCTTCGCGGGTGCCGCCTGGAGCCGCGATTCGCGCTTCGATCCGTTTCGCAGAAGATGGCCCCGCATTACCGCCGAGGCTACGTTTGAAAGTTTACTTGGACAATGAAGAAAATGTTGAAGCCGGCGGCGCTGCTCTCGCTGCTTTTCGCTGCCTGGACACTGGCGCAGGGACAGACGGTCCCCCAAACCGCAAAGAACGGTTATCCTATCTACAACGATGTGTCCATTCCGCGTCCGGACAAGCCCACGGCCGTCACGGAGGCGGATCTCCGTCTGACGGACAAATACCTTTACCTGTACCCTGAGGGCATCCCCGAGGCGGATTCCGAGACGTTGAAGAAACTCTATAAATTCTTCAAGGACGACCCGGACGGGCAGAAAGAGTGGCGCGGGATGCAGGGCAAGGCCATCAAGGCCATATCGGCCTGGGATATGCGCAAAATCTCGAACCGGCGCTATATCTATACCCTGGAGCAACTCAAGACGCTGGCCAAGGTCTATGTCTTTACCGGCAATGAGCTGGTTTCCGATTTTATCCGGGGGCATCTCGCCAAGGCGGCGGGGATGCCCATTGATTTCTGGGTACATTCGGAGTTGCGCAAACTCATTCCGGAGAAGCCGCTGGGGTATATCGAGACTTCTTATCTGAACCAGGCCCTGGGTACGGCCATAACAGCCGTGCGGCGCAACATGAGCCCGGAAGAAATCGCCACCATCGAGACGGCCTGGTACGAGAAGGGCTACATTCCGGCCCTCAACTGGCTGGAGGCCAATACGGAGTTCTTCGGAAACTTCCAGGCCGTGATTGCGGTCGGCGGCCTGTATGCATCGAAGTATTTCAAGGATGCCGACGGATGGGAGAAATCCTATGCGGGCCTCAAGTATTATATCGATAACGCCATCCTTCCCGACGGTTCCAATTACGAAGGGTATAATTATTTCAGTTACCCGCTTTCCGTGATTCTCAAGGGCTGTTCCGTGATGAGTGCGGAGCAGATTACGGACCTTCTGGCAAAATCCAGCCTGGCAAAGT
>JAEEGI010025367.1_pt1 | contig 11496 bp, 7 predicted proteins | sample 8958751 | NCBI WGS metagenome assembly JAEEGI01 (sample SAMN16246545, study PRJNA631951) | gut metagenome | biome: gut microbiome; feature: rumen; material: KS-attached | host: Bos | place: Iran: Karaj | collected 2018-10 | reverse complement strand
ACGGAACCACCGCCTCGACCGCAGATATCAAGGAGATCGTCGCCGGGCTCAATACCTTTGAGGGGCTCAACGGAATCCTGCTCTATCTCGACGAGATACAGTACTTCAATAAAAAGCAGCAGCAGACCCTGCTCGAATACATAGAGAACGGCAGCATCACCCTGATTGCCTCGACCACCGAGAACCCGTATTTCTACGTCTACAACGCGATTCTCAGCCGCTCGACGGTTTTTGAGTTCAAGTCCGTCGAGCCGAAGGAGGTTGAGCGCGCCGTGATCCGCGCCGCTGAACTGCTCTCGAAGGAGCAGGATATCGAAATCACCCTCGAGGACGGCTGTGCCGCAAAAATTGCGACAGGCTGCGGCGGCGACGTGCGAAAGGCGATGAACGCCCTCGAGCTTTCGGCAATCGCGACGGACTGCATTGACGGCAAGAAGCATATTCTGCTCGAAACCGCCGAGGCTCTCTCACAGAAGAGTGCCATGCGCTACGACCGCGACGGCGACGAGCATTACGACATCGTTTCCGCTTACCAGAAGAGCATGCGCGGCTCGGATCCGGACGCGGCTCTGCACTACCTCGGCAGACTGCTCGAGGCGGGAGATTTGCCGTCAGCGTGCAGAAGACTTATGGTCTGTGCCTGCGAGGACGTCGGACTTGCCTACCCGCAGATAATCCCTATCGTAAAGTCCTGTGTTGACATCGCCCAGGCGGTGGGTCTGCCCGAGGCGAGGATACCTCTCGCTGACGCGGTGATTCTCGTCTGCAACGCGCCGAAATCAAACTCGGGCTGCGTCGCAGTAGACAAGGCTATCCGCGATATCCGCCGCGGAAACACAGGTCCTGTGCCGCGTCAGCTCCAGAATATGCACTACGACGGCGAGGATAACGAAAACAAGGGACAGCATTATATTTATCCGCACGATTACCCGAACCACTACACCTATCAGCAGTATCTTCCCGACATAATTAAGGACTCAAGGTATTATCAATACGGCGAAAACAAGAACGAGCAGGCATTCAAGGCCTATTGGGAAAAAATAAAAGGAATAAAACTATAGTGATTCTGCACAAAACTGACTGTGATTTTTCGTCATTGCAAAAACGGATATTTTCTTTAACGGAAAAAACGAAATTCAAAATAAAAATAATGTATAATATAATAGTGATTATAGGGTAGTATACACTACCTGTTGTGAGTACATTTTATGAGAGTAAACATTTAGAAGTTTGGAGGAACATCACTATGGTAAAAAAGCAACACAAATTTCTGTGCCTTGTTCTCTGCCTGGCTCTGATTGCGACTGCCGTAATGGTAGGTGCTGTGAGTGCGTTTGCGGCAAGCGGAGATACAGTCTATGTCAAGGCGAATAACGGCTGGACAAATCTCCACTGCTACATGTGGAACGGCAACGGCGAGCAGAAAAACGCCGATTGACCCGGCGTTAAGATGACAGAGGTCGGCGACGGCGTTTATTCCTATACGCTTTCAGGTGACTTCTCCAAGATCATCTTCAACAAGGGCGAAGGCGGCAACGGCAACCAGACCACTGATATGGATTATCCCGGCGCAAACAAGATTTACGATCTCAGCGCCGGCACATGGGGCGACTATGGCAACACACCTACAAATCCCGACCCCACAAATCCCACTCCCACAACGCCCACTCCCACAACTCCTTCGGGCGACAATGTGGTTTATTTCAAGAACACAGACAACTGGAGCGTTGTTAAGTGCTATATGTGGAACAGCGACTCCGACAAGAACGCCGCATGGTCGGGCGAGGAAATGACAAACCTCGGCGACGGCGTATGGATGTACACCGCAAAGAAAAAGTACGCAAAATGTATCTTCAACAACGGCAATGACCAGACAGACGACCTCAACGCTAATTACGGTCAGATTTACGACCGGTCAACAAAGCAGTGGTCACCCTATGACGTAAATGATCTGCGCATCACTTCGTTTACCGCAGATCCCGCTTCCGATGTTTACACAGGCTCGGAGGTCACTCTCGCCGCGGAGGCGGCAAGCAAGAGCAGCTCCAATGTATTCTACAAGTTCAGCGTAACAAACGCCTCGGGCGGCAGCTCGGTTGTTTCCGACTTCAGCACAGCGAAGAGCGTTTCATGGACTCCCACTGCAGTGGGCAGCTACACCGTTACTCTCGATGTCAAGGACGACGCGGGCAACGACAACAGCCGTACCCTCAGCCTTACCGTAGCGCCTGACACAGGCGTCACAAACCCGATCATCAAGAAGGTTACTCCCGCTAACCTCAATCTCATCAAGATGGGTTCAACGGCGACCGTTTCCGTCACTGCGGGCGGCGGCCAGACAGGTACAAACCTGCTCTTCTACAAGTACGTTGTCACCGACCCCAACGGTGTGCCCAACGTTCCGTACTACACTCTCAACAATACATATCAGTTCAAACCCTCAATGAAGGGCAACTACACAGTTGATGTTTTCGTTCAGGCTTCCGACAACTCAACAATCAGCAAAACCTACACCTACACCTCAACCGACGGCAACATTCCCACCCCGACCGAGCCTGTAACTCAGCCTCAGCCTACAACTCAGAAGCCCACCACAACTACCCCCGTACCGACAACAGTTCCCGCAACTACCTCCGCTCCCACACCGACAGTTGCTCCCACAACTTCTCCGTCGGGCTACCGGTTCGGCGACGCGAATCAGGACGGCGATGTTAATATCATGGACGTTACCTACATTCAGAAGCACTGCGCCGAGTATGCTGACGCACGCACAATTGATCTGAGCCTCGCTGACATCAACCGTGACGGCATTATGACAGTATCTGACGCTACCGCGCTTCAGTATATTCTTGCAACTTAATTCGGAGGAGGAGCTATGCCCGGTATCAGACGAATTTTGACTCTGGTGCTCGTCCTGCTGATTGTCACCGCGACAGGAATAATTGCAGTTAATGCTTTGGAAACCTCGGAGAAATCCGAAGTTTCTGCGTCTGAAACTGAAATTGTCGTGTTTGTCAGACAGGATGGGCTGACCCAGCCGTATATTTATCTCTGGAACTCGCTGCCGACCAACAGCGCTATGTCAAAGTCCTACCCGGGCGAAAAGATGACGAAGTCGGGCAAGTGGTTCCGCTATTCGATCAAGGGCGTTACAAAGGTCAACGCTCTTGTCACCGACGCCGACGGAAAGCAGTATTCGCGCGAGTACAAGCTGACAGCGCCTCAGGGCGAGCTTGGACAGTGGTGGTTTTCAAACGGCAGATGGACTAAGTACGACCCCGACGAGGTAGATCCGCCCGAAAGCGTCGATATGCGCGAAGAGAGCATCTATTTCGTGATGACGACCCGCTTCTACGACGGAGACAGCGGCAACAATGTTCACTGCTGGGACGACAGCAAGGCGGGCAATCCCGATTCCGACCCCGCGTGGCGCGGAGATTTCAAGGGCCTTGCTGAAAAGCTCGACTACATCAAGGCACTCGGTTTTTCCGCGATCTGGGTAACTCCCGTTGTCACCAACGCCTCGGGCTACGACTACCACGGCTACCACGCGATGGATTTCTCCACAGTCGATAAGCGCTATGAGAGCGACGACTTTGATTTTGAGGATCTGATTCACGCCGTTCACGAAAAGGGCATGAAGATTATCCAGGACGTTGTCTGGCAGCATACGGGCAACTTCGGCGAAGCTTTTTTCTGTCCGCTCTTTGAGAAGGACTACAGCGCCGACCTTTCAAATATCGAGGAATCGATGATCCCGACAAAGTATCTTCTCGATTCCTACGGACTCAAATCACCTGAGGAATACTGGGCTCAGAAGCCGCAGGTCCAGTACGATCAGCGCCTTAATCTGATGAAGAACACCGAGTATCCGGGCGACAGCGGCAACTCCACGGGAAGCAAGCCGGCAAAATCCGACTACGCGATGGACAAGGTCTCGACAAGCAAGACCTACAACCCGAACAACTACTACCACACCGGCTATTTTCAGAGCCTTAACTGGGACGACTGGACCTGCAAATACTGCCAGATCGCCGGCGACTGCGTAGACCTCAATACCGAAAATCCGGCTGTTGCCGAGTACATCACCGACTGCTACGCGAACTATATCCAAACGGGCGTCGACGGCTTCCGCGTCGATACCGTCCGTCACATTCCGCGCGTGTCGCTCAATTTGATGTTCAATCCCCAGATCCTCGACGCCGCGAAGGGCGCCGGCAACCCGAACTTTTTGATGTTCGGCGAAATCTGTACCCGATATACACAGACGTGGTACAGAGGTCACGCTGAGGAGAGCTCTCCGTACTACACATGGAAGGAAAGCAACCCCGAGTGGGAGAAAAACTGGTCGTGGGGTACTACCGCCAAGGATATCAACGACAACATGAACCTCACCTTTGACCACTACTTAGCCGAGGACGACCCGTCCGATGAACCTACCTCGGACAACGCATTCCTTAAGGGTATTTCCTACCACACGCCCGACCGCACCAAGGCATCGGGCATGGAGGCGATCGACTTCCAGATGCACCGCATGTTCGGCAGCGCCGAAAGCGCCTACAATATCGGCAGAGACGGCGACAAGTATTACAACGATTCGACCTATAATGTGATGTATGTCGATTCCCACGACTACTCGCCCGAATCGCCCGACGAGAAGAACCGCTTTGCAGGCGGTACCCAGACGTGGGCTGAGGATCTTGATCTGATGTTCACCTTCCGCGGTATTCCCTGCGTTTACTACGGCTCCGAGGTCGAGTTCAAAAAGGGAGCGGTCATCGACGTGGGTCCCAACGCTCCTCTCGAAACCACGGGACGCGCCTACTTCGGCGATTATCTGGAGGGCACTGTTGAGGCAAACGATTTCAGCGACTTCACCGCGACAGGTACGGTCAAGGAAACGCTTGAAAAGCCGCTTTCTCAGCATATTTCAAAGCTCAACGCGATCCGCCGCGCGATTCCCGCCCTGCAAAAGGGTCAGTACACGACCTCGTCAACGTATGTCAGCGGCAATATGGCGTATATCCGCCGCTTCACCGACGAGAGCACAGACAGCCTCGCCTGTGTTACGATCTCGGGCGGCGCGACCTTCAAGGGACTGCCAAACGGAAGATACGTCGACGCCGTGACGGGCGATGTACAGAACGTAACCTCGGGCACGCTCACTGTTCCGACGATCGGAAAGGCTAATATGCGCGTTTATGTCTGCTGCGGCGAGGGCTTCACAGGCATCGACGGAGCAATAGGCGGCACGGGAACTTATCTGAAGTAAATAATATGCGGTCAGAATCGCATACTGAAATATTGTAAAAGATGTGATTTTTATGAACAAGACAGAATTTATCGCGGAGCTCTGCAAAAAGACAGGACTCAGCACTGAGGACGGCTCAAAGGTTAATGACGTTATCGAGAACAACAACCTTCTCGGAAACGCTGCCAAGATCATAAGCCAGATCGCCGAGAAGCTCAACATCAGTGAGGAGCAGGCTCAGGATATCCTCGCGAAGGCGAAGGACATCATCGGCGGCGGTATCATGGATAAAATCAAGAATCCGTTCGGCGGCCAGTAATAAGGCAAAACAAAACGCCCGGCGCAATCGCGTCGGGCGTTAGCTTTATGCTGTTTAGATTTCGATGTTCTTGATCGACTCGAATTCCTTGACGATATCGTCGGAGGGCTTCTTTGAAATCAGAGAAACCACAACGTTGACGAGGAGCGCGAGGAAGAAGCCGATAGCCAGAGAGTAAAGACCTGTAGCTGCGCCGGGAGTCTGACCGTTAACGAGCGGAATGTAGTCCCAGACGATAACGGTGAGAGCGCCGACAGCCATGCCGCTTACGGCACCGGCGAGGGTGGAGCGCTTCCAGAACAGAGCGAGGAGAACTACGGGGCCGAATGCGGAGCCGAAGCCTGCCCACGCGTCGGAAACAAGACCCATGATGCTCGAGGAGGGGTCAAGCGCGATGAAGAAGGCGATGACCGCGACAACTACAACGGCAATCTTGCCTACCCAGAGCGCGTTTTTCTCGGAGGCGTTCTTCTTGAAAACGCCTTTGTACATATCCTCGGAAACAGCGGATGCGGTAACGAGGAGCTGGCTGTCCGCGGTGGACATGATAGCCGCGAGAATGCCGCGGAGGAAGATGCCGCCGATGAAGATAAGCACGCCGTTGTTAGCGAAGATCTCCTGGATCAGGCGTATAAACGCGGTTTCGCTGGAGCCTGCCTCAAGCTGAGTGCTGAGATAGCCTCTCGCGATCATACCGATAAGGCAAGCCGCCGCGAGTGAGAGAACGACCCAGATGATAGCGATTTTTCTGGACTTCTTGACCTCCGCCTCGTTCTTGATAGCCATGAAGCGGATGATGATGTGGGGCATACCGAAGTAGCCGAGACCCCAAGCGAGGCTTGAGATGATAGAAACTGCCGATACGGGTGAGCCGTCGGTGTTCTTGAGAAAGTCAAGGTAGTTTTCGGGACTCTCAACGCCCTTGGAGATGAGCGCCTGAGAGAAGCCCTGATCCCATGTGAGGATAGTATAAGCGACGATCGGCACGGCAAGGATTGCCACGAGCATCAGCAGACCCTGAATGAGGTCGGTGGTGCATACCGCCTTGAAGCCGCCCATGAAGGTGTAGACGAGAATAACTACGGAAGCGATGATCAGACCTATGAGATAAGCGGTTTGATCCATCTCGCCGTTCTGGCTGTTGCCAAAGAGGGTAGCGAAGAGCTTGGCGCCGGAGCTGAACGCGGAAGCCGTGTAGACCGCAAAGAAGATGGCGATGATGACCGCGGAAACGATCTTGATGATGCCTTTCTTGTCGCGGTAGCGGTTCTGGAAGAAGCTGGGGATAGTCAGCGAGTTGCCCGCTACGATCGTGTATTTCCTCAGTCTTGAGGAAACGATGTACCAGTTGAGGATTGTGCCGAGCAGCAGACCGATAGCGATCCATACCTCGCCGGTACCCGCAAGGTATACCGAACCGGGAAGACCCATCAGCAGCCAGCCGCTCATATCGGAGGCCTGTGCGGAAAGCGCCGCAGTCCAGCCGCCGAGGTTTCTGCCGCCGAGGAAATAGTCCTCGTTGTTTTTGGTTTTCTTCGAGTAAACAACGCCGATCGCAATCATAACCAGCATGTAAAACGCGAAGGCAACCAAAACAATAATATTGCTTGTTGTCATTTTCGGATGTTCCTCCTTTTTAATATTTACAACATACTTCATAAGTTTAACATATTAAAGCGAAAAAATCAATAAAAATTGCAATAATTTGTGAATTTATAATATTTTATGATCAATCGGGTATTGAAGGTTGATTTGAGCGGGAAAAAGTAATATAATAAACATAAATATGTATTCTTATCTACAGATTAAGAGAAGAGGTATTATTGTGGATTTTGTAAAGAGAACATGGGCGGAGATTTCACTCGACGCCATCGCGCATAATTTCACTGAGATACGCCGCAAGACAGACGGCGCAAAGCTGTGCTGTGTGATCAAGGCTGACGGCTACGGACACGGAGCCGCCGAGCTCGCGCAGCTTTACGAAGCGCTCGGCGCGGACTTTTTCGCGGTATCCAACATCGACGAGGGTATCGAGATCCGCAACGCGGGTGTAAAGCTGCCGATTCTGATTCTCGGCTACACTCCCGTCCGCGATGCGGCAAAGCTGTGTGAATACAACATCAGCCAGGCAGTTTTCTCTCTTGATTACGCGAGGAGCCTTTCTGAAGAGTGCGAAAAGGCAGAATGCACCTGCAAAATCCACATCAAGGCTGACACCGGTATGAGCCGCATAGGCTTTATGTGTCAGGAATTTCCGCGCGATGATAATTCCGTAGAAGAAATATGTGAGGCGTGCGACCTGCCCGGACTGATTCCCGAGGGCATGTTCACCCACTTCTGCGTGTCCGACGAGAGCGAAGAGGGAAGAGACTTCACCGAGAAGCAGTATTCCAACTTTATCCACGTCCGCGACGCTCTTGCCGCAAAGGGCAGGACGTTCGATTTCTGCCACTGCTCAAACAGCGGCGCGATCGAGGACTATTCCCAGACCTATTGCGACATGGTTCGCGCGGGCATTATCCTCTACGGCTTAGCGCCGTCGCCGAAGCTCAGCGGCAAGCTCAACCTCATTCCCGCGATGACGCTCAAGACCTCCGTTGCCTACGTCAAGGAGCTCAAAAAAGGCGCGACGATCTCCTACGGCAGAACCTTTACAGCCGAAAAGGACATGAGAATCGCGACAGTGCCTATCGGTTACGCCGACGGCTATGTCAGGGCGAACGCCAAAGACGGCTATATGCTCGTTAACGGTCAGAAGGCTAAGATCGTCGGCAGGATCTGTATGGATCAGACCATGCTCGACGTTACCGAAATCGACCACATCGAGCAGGGCGACGAGGTCATTGTTTTCGGCACGGGCGAAAAAGGCGAGCCCACCGCGGATACTCTCGCCGCTAACACAGATACTATTAACTACGAGGTCGTTTGTCTTGTCGGCAAGCGCGTACCCCGTATCTACTATAAAAACGGAAAAATGACCGAGGTGATGTACAAGCTATGAGGATTCTTGTTGTTGACGGAAACAGCATTGTCAACCGCGCCTTCTACGGCATACGTCCGCTGACCAACAAGGACGGTCAGTTCACGCACGCAATTTACGGCTTTCTGAATATGCTGAACAAAATCGAGCGCGACGAGAACCCCGACGCGGTGGCGATCGCCTTTGATCTGAAGGCTCCGACCTTCCGCCACAAGGCTTACGATGGCTACAAGGCGAACCGCAAGGGAATGCCGCCCGAGCTTGCCTCACAGATGCCTGTTCTCAAGGAGCTGCTCACGCTTCTGGGCTACAAGCTCGTCACATGTGAGGGCTTTGAAGCGGACGATATCCTCGGCACCTTTGCCGACGCCTGCGAGCACAACAGCGACGAGTGCGTTATCGCCACAGGCGACCGCGACAGCCTGCAGCTCGTTTCGGACGAAACCGTGGTTCACCTCTGCACCAACAAGGGCGATCTGCGCTACACTCCGGAAAAAATCATGGAGGAATACGGCGTTACTCCCTCGGGACTGATCGAGATCAAGGCTATCCAGGGCGACAGTTCCGACAATATCCCGGGTGTCGCGGGCATTGGCCCCAAGGGCGCGGGAGACCTTATCAAGCGGTTCAAAACCGTAGAGGAAGTTTACGAGAACATCGATTCGCCCGAAATCAAGGACGGAGTGCGCAAAAAGATCATCGCCTCAAAGGACAACGCAATTCTCAGCCGTATGCTGGGCGAGATTGTCCGCAACGTTCCGATTGATACCGACGTCAGCCGCTACAAGGTCGTATGTGAGGAGCCGACAAAAGCGCTCGCGCTCATGCAGAAGCTGGAACTATTTTCTTTAATAGAAAAATACAACCTTTCGGACGTGCCTGTTGCCGCCGAAACAAAGGCAGACCTGCCGACTCTTACTATTTGTGACGATACAATTCCCGTGAATGAGCTGATCGGAGAGGTGTATCTCATTGCTGAAATTTCCAAAAAGGAATTAAAATCCTTTTCTATATTATATAAGGGCAATATTTACGTCAGCGATGACGCTGAACTCTTTGCTGCGATACTTCAAAATCCCGAAATCCGCCTGTATACAACCGGCTGCAAGGCGCTGTTTGCTTATGCCGACAGGCATGGGTTTGAGATAGCTGATCTCGCCTTCGACGTTGAGCTCGCCGCGTATCTGCTGCAGCCTTCCGAGAAGGACTACTCCGACGAAACCCTCTGCACGGTCTACGAGGTCACAATGCCCGCCGCCGAAAGTGAAGAGGACAAGAAATTCTGTCCTCTGGCGGTTTATGACAAGCTCTGCAACAGGCTCGAGAACGAGATCAAGGCAAACGGTCAGGAAAAGCTGCTGCGCGAAATCGAAATCCCGCTTGCGAGAGTGCTCGCGAAGATGGAAAACGTCGGTTTTGCGGTCGACAGGCAGGGTATCGCCGACTACGGCGCCATGCTCTCACAGCAGATCCACGAGCTTGAGCAGGCGATTTACCTTAACGCGGGTCAGGAATTCAACATCAATTCGCCCAAACAGCTCGGAAAGGTGCTCTTTGAGGATCTGCATCTGCCCGCGAAGAAGAAAACAAAGAGCGGATACAGCACAAACGCGGAGGTTCTCGAGGGCTTGCGTTACGACCACCCGATCGTCGACATGGTGCTCAACTACCGCGCTCTCGCAAAGCTCAATTCAACCTACTGCGAGGGCTTGCTCAAGGTTATTGCCGACGACGGCAGGATCCACTCGAGCTTCAATCAGACCGAAACGCGCACGGGCAGAATCAGCTCCACCGAGCCGAATTTGCAGAATATTCCCGTCCGCACTGAGCTTGGCAGGGAAATGCGCAAGTTCTTCTGCGCAGAGGAAGGCTTTGTTCTCGTGGACGCTGACTACTCCCAGATCGAGCTGCGAGTGCTGGCGCATATAGCGAACGACGAAAACATGATCGCCGCCTTCAACAGCGGCGAGGATATACACGCGATCACCGCCTCACAGGTGTTCAATATGCCGCTCGAGATGGTGACACCCGCAATGAGAAGAAACGCCAAGGCGGTCAACTTCGGAATCGTCTACGGAATCGGTGCTTTTTCGCTCGGGAAGGACATCGGCGTTTCCACAAAAGAGGCGAAGCGCTACATCGACAGCTACCTCACCCACTACAGCGGCGTTGACCGATACATGGAGCGCGTGACCGAGCAGGCAAAGCGCGACGGCTATGTCGAGACGATGTTCGGCAGACGGCGCTACCTGCCCGAATTGAGCTCGGGCAAGCACATGCTCAAGGCGTTTGGCGAGCGTGTGGCGAGGAATATGCCCATTCAGGGCACCGCGGCGGATATCATCAAAATCGCGATGGTGCGCGTCGACGAGAGATTGAAGCGCGAAAACCTGCGTGCGCGGCTGATTTTGCAGGTGCACGACGAACTGATCGTCGAAGCGCCCGAGGAAGAGAGCGAGCAGGTCAGACAGCTCTTACAGGAAGAAATGGAGAGCGCCGTTAAGCTCAGCGTTCCGCTGACGGCAGACGCGGCGGTCGGAAAGACGTGGTATGATGCAAAAGGTTAAGTATATCGCCTTCGTCTGCACAGGCAACACCTGCCGCAGCCCGATGGCGGAGACAATTTTCAATAAAGAGGCTGAGGAACGCGGAATCAACGTACGCGCTTACAGCTTCGGCTTGGCGGCGGTCAGCGGAATGCCTGCCTCCAAGCACGCGGTTGAGGTATGTAAGGAAATAGGAGTCGACCTCAGCGGCTTCAAATCGCATTTTATATATGATTACGACATCGCGGACTTTGAGAAAATCTACTGCATGTCAAGCGAGCATTATCAGATACTCACCCAGAGCGTCGGCCTTGCTGAGGACAGAGCGGAGGTGCTCGATATCGCCGACCCATACGGCGGCAGCGTCGAGATTTACCGCATGTGCCGCGATATGATCAAG
>JAEEGI010025366.1_pt1 | contig 11496 bp, 8 predicted proteins | sample 8958751 | NCBI WGS metagenome assembly JAEEGI01 (sample SAMN16246545, study PRJNA631951) | gut metagenome | biome: gut microbiome; feature: rumen; material: KS-attached | host: Bos | place: Iran: Karaj | collected 2018-10 | reverse complement strand
AGATAATATAACCAGAGGCCGCGATGCAATAAATGCTTATATCAAGACCAAATCAATAAATGCATCCGACATAATGACCACGGCCTACATGAACAGAGTAATAAGCCGCTACGGCTTTAACGACTGGGACAGTCTGCTTGCAGCTGTAGGTCATGGCGCCATCAAGGAAGGCCAGGTTATCTCCAAACTTCAGGAATACTATAACGAGGATCATAAGACCAATCCTACGGAAGAAGAGATACTTGATCAGATCGCTTCAAGTTCGCAGAAGCTCCTTGTCAGGAAGAGCAACAACACAAGTGCCATCACGGTTAAGGGCATACATGATGTTGCAGTCAGATTTTCAAAATGCTGTTCGCCTGTGCCCGGTGATGAGATAGTGGGCTTCGTGACAAGAGGCCGCGGCGTATCCATACACCGTACAGATTGTGTGAACGTGATCAATCTTCCTGCCATGGACAGGGTGCGTCTTATAGATGCGGAATGGCAGATCCCAGAGGGAGAGGAATCTATGGGTTCCTATCTTACGGAGATCACGATCTTTGCAAGCAACAGGAACGGTCTTCTTGCGGATATCTCCCGTACTCTTACGGAAAAAGGCATAGACATCATGTCAGTCAATACACGCGTATCCAAACAGGGTAACGCGACCATGAACATCAGTTTCAATATCAAGTCAAGGGAAGAACTCGAAAGACTTTTGGAGAAGATCAGGGCCATACCGAGCGTGATCGATATTGAGAGAACAACGGGGTGAAGAACTGATGACAACCATTATGTCATTCTGAGCGAGCGAAGCGAGTCGAAGAATCCCACAAGGAGAATAAGTTTATATGGCAAACATCAAAATAGGTAAGATGACTTTAGGTGCAGTGGGTACCAACTGCTATTTCGTGTACAGGGAGGGCAGCCCGGACTGCATCTTTTTTGACCCTGCAGATAGTGGCTCGTATATATATGAGCAGCTTGGAGAGAGGGGCTTTAATATCAAGGCGATCTATCTGACGCACGCTCATTTCGACCATATATGGGGCTGCAATGAACTGAGGGAACTGACAGGCGCCAAAGTATATGCGTACGAAGAAGAACAGGTGTTATGTGAAAGCGCGGAGAAGAATGTATCAGCCCAGGCAGGAAGGCCTTATGTTGTCAAAGTTGATGAGTACCTGCGGGATAATGCGCTTATAACAGAGGGCGACATTTCATTTAAACTTCTTGCGACTCCGGGGCATACCATCGGTAGCTGCTGTTATTATTTCGAGGAAGCAGGGATACTGATATGCGGAGATACGCTTTTCCAGGCAAGTGTCGGACGCACTGATCTGCCCACAGGTTCTGAATCGGTCATGCTCAGGTCCATTGATGAGAAGCTGATGTGTCTGCCTGATGAGACTAAGGTATATCCGGGTCACGGACCATCGACTACGATAGGATATGAGAGAGTTAATAATCCGTTTTTGTATGAATTCTGATCCGAGATTATGCTCTGAAGTCAGAACGACAGGAATCAGTCCTTTTGTGAACACAGGTGAAATAATATGTTAAAAACATTAGCTGCACAAACAAAGCAATTTAAAAAAGCGACCATATTGACACCTACATTTGCGGCGCTTGAAGTTGTGATGGAGACGCTTCTGCCGCTTCTTATGGCAGGGATCATAGACAAGGGCATCACCCCGGGCAATATGAATGAAGTCTTAAAATACGGAGCGATAATGATTGTTATGGCCATAGCTTCGTTAAGCTTCGGTATCGCTGCCGGCAAGCTTGCGGCCAACGCATCTGCGGGATTTGCGGCCAATATCCGTACAGCGATGTATAACAATATTCAGACTTTTGCATTCAAGAATATCGATAAATTCTCTACATCGGGGCTGGTAACCAGAATGACTACCGATGTGACCAACCTTCAGAACGCTTTTCAGATGATATTAAGAATGTGTGTAAGAGCGCCCATGACGCTTATATGTGCGCTCGCCATGGCTATAGCCATCAACGCCCGCATGAGCTCGATATTTGTGATCGCGGTCATATTCCTGGGGGGCTTTCTGATCATAATCGTCAAGACCACCATGAAGCTTTTTGACCAGGTGTTTAAGAAATATGACGCTCTCAACGAATCCGTCCAGGAGAATGTAACGGCGATCCGCGTGGTCAAGTCCTTCGTCAGAGAAGATTATGAGAAAAAGAAATTCAACGCCGCCGCAGAGAATATCTATAAGCTCTTTGTCAAGGCGGAAAGCAGGATAGCGCTAAACGGACCGGTGATGATGACGACGTCATACGCCTGTGTTTTGGGCATATCATGGATCGGCGCGCATCTGATATCTTCAGGAGACCTTACTACAGGCGAACTGACCACGCTTTTGTCCTATATCATGGCCATGATGTTCTCGCTTATGATGGTTTCCATGATATTCGTAATGATCACTTTATCGGGCGCCAGCGCAAGACGTATATATGAAGTACTGTCTGAAGAAACTTCGCTGACCAATCCTCCGGATCCGGATTTTGATATCCCTGACGGATCCGTTGACTTTGAAAATGTGACCTTTTCCTACAATGACAGTGGTACAAGACCGGTTTTAAGGAATATAAATCTGCATGTTGATTCGGGTGAGACCATAGGTATCATAGGCGGTACGGGATCGTCGAAATCATCGTTAGTCAATCTTATAAGCCGTCTGTATGACGTGACCGACGGATGCGTTAAGGTTGGAGGAAAGGATGTGCGTACTTACGACCTGGAGACGCTGAGGAATAACGTATCCGTCGTTCTTCAGAAAAATGTCCTTTTCTCGGGTTCCATACTTGATAACCTTCGGTGGGGCGATGAAAATGCGACCGAAGAAGAATGCAGACGTGCATGTGTGCGGGCCTGCGCCGAGGATTTCATATCCCAGATGCCGGATGGTTATAACACGCACATAGAACAGGGCGGCACCAACGTATCCGGCGGACAGAAGCAGCGTCTGTGCATCGCAAGAGCCCTTCTTAAGAAACCTAAGATACTGATACTGGATGATTCCACATCCGCTGTCGATACGGCTACTGACGCACGTATCAGACGGTCATTCAGGGAAGAGATACCTGATACTACCAAGTTCATCATTGCCCAGCGTGTATCGTCGGTTCAGGACGCCGACAGGATACTGGTGCTGGAGAACGGTGAGTTAAACGGCGTGGGAACTCATGAAGAACTCCTTAAGTCAAATGAGATCTATCGCGAGGTTTATGAAAGCCAGACCGGCGGATCAGGCGACTTCGACGAGAAGGGAGGTGAGCTGTAATGGGAGAACCCAAAGAGATCAAAATGGGAAGACGTGATATGGCAGCCATGGGGAAGCGTCCTAAGATAGACAATCTCCCTCAGATCGCAGGCAGATTATTTAAGAGAATACTGTCCAAATACTGGTTCCACTGCCTGCTGGTGATCGCCTGCATAGGCATCAATGCTTACGTTAATATCAGATATCAGCTCTTTACCAAGGAACTGATCGACGTATATATAGTACCCTATATTGACCAGGCAAATCCTGATTTCTCGCTTCTTGCTGCCAGGATCATGCAGATGATAGGGATATTTGTGCTTGGTATCATATGCAACTATGCGCAGGCCAGGATCATGGTCAATGTCACCCAGGGTACGCTGTCCAACTTAAGGATCGAGATGTTCGACCATATGCAGAGCCTGCCTATCAAGTATTTCGATACTCACGCCCACGGCGACATCATGTCCATGTATACCAATGATATCGATACATTAAGACAGATGATAAGCCAGGGCATAATCCAGTTCATATCAAGCGTGGTCACCATCACGACGGTTCTCGGAACCATGATAGTACTTAGCGGCTGGCTTACTGCGCTTAATCTGGTGATGCTTGCGATAATGGTCATCGCAACCAAGAAGCTTGTAACCTTATCTGGAAAATTCTTCGTCAAGCAGCAGAAGGATCTGGGTAATCTAAACGGCTTTATCGAAGAGATGATGGAAGGGCAGAAGGTCATCAAGGTATTCTGTCATGAAGAAAAGGCGAAGGAAGAATTCGGCAGGTTAAATGAGGAACTCAGGGATTCCGCTGAAAATGCCAATAAGAACGCCAATATTCTTGCACCTGTAAACGCACAGCTTGGAAACGTAAGCTATGTGCTTATTGCGGTTGTAGGCGCCGCTATGGCGATAAACAATTTCGGAGGCGTGACGATCGGTACCCTGGTAGCGTTCCTTGCGCTGTCAAAGAGCATCAATTTCCCCATAAGCCAGATATCACAGCAGCTTAACTCCGTGATCATGGCGTTCGCCGGCGCAGACAGGATATTCAAACTGTTAGATGAAGCGCCTGAAGTCGATGAAGGATACGTAACTTTAGTCAACGCCCGCATAAATGACGCAGGTGAGATCGAGGAGTGCGCTGAACACACCGGAACATGGGCGTGGAAGCATCCTCATCAGGCAGAAGGTACCCTTACTTATCAGCGTATGGAAGGCAAGGTCACCATGGACGGCGTGGACTTCGGATACAACGATGAGAAGATGGTACTCCATGATATTAAGTTGTTTGCTAAACCCGGCCAGAAGATAGCATTTGTAGGTTCTACAGGTGCAGGCAAGACTACGATAACCAATCTGATCAACCGTTTCTATGATATTCAGGATGGTAAGATCAGGTATGACGATATCAATATCAACAAGATCAAGAAGGACGATCTGCGTCACTCTCTGGGCATAGTTTTACAGGAGACCAACCTGTTCACCGGAACAGTAATGGAGAATATCAGATACGGCAAGTTAGACGCTACGGATGAAGAGTGCATAGCCGCAGCCAAGCTTGCCAATGCGCACTATTTTATCTCGGTTCTGCCGGACGGATATGAGACCAAGCTTACCGGAAACGGAGCAAATCTAAGCCAGGGGCAGAGGCAGCTTATCGCCATAGCCCGTGCTGCGGTTGCGGATCCTCCGGTGCTTATCCTTGATGAAGCTACCAGTTCCATAGATACCCGTACCGAGAGACTTGTCCAGGAGGGTATGGATTCGCTTATGAAAGGGCGTACCACATTTGTTATCGCCCACCGCTTAAGCACTGTCAAGAACAGCGATTGTATCATGGTTCTTGAGCAGGGACGCATTATCGAGCGCGGCACCCACGAAGAACTTATCGAACAGAAGGGTAAGTATTACCAGCTATATACCGGCAACAGTATCACTGCATAGGCTTACCATTTCAATTATTGTGAGCTGAGCAGTGGGATAGGTGGCCTTCAAGGAAAACATTAGATTAATATAAGTTAATATATATTAATTCAAATAAGGTAAAATTATCCTAACATCACCTTAAACAACAACAAATAACGCAATAATTGAAACAAAAAACAATATTTACATAATCGATTCCTCATGTTACGATAGTTCTATACTTCGTTGATATTCGTGAGGGATTAATTTTGGTTAAAGAAAATATCTCAAAACGTGTTTATTATGTTTACAGAATATTGGCTTTTTTACTCTTTGTATTGCTGTTTCTGCCTGCAGTTAATCCTGCCAGGATAAGCTCCCTGATCAACAAAAGTACATCACTTCTTACTACGGCTGTTTCGTATTCAAGACTTACCGAGAATATGGGAAGAGCCTTTACCAAGTCATGGATTGCTGAATCAACTATGCAGATGGTGCGTTTTTCGGCTTTGGGGATCGATCTGGGAATCCTTCTTGCAGCTGCAGGGGCATGTCTGTCACTTGGTAATCATAAATGTAAATCTTATGCCAACTTCATGGGACTTACCGGGGCTGTATTGGGTATAGCCGGAATGATAGGTATTCATTCGGCTTATTTGCAGATCCTTACAACATCCAAGCCGGCCAAGGTAGGTCCCGTACTTCCCATATCTTTTACTCCGATACTAGTACTGTTTATCATAACTGCACTTGTCGCAGTCATATTGGTGATCCTTGTACGGTTTCCCGAACGTGGATCGAAATTCTTTATGGAGGAAAAATACAGACTTTTTCTGTTGCTGCTTCCATTTGTCATTCTGACTTTCGTATTCTCTTATCTGCCATTGTGGGGACTCAGATATGCGTTCTTCGACTATAAATCAGGCGACACGTTGTCAATGGACAAGTTTGTGGGCTTTAAATGGTTTACTATGCTCGTACGCAACAGACAGACCAGAGCAGATATCATCAGAGTGCTGAAGAATACTCTCGCCATGTCGGGTCTTGGTTTACTTACGTCGTGGTGTCCCATGGCGTTTGCCATTTTCCTGTCAGAGATCAAGAATACCCGTTTCCGCAGATTGGTTCAGACTTTTACCACTATACCGAATTTCATATCATGGGTACTGGTTTTTGCCATAGCGTTCTGTATTTTTTCAACAGACGGCTTTATCAGTTCACTGCTTGTCAATTCCGGAGTATGGACTCAGGGGAAGAATTTCCTTATGGACGGGTCGCATACCTGGCTTAAGATGCTTCTGTGGGGCATGTGGAAAGGACTTGGATGGAGCGCGATCATATATATAGCAGGTATATCCGGCATAGATCAGACTCTCTATGAAGCAGCTACGGTTGACGGCGCGGGAAGATTCCAGAAAATGTGGCATGTAACCGTGCCGGGGCTTCTTCCAACCTTCTTCGTGTTGTTTCTTATGGCTGTCGCAGGCGCATTGAACAACGGACTGGATCAGTATCTTGTATTTGAGAATACTTCGAACACATCGGCCATTCAGGTACTTGATCTGTATGTATATAAGATGGGTATCGTTAACGGCTCAATACCGTTTTCGACTGCTGTCGGAATGCTTAAATCAGTGGTGAGTGTTGTTCTGCTATTCCTTGCGAACGGTGTTTCCAAGAAACTGAGAGGAGAGACGATCATCTGAGAAACCACAGGTTTGATCAGACATTTTGACGTTTGTTTCGAGAGGATGCACACATACACAGATCATTAATATACTGTTTTGGAGGTCATATGGCTAAGACTGCACAGGAAAGATCGGATGCTAAAGCCGAGAAGCAATACTATAAGACTCACAGATCACAGATCAAGGCGAAACCCTCGGATCATGTGTTCAATGTGATCAACTATACGTTTTTTGCCGTATTCACATTTATATGTATTTTTCCGTTTTATTATCTGTTTATCAACACCATATCTGATAACAGCATGGTCCAGCGCGGACTGGTTAATTTCATTCCGAAGGGTTTTAACCTGGATAACTATATACGCATTCTGCAGGTCAATGATCTGTTCAGAGCTATAGGGGTTACGTTTGCCAGAACCGTTTTGGGGACAGCGCTAATGGTGCTTGCAAGCGCACTGGTAGGATATCTGGTTACCAGGCAGGAATTGTGGGGCAGGAGCTTCTGGTATCGCTTTATTGTCGTGACCATGTATTTTAATGCGGGTATCATTCCATGGTTTCTTAATATGTCCATGCTGGGGCTTACCAACAACTTTCTTGCTTACATAATCCCCGGGATAGTAGCGCCGTATAACATCATATTGGTCAAGACCTATATAGAATCTTCGATCCCCGGCGAACTGCAGGAAAGCGCCAAGCTGGACGGAGCAACTTCGCTTCAGATATTCACCCGGGTGATCTGGCCTTTGTCCAAACCGATACTGGCTACCATAGCAATATTCGGTGCCGTGGGACAGTGGAATTCATTTCAGGACTCACTTATCCTGATGCAGTCTGCACCCCAGTATTATACGCTTCAGCACAGGCTGTATATCTATCTGAATACATCAAGCAACTTATCGGCGCTTATGAGCGCAGGATCCACATCAGGCATCAGCCAGTCTGTATTGGAATCAGCACTTAACGGTAAGGTTATCAAATATACGATATCCATGGTTACGATCATTCCGATATTGTGCGTTTATCCGTTCATGCAGCGGTATTTTGAAAAGGGAATTATGCTGGGGGCAGTAAAGGGATAACAATGTTTCCGGTATATACATAAGGTGTTATAAAGGAGGTTAATATGAAAAAGAAAGCACTATCATTATTTCTTGCCGGTTCGATGATCTTAGGTCTTGCCGGCTGTGGCGGAGGCGCAGATGTTGCAGCCCCTTCTGACGCCCAGGAAGGTACGGAAGAGACAGTTCAGGAATCTGAACCTGCACCTTCCGCTACAGACGTGACGGAAGTGGAAAATACGGCAACGGAAACGCCTGATGAAGATGATCTGTCGGATATCATTCCTTCGGAAACGGTCACTTTGGATGTGTATGATCAGCTGGCTAACTATTCCGGCGAGCAGACAGGGTGGTTTGGACAGATCATGCTGGAGAAATTCAATGTGAAGCTCAACATCATTCCTGAAGCGGACGGAACATATGATACCAGGATGGAGTCCGGAAATCTCGGAGATCTTGTGATCTGGGGAAATGATTCTGACCAGTATATTGAAGCAGTCAATAAGGGTATGCTCTTTGACTGGGAAGAGGATGATATACTTGCAGATTATGGTTCCTATATCAACGACAATATGCAGAAAGCACTTGCCAAAAACCGCAACTTAAATCCTGACGGCAAGATACACGGGTACGGATTCGCGGTTGCAACTTCAGCAGCTGACGCCGGATCCATGATGTATACCTGGGATTTAAGATTTGATCTGTATCAGGAACTCGGATGCCCTGAGATCAAGAATTATGACGATATGATAGAAGTCCTTAAGCAGATGAAGGAGATCTGCCCTACGGATGATAATGGTAATCCTACATATGGAGTATCATTGTTCGGTGACTGGGATGGCAATATGGTTATGTATGTCAAGTCCACAGCATCTGCATATATGGGCGGCGATGAGTTCGGATTCGGTCTGTATGATATCGAGAATCAGAAGTTTATCGGATGCCTTGAAGAGAACGGTCCTTATTATGAGGCACTGAAATTCTATAATAAGCTTTATCAGGAAGGACTTCTTGACCCTGATTCACAGACACAGGGATTTGACGGTCTGAGCGAGGATTATCTGAACGGAACGGCATTCCTTAATGTGTTTAACTTCATGGGATCAGCTCTGTATAATACGCCCGATCATCAGGCTGCAGGCAAGATGATGTGCCCTGTTAAGCCTGCTGACGCTAAACCCATACGTTACGGTCTTAATGTGTACGGCGGCAACAGGATCTGGTCCATAGGAGAGAATACCCAGTATCCCGAACTGTGTATGGCAATCCTTAACTGGCTGTCTACTCCCGAAGGAAGGATGACTGCTGAATATGGTCCCAAAGATGTGTGCTGGTATTATGATGAAGAAGGCTATACACACTTTACGGATCTGGGACTTGCAGCTAAGACAGATATCACAACTCCCATGGGAGCTCCTTATAGCGGAACATTTGACGATGGTTCATTTAAGATGAACAACGAGACATGGTCACTTGATACCAAGAATCCGGATTCAAATGGAGAGACATATAATTATCTTAATTGGAAGAGCTATTCTTCGGAAGCAGGAAGCGATATTGAGAAGCAGTGGAGACAGTGGGCTCAGGCAGATACACCTGATCTGTATTTTGACAGGCTCGGTACCTACGTGGTATCTCCCGGTACTACTTATTCCGAAGGCGTAAGAGATGAAGATCTTCAGGCAAAATGGGATCAGGTAGCGGAATGTGTCAAGACCAATACCTGGAAGGCTATATATGCAGGTTCTGATGATGAATTTGAAAAGATTTTCTCGGATATGGTTGCTCAGGCCAAAGAGTATGGCTATGATGATTGTGTAGCATGGTGCGATTCGGAAGCGGCGCTCCGTGCAGCAGCAGAGGATGCAGCCAGAAAGGATTCGTAAGCATATTAATATTTTTTTGTCATAGGCTAAGTGGAACGGTTCTCTGAAAATGAGGACCGTTCTGCGCATAGAAGCCGGTATATTTAGTAAGATACAGGAAACAGCCCAAAATACGGAGTAAGATACAGGAAACAGCCCGAAATACGGAGTAAGATACAGGGAAGCAGCCCTGTATGAAGCCCGTTCGCGTAACAGTTAAGAGGGGAGAGAATATGTTGATAAAAAATTCAGTACAGGAATATCTTGATCATATCGTTGAATGTAAAGCGGTGGCCGGTATCAATATCCTTATACAGAAATCCGGTGAAGATCTGTTATACGCCGAATCAGGATATTCTGATATCGTTTCAGAGAAACCGATCTCCAGAGATACGATCTTTCGTATGTATTCCATGACCAAACCGATAACTGCGGCGGCAGTGATGATGCTGGTTGAAAAAGGCTTGATCGGACTGGGCGAGCCTGTGAAGAAGTATATCCCCGGATTTAAGGATCAGATGATCTATAGCAATGGAAAAGCTGTGCCCGTATCAAGACCTGCATATATAAAAGACCTGATGAGCATGACATCCGGGCTTCCTTATCCAAACAGAGAAGGGTGTGCAGCTGAGAAGAGGGTTCAGGAAGTATTTGATCTGATCGATGAAGGTCTGTATACCGATGGAGAGCTTAGTACCTTGGAGATCGCCAACAGACTTGGTGAAGCCGGCGTTATGTTTCAGCCCGGATCTGCATGGGCATATGGGACAAGCGCTGACATTCTTGGAGCTATAGTAGAGATTGCCGGCGGCATGCCGTTTGGCGAGTTTCTGGCAGAAAACATATTTAAACCGCTTGAAATGGATGATACCGGGTTTTGCGTTTCTGATGACAAGCTTAACAGACTGGCTTCCGTATATGAGAGAAGAAACGGTGAATTGGAGCTTTTCAAGACCAGGAATCTGGGAATACGTTACGAAGCAAAAGGACAGCCTGCCTTCGAATCAGGAGGAGCAGGGCTTATGTCCACACTGGATGACTATTCACATTTTGCCCGGATGCTCATGGATCACGGTGAATATAAGGGAATTAGGCTGCTTGAGAAGAAGACGGTAGAATATATGGCGTCAAGCATACTGCCTCCGCATCTGCAGGAGAGTCTAACTCGCAGTTGGGACAGCCTGTGTGGCTATTCTTACGGGTGCCTGATGCGTAAATCCATATCCCCGCAGATGGCATATCATATGACGTTTCAGGGCGAATACGGCTGGGATGGCTGGCTGGGAACCTTCTTCGAGAATCTGCCCACCCATGGGATAACAATGCTTATAGGAATGCAGCTGTCAGATCCGGAAGGAAATTTTATATCTGAGAAGATACGTAATATAATACATCCGCTGCTATAATATATGCATATTTCTGTGATCAATTTATCAATATTCCGGCAATTACGTGAAGGAGAGATAGAATCCTTTAGCGTAAGTGCCGGTGTTTTTTTACAAATAATCCGACATTATGTAAACCATAATAGTAACATGAATAGTTTACATAATTCACAATAAAACCACATAGTCACGAAAAACGACCACTTAGACATAATCTGTAGACAAAACAATTCCCTTTTGGCAAAGTATTAAGAAAGGCGCAGTGGCGCCAACGGAACGATCATAATATGGAAGGAGATTATTGCGTATGAAGATGGG
>JAEEGI010025364.1_pt1 | contig 11496 bp, 9 predicted proteins | sample 8958751 | NCBI WGS metagenome assembly JAEEGI01 (sample SAMN16246545, study PRJNA631951) | gut metagenome | biome: gut microbiome; feature: rumen; material: KS-attached | host: Bos | place: Iran: Karaj | collected 2018-10 | reverse complement strand
CCGACGGGATACTAAAAGCAGATATCATAAGAACAATGGTATATGCCTGATAGGCAGTACCATAATAACCGTTACCCTCATCACCGATTATATTCGCAAGAGGAATATTATAAATAAATCCGATTATCCTCGATATAACACCTGCAATCGCAAGTATACCGGCTTGTTTTAACAAACTCTTCTTTGAATCTTCACTCATAACTAAATATTATGGCCTTAGCCAATCGTACATCTCCTGATATTTTTCGGCTGAAACCTTCCAAGAGAAATCAACGGCCATTGCGCGGTCGATCATCTTGTTCCACTCGCGCTTTCCGTCATAGAAAACGCTTTCAGCCTCACGTATCGTAGCCAGCATCTCGTGTGCATTGTAATTAAGGAAACCAAATCCGGTTCCCGTGCCTTCAAACTTATTGTAAGGCTCAACGGTATCGATAAGTCCGCCTGTCTGCCTTACGATAGGAATCGTGCCGTATCTGAGCGCCATGAGCTGCGAAAGTCCGCAGGGCTCAAAGAGCGACGGCATAAGGAACGCATCGCAGGATGCATATATCTTGTGTGACATAGGCTCTGAATAATAGATATTTGCAGAAACCTTGTCCTCATACTTCCAGTCAAAATGGCGGAACGAATTCTCGTACTGCTCATCTCCCGTTCCCAGAACAACGAGCTGAACGGCGTCCTGACAAAGCTCGTCAAGAACGCAGTTGATAAGATCGAAGCCCTTCTGATCCGTAAGTCTTGATACAATACCGATCATCATGCACTTCTCGTCCGCTTTAAGTCCGAGCTCTTTTTGAAGCTCTTTCTTGTTCTTGTACTTCTCCTTGCGGAAATTGATCGAGTTATATCTGTAAGGAATATACTCATCCGTCTCGGGATTAAACTCATCGTAATCGATTCCGTTCACTATACCTCTAAGGTCGCCCGCACGAGCTCTCAAAAGCCCGTCGAGATTCTCTCCGTAGAACTCGGTCTTTATCTCTTCCGCATATGCATTACTAACCGTAGTAATGGCATCTGAATAAACAATTCCGCCCTTTAACAGATCCGCATCCTTAAAGAGTCCGAGTTTATCGGGAGTGAAATAATAGTCCGGAAGTCCCGTGATATCACGAACAGTCTTAATATCCCATTTCCCCTGGAACTTAAGATTGTGTATCGTCATTATCGCCTTGATTCCCCTGTAGAATTCACTGCCCTGGAATCTCTCCTTGAGATAAACGGGAACAAGACCTGTCTGCCAGTCATGACAATGAATAATGTCCGGTCTGAAATCGATCACCGGTAGTATCGAGAGCGCAGCCTTTGAAAAGAAAGCATACTTCTCGATTTCAAATACAGTATCATCGCCATAGGGCTTCATTCCGTTAAAATAAAACTCATTGTCGACAAAATAATATTTTATCCCGTCGACTTCCGCTCTGAATATGCCCACATACTCGTTTTTCCAATGGAAATCCATGTAGAAGTTCGAGACATATTCCATCCTGTCCTTCATCTGCTGGCTAATACACTTGTAAAGTGGCAAGATAACCCGCACATCAAAGTATCTTCTGTCGATGTTCTTAGGCAAAGAACCCACAACATCGGCAAGACCTCCGGTTTTAATAAACGGTACTCCTTCAGATGCAATAAACAGGATATTTTTCATCAGTCGCCCATCTCCTCATACTTTGCTGATTGCATAGCAATAAGTTCTTTATCGTCGAAATAGTTGATTCTCATTGCATTCTTAACATCCTCAAGGGTCTTGGCAGCGGTTTCTTTCGCAACCTCGCTTCCCTTTCTGAGGACTTCGTAAACATAAGGGATATCCTTCTGGAATTCTTTTCTCCTGTTACGGATAGGCTCAAGTTCTGCCTGAAGAACATTATTAAGGAACTTCTTGACCTTAACGTCGCCAAGACCGCCTCTTGTATAGTGGTCCTTAAGTTCCTGCAGATTGTTGTAATCGGGAAGGAATTCTGCAAAATGCTCATCCCTTGCAAAAGCATCAAGATAGATAAATACAGGATTTCCTTCAACCTGTCCGGGATCCTCAACCCTAAGGTGATTGGGATCTGTATACATACTCATAACCTTCTTCTTGATAGAATCGGGCTCTTCAGACAAATAGATGCAGTTTCCGAGAGACTTACTCATCTTTGCCTTACCATCTATACCGGGAAGACGCAGACATGCAGCATTATCGGGCAAAAGAATCTCCGGCTCAACAAGTGCTTCTCCGTAAACCGAATTGAATTTTCTAACGATTTCTTTGCACTGCTCGATCATAGGCTCCTGATCTTCTCCAACAGGAACAACCGTAGCCTTAAACGCAGTAATGTCAGCCGCCTGGCTTATAGGATATGTAAAGAATCCAACAGGAATGCTTGTTCCGAAGTTTCTCATCTGAAGTTCGGTCTTAACTGTAGGATTTCTCTGTAATCTTGATACGGTTACAAGATTCATATAGTAAAAAGTAAGCTCTGTAAGCTCAGGTATCTGTGACTGGATGAAAAGAGTTGATTTGGCGGGATCAAGTCCAACCGAAAGATAATCCAGTGCTACTTCTATAATATTCTGACGTACTTTTTCCGGATTGTCGGCGTTATCTGTAAGTGCCTGAGCATCCGCTATCATAATAAAAATCTTGTCAAATTCGCCGGAATTCTGAAGTTCTACTCTTCTTCTAAGTGAGCCTACGTAATGTCCCACATGAAGCTTACCTGTAGGGCGATCTCCGGTCAAAATAATCTTGCTCATCAGTATATTTCTCCTAAACCTCTAAATTTTTATAGATAAAAAATATGATACTCTATTTTAACTTAAGTGACAATGCATATTGATCTTGCGAAACCTTGACAAGAACGTTCCTTGTATCCGCCGTTGCGCCAAGCAGTCCGAATTCCTCAGAAAAAAGAGCCACTCCGTATCTGAGTCTTCCGTTGCAGCGCCTTCCTACCGCTTCGTTGATCTTGCTCATGATGCTTGCCATTACTCTGTCCCTGAGGCCCCAATTATTAAGAAGCGCCAGGATCTCATCGCAGGTCGTGCATCCCATCACGGTTCTGACCTGGCTCGATGTTCCTCCGACAATCGCCGTGTGTGCGGCAAAGATCTCTCTTCTTCCGTCAGAAGCGTAAGAATTGGTATTCATGATACCTGCAGCCATCTTAACGAGCTTACCTACATTTCCCACAAGAAGTAAGTTTTCAACTCCCGCATCACATGCCGCATCAATGGCACTTCCGGGGAAATTGAAGCAATTTACGGCAGTCTTAAGTGATACATGTATTCCTTCATATATCTTATCTGCACAGTAATCGCCCGGAGAAACAAGTATGCTCTTTACTCCCATTTCGATCTGTGTCTGTATCTGATTCTCTATGGAACTTGCTATATCTCTCTGATGAACGCTTGATATGGTTCCATAATTTCCCATGATCCCGATACCGCCCATAAAGCCGTTCTGTCCGATAGCCTGCTTAGCGGCTATGAGCGTTCCTTCCGGACAGCTCACCTTGATCAAAAGAGGCTGCGCTCCATCCGAAATTTCGCACACTCCGGCAACCGCATCAAATATAAGCTTTCTGGCATCTTTTTCAATAAGAGCCTGTCCCCTCTTTGCTGTTGCGGTGTCTGTTGCGGCTATTCCGATTCCTTCACCCGCATATAGGAAAAGATTTCCGTATCTTACATCCATAAATGCTTTACTTGCGACATTTCTGAAATCGGTAACCTTGGAAACACTGACGTGAATATCGGCTTTTTCCCTAATATCAGGTGCCATGCCGCCTTCCATTACCGCGTAGAAATGAGATTCATTATTGTTGCATTTCTCGGCATCTTTATAGACAGAAATAGTCCTGGTGTTACCGTCATGCTGTATAGTCACATATTCATAGTCAAATTTAAACAAAAGACTCGCTGCCGCAGCTCTGGCCGCTGCTGCCGCGCAATCCCCCGTTGTCAACGGACTAATTATAAGTCCCGAATCTCTTGCATCAAATCTGTCCATACACACCTTCCTCACAAAAACCTTTTAATATCTATAATTATACAATATTTCGCTATATCATAAAGCAAATAATAATTTACATTATTGCGTATATAGTTATTTATTATTTCGACTTTCTTTATTTTTAATTTATAATTTGTCCATACTTTGTCCAAATTTAAATCTTAGTATATATACTATCAGAAGAATAACTTCTGACTCCCCCAACAAAACTTTTTTCATACCGGGTCGATTGGCTCCCCACCGATCGACCCCTCCTCCCAAAAATAAACCACCTTCTTTCGAGGTGGTTTTAATTTTTTGTGTAAAAAGTCGAGTTATTTGATGACAGCAGCACTAGGCAAAAGCTTTGCCGGATTTAGTGAATACGTGCATCAATCTTAAGCTGTCAGCTCTTTTTTCTCCTCAGTTTCCGCAGTTTCCTGTGTGAGCTGATCACTCTTTCTGGGGCCTCTGACTCCAAAACTTCCATTGTATCTGAGCTCTTTTAACAACTTCTTGATACTCTTAAGTTCCTTGTCGATATCCTCGGCATTGTTACAGATAACTGTAGGAACACCGCTGGCGCTGAATTCTGTTCTGTAGCCCGCATCCTTGAGCGCCTTAAATGCCTTCAGCTTATCTGTTGTACCTATCTGTTCAGGTTGCTTATCTTTTATAGCCATATATATTGTGCCTTTCTGTTTCTTTTAACACAATATACCATATTCCAATGCCATTTTCAAAAGAGCGCTGGTATAAAAATCGCTCCGTCACTTATTTTTTGTGTACGCCTTGATAAAGAAGTCCTTATCTTTCTGACAAATCATTGATTTCCCGTCGTCAGAGACATAATAGCTCTTCTCACTCGCCGAGTTGCTGTTGTGGATGTTTCCGGTGAGATTATTCCACTCGTCATAGTTCTTTTCATAAGTGTTGTCACCCGCCGACTCAAACACGAGTTTACCCGCTGTATGAGGCTTTATCAGGATAAAAAAGCAGTCTCCCGCCTTAAGATCAATCTTCTTTTCAAGTTCATAAGTGTGAAAACCACCGCTTATCGACGAAATCTTCTGCGTAAGTACCGCGTTACCGAGATCTTTAAGCGTAAGATCTCCGTCAGTCTTTGCAGGATTGAGATAAATACTGATCTCATACTGCATGTAGGAATCAAGGCTCATAAGTCCGATTGCGCTTAGCTCCTCATCTCCGATTGCCGTGTACATAACGCCGTATGGATTTGTAGATGAAGTATACGCAGTTACAGTATTCTTGGTATCTTCAAGGGCACTTATCTCATTTGTGATAAAACCGCCGACCTGATAATTATTGTCATAGTACATCTCATCGCCCGGAGTCTTAACGCTGTAACCCGCAGCATTACTTACTGCCGCAGTTTCATCATAATATGACAGGTAAAAGAATCCGTCAGATCCCGTCTTATCTCCCCAGCTGTTCTTGCATATCCAGGCGCCGTTCTCCTGCGGCTTTGCGGAGAAATTGGATGCGGCGTAGTCATCATCCCAACCTATTATAGTAACTTCATGATTGGCTGTGGGCGGAAGCTCGCCGTCAAAGTGTGAATAGAGATTTCCGTGGTTCTTGTTCCAGAACTTCTCATCTGAGTTTACGCCGATAGTCGCACCACCATGCTCCATGATCATCTGCTTTATCAAAGCGTTGTTGTCATAACTTCCGCGAACCTGATTCACATCCTGAACATGGAACTCCGAGCCGTACGCAGCAGACGGCTTGTCTTTGTTATCATTAAAAATGTAATTACTTCCGTAGATACTCTTAAAAGAATCACTGCCCTTGTCAAACACAGGCCCTTTCCACGCTGTAAGAAGGCTTATGCAATAATCCGTAACTCCGCCCATGGCAATATATCCCGTGTCATTGTTAACAACCCAGGCATTCTCTTCGTTCTCACTGTTTACAAGTTCTCTGTAATCATCATCAATATTGCCGCCGTAAGAACCTGTAGCCTTGTGAACATTGTAATAAGCGATATGTTTCTCGGACAGATCGAGACTTGATGAAGTATATGAAGGATAGTGCTTTAATATGTCGCATTCCATAGCTGCAGCGGAGGCAAATGCCCAGCACAGATATGAATATCCCTGATCTCTCACACCTGTTACAAACGTTTTCCCGTCAACATTTCTTGAATCATATTTGGCAGGTATCTCTCCAAGAGCCGCCTCATTGGCATCTGCAAAAAAAGATTTCGAATCCGAAGGAACAACTTTTTTATAATCGGCATCATTATAGAAAGCATCTCGGTCTCCCGCTTCTATAACAACCGCCTCTGAAATGGTCATAGACCTTACTTCTTCGACATTACCTGAAACAGGACTGTTGGAAACATCTCCTACAACAGTTTCCGCAGGTTTCTGCACCGCATCGGGGCCTTTTGTACTTCCCGTAGCCGCTTCCGGATCGCCGCCCACCAAAAGAAGATCGTCGTCTCCGCCACCTGAAACTGCGGCCCCGTCCCTTCTTGATGCATTCTCAGTCTTTGGTGCGTCTTTTTTTACAACCACCAATGTAACAACAGATACAAGTACAACGGCCAATACTGCAGCCAAAATTATTTTTTTCTTTTTCACTTCTTTAAACCTCAAACCAAAAATTATTTTTGAACTTCTATAGTATTAAATGATCCGAATATTGATTGCGTTATATCTTTTGCGAACGCTTCATAATCAATATAGTGATAACCGCTTTTCCATCCGTCTATCACTCTGATCATGGGATAAATCTTTTCCCCAACCTGCCATACACTGTATCCGGCAACAACTACCGTATGATCTCTGTAAAAGCCTCTGGCTATATTCATGATCACAGGTCTCCCTACGGAAATCTCTTTCTCCACCTGCTCCTCAAAGCTCCATACATATATGCCTTTGCTCTTTATCTTCACGCCGTATCCCGCAAAAGTCCTGCGGGCTATCCTTGAGATAAACAAAGGATTCGTGCCGAACCTGTCGGTATAAAGGTGTCTTCTGGCAACTTTCTCCACATCTTTATATATAAGCTTTATGTCTGCCGGAATTGATACGATCTTATTTTTTCGTCCGTAGTACTCTATAACACGCGCCACCGCAACAACAGAGCAGTTTCTCGTTCTGCGACCGCTGATAGTCTCCATTGAATCCGTATTCATCGGAATAATCGGTCCCTGCTTTATCATCTTCCCCTCAGAGCCGTATTTTTCCAAAAGATACTTGGGAACATCTTTTATCCCACCGTATGGTTTCTTTTTCATTTTTTTCGTATTTCACCTTTTTGAAAACATATATATAAGATTATATCGCACAAAAGTATAAACTAAAACAATGAGAAAAAACAACTTTAATATCTTATTAAAAAAAATATTTTTTTAATTGTGTCAGATGCAGTCAAATACGCTTCAATCTCAGGAAAACACTGAAAGTGCGACGGTTGGCTTAAAAACGGGCTAAAAAATAAATTGTGATAAAATTGTGTTTTTTTTGCGAACATTATGTTTTTTGTGTATTTTGTATGTATAATTAATTAAACTTACTTGTATTACATAATAACGCAAAGGGAGCGAGGAAAAACTTTATGGACATATCGCCAAGATCCTCAGCAGAGTCGGTTAGCATCGGTATTAAATCTTATAGCGATCTAATCAACATTCCGACTGTTGATCCATTGACCGGTCTTTGTTCTAAAGAGCAGTTCTTTATTCAGGCTTACGATTATGACAGAAAACACCCCTTCGAAGGTGTGGATGCAATTGTACTGAACTATAACAAGTTTCACCTCATAAATGAGCTTTACGGTAGAAGTTTTGGAGATAAAGTTTTATGTGCCATAGGTGACTGCGTTTCACAGACTGCAAATGAACACGGCGGAATCGCATGCAGATACGACGCCGATAAATTCTATATTTACATAAAGCATCAGGATAATTACGATTTTCTGGTTCACCAGATTTCCGATAAACTTGCGCTCATGCTGAAAACACCGGATATCCGCGTAAGAATCGGAATATATCCGGATATTACAAAGGAAGCTACTCTTGAACAGCGCTTCGACCGTGCTATTCAGGCTTGCAACTCCATTTCCAAGGTTAGGCACACTACTTCTTACGAAGTATATGATGCCAAGATGCATGAAAAGGAAATGTTTGAAGCAAGACTTCTCGATGGCATAAGCAAGGCTTTTTCAGAGCACCAGTTCAAATTGGTATTCCAGCCCAAGTACAACGTACACGGCAAGACTCCCAAGCTCGCAAGTGCGGAAGTTCTTATAAGATGGAAGCACCCCGAATTTGGTCTTGTAAAGCCTGATTTCTTCATTCCTCTTCTTGAAGAGAACGGTCTTATCAGACAGCTCGACAGGTATGTTTGGAGAGAAGCCGCTGCACAGGTTCGTAAATGGAAAAAAGAATTTGGTCTTACCATTCCTGTTTCCGTTAACGTATCAAGAATCGACATATTCGATCCCGATATAATCGATTTCCTTCAGAAAACAGTCGAGGAAAATGAGATTGAGCCTTCAGACATCCATTTGGAGATCACTGAGACAGCTTACACGGACAATGTGGATCACATTGTATCAGTTGTAAAGAAGCTCCAGAAGGCCGGTTTCATGGTTGAGATGGATGATTTTGGAAAGGGTTATTCATCAATAAATATGCTGACTACTCTTCCACTCGATGCTCTTAAGCTTGACATTGAGTTCATCAAGGATATCGCAGAGAACAACCGTGGCAAGAATCTTCTGGGTTGCATCCTGGAAATGGCAAAGCTTCTCAATCTCACAGTTATCGCTGAAGGTGTTGAGAATGCAAAGCAGTATTTTCTTCTCAAGAACGCAGGTTGCGACATGATTCAGGGCTACTACTTCTCCAAGCCCCTCGAAACCAAAGAATTCGAAAAGCTTCTGGTTGCAAATTAAAGACAAAGCTATCACTCATTTATGGGTGGTAGCTTTTTTTGCGGACGCTTAGGGGAAGTACGGGGGATATGGGCTGAAAGGCTTGTGTACGTCTGTGCAGTGAGTTTCATGAATTTATAAAGACGGGAAATGCCTCCTTTCACGTTGTTCAGAGAAGTCGGCATTTCCCGTCTTTATAAATTTTGAAACTCATCTTGCTCGTACGAATCTGCACCTTTCAGCCCATATCCCCCGTACTTCTTCTAAGCTGTTCGTGAATAAGGCGACACGGATAAACAAAGATTCAATCCGGCTATCATGCTGGTCAAAAGATAAAAACGGCTTCGTAGATTTCTCCGCGAAGCCGCTTGATTTATTGGCATTTCTCTAAATAATGTTGCCCATTATCAGATTCTGCCATATATATCAACATCAAGCAGATATTCATGTATTTCTTTACCTGATTCTTCTTTATCAAAATCAATGATTTGATAATAAATTGCCTTTCTATATAAGCTTGTGTCCGGTCATATCTAGCATAAGGTCAGTCATATCCATCAGCATGTCTAAGCTTTCGGGGACATTTTCATAGTCTTGTTTCTTGTATTTTAGAATGAGATTCATAATGCTGTAGAGGATTGTGCGGTGTACAACCGGCTTGGGAGTTGCCAGTTCTTCGGCCTGTGTGCTCATTGTAAGGCCGTCGCGGTAATAGCTTAGGTATACGATCATAAATGCGAAAGCGCTTCTTGTTTGAGCGCCCATGTACAGGTTCCCAAATCCTGACTGTTTGGAAAGGTAATCGCATACCTTGGAAACGTCTGAAACGATTTCTTTTGCATCAACCGAGATGTCAGCAAGGAGTCCTACAATGGCATACTCACTCTTTTTGCCGTAAATAATGTGTCGTTCCCGAAGTTTGTCTGTGAGCCTGATCATTTTTTCGCATTTGCTTTCTACATTCTCATTATATGTTGCGAACAATCGGCACAATGCATATGCCAAATCCTCACGACCTTCAAAGCATGTCTCCAATTGACTGTACATATTTTCCAGTTCGACCAGGATATCATAAGTGCTCTTTCCGGTTAAAACCAAAAGAATTGCCGAGCACAGATCTGCATCCTCGATATTCTCAGGATGATTCTTCTTCATTTTTTCCCAAAGATTCTCTGCTTCTTTAAGAACACTGTCTGTTTCCTGCGCTTTCCCCGCATCACATATAATGGCCGAAGCAAGTCCCGCCATAAGCATTCTTTCAAGTCTCCCCTTTTCAACCTTCCTATAAACATCGATAATATCCGCAAGATACATATCCTTCTCATCAACCAGTGACATCCTTGCCGCAACAAGGCTTCTATCAATCTTATCGAAGGTAAACTTCCTCCGCATAACATTCAGGCACTCTTCTATATTCTTGTAATCTATCGTCTTCCCCCTCATCGTATAAACGATCGCCGAAATCAGATCACAATAGCCTATATTCTTAATAAATCTCTTACTTATACTCTTCACATCATTCTTCATAACACTCACCTAAAAACATGAATCTATTTTCATATATAATAATAGCCTTCACCCATAAAATCCAATCACAATTTTTATCACACCTAAAACTCGCAAATTCGCTACTTTTCCCTTATGCACCGCATATATCCTCTGGGTTTTCCCTGTGCGGTGTACGTTCACACCTTTTCGCACCGTACACATCTTCCGCAGCTTTCCTGTACGGTGCTCATTCACCTTTCCGCACCGCACACTTCCTCTGTGGCCTTCCTGTGCGGTGCACTTTCACCTTTTCGCACCGTACACATCTTCCGCAGCTTTCCTGTGCGGTGCACGTTCACCTTTCCGCACCGCACACATTCTCCGCAGCTTTCCTGTGCGGTGCACTTTCACCTTTTCGCACCGTACACATCTTCCACAGCTTTCCTGTGCGGTGCTCATTCACCTTTTCGCACCGCACACATTCTCTGCAGCTTTCCTGTGCGGTGCACGTTCGCCTTTCCGCACCGCACACTTCCTCTGGGGCCTTCCTGTGCGGTGCACGTTCACCTTTTCGCACCGCACACTTCCTCTGGGGCCTTCCTGTGCGGTGCACTTTCACCTTTCCGCACCGCACACATTCTCCGCAGCTTTCCTGTGCGGTGCACTTTCCCTTTTCTGCACCGCACGCTTCCTCTATGGCCTTCCTGTGCGGTGCACTTTCACCTTTTCGCACCGCACACATTCTCCGCAACCTTCCTGTGCGGTGACATCTTCACTTTTTATACCGCATACTTCCTCTGCCTTCCCGTGCGGTGCTCACTTCCACCTCATAATTCTGATTCCATTCGCAGAACAGCGGGAACGCGTTGGTATATATAGGAATGTGCAGTCTTCGGACGAGCAAGATTATTTTCAAGATTAAAAAAAACAGGAAATGCCGACTTCTCTGAACGAAGTGAAAAGAGGCATTTCCTGTTTTTTTAATCTATGAAACCTGCTAACAAAAGTCAATAGAAAAATGATTTATTTTTTGCGTTTTCATTATTGTTTTTAAGCATCACAACAAGGCCGGGCGAGTAGTCCAGCCTTCTTAATAGTCTTCAAGAATTATTTAT
>JAEEGI010025362.1_pt1 | contig 11497 bp, 14 predicted proteins | sample 8958751 | NCBI WGS metagenome assembly JAEEGI01 (sample SAMN16246545, study PRJNA631951) | gut metagenome | biome: gut microbiome; feature: rumen; material: KS-attached | host: Bos | place: Iran: Karaj | collected 2018-10 | reverse complement strand
ATGAACGTCCCGAAATCAATCACCCGGCTGGTATTGTCGCTGAAAAACACCCTAAGAGACAACCCGTCAATATAATCTGCTCGTGTTACTGCAATATTATTCATAATTATATTTTTGTTTTGATGTCAGTGCAACGGATTCTTTTCTTATAAACAAAGAAATTAACCCATTTACTGACAATATTTTCCCAATATTTTTCAATAAAAGTTCGCGCAACCTTGTCATCTTTAGACGAAAGAGGATTGCCTTTGTCCCGCTGTCGGATTTCAATCAGTTCACCGTTACAAACAATGATGTCATATATGGACATTTTATTTTGGTGTTCAACGTGTACATGTATCGGCTCGTGTTCATTGGAATAAAACGAGAAGATAAAACCGTAATATGTAAAGATATCAGGCATAATATTTTTTTTGATATTAACGCTTCCGCTGAAAAAATATTGTGGGAGGGTTCAAAAAAATGTGGGGAGGCACAATATAACAGCAAACGGAGCGTTATATTTGCATAGAGTTAGGTCAATGAGGCAAGAGGATTTTGACGAATATATCAGGCAGGTTGAGCCATCGGCACGGCAGAGTGCCGCCGACTGGCAGACAGCCATCGGCCTCCAGCAGGTTGACGGTCTGAAGCCGTCGCAGTATCTGCTGGATGTGGCGCAGCGCAACATTGAGGGCGACATCACCATTGATGAGGTCCGGCAAATGCTTGACACCTATTATCACAGCAAGGCCGGACGGACAACCGGCACCGACGATACCGCAGAGTGTGCCAAGGCAGCGGCCAATATCAAGAAAATTCTCTCCACAAACACTTTTGCATTCAACACTAACGGATTTATGGCAACCCATCGCCGGATATTCGAAGGGGTGTTCAAACATGCTGGGGAGTTCCGGAAATACGACATCGCCAAAAAGGAATGGGTGCTTCGGGGAAAATCGGTCAGCTATCTGAATTGGGAGGATCTGCGGCGGGCGTTGGACTACGAAATCCAGCGGGAGCGCGAATTCCGTTACCGGAACTGTACGGAGGATGAAAAAATCCGTCATATCTGCCGCTTTGTTTCCGGATTGTGGCAGATTCATCCCTTCAGGGAGGGAAACACGCGCACCACGGCGGTTTTTACCATACAATACCTGCGTTCCATGGGTTACGCTGTAACCAACGACCTGTTCAAATTGCATTCATGGTACTTCCGCAATGCGTTGGTCCGTGCCAACTATAAAAATGTGCGCCTTGGCATCGACTATGATTTCAGTTTTCTCGAACGTTTTTTCCGCAACCTGTTGTTAGACGAGCATAACGAACTGAAAAACCGTTTTATGCTGATCAATGCGCCCGAAGGATGGGAGATGGCCGATGATAAACCGATTATTCCCGACGATAACCGGCGACAAACCGACGACAAACCGACGATAACTGACGATATAATCATAGAAACCGACGATAAAGAGATTGCAGCCGATGATAAACCGACGATAATTTTGTCTTATCTCAAAGAGAAAGGCGTTTGTAAAACGGCAGAATTGTCGGCACTGCTCGGACTCAAGCCCACCCAAACCAAGGCATACCTTTACCGGCTGCTGCAGTCAGGGAAAATTGTGGCGCACGGGGCGAACAAAAACAGAACCTACTCGTTGGCATGAACCACTGGTAAAAAGTAAAACATATTGAAAATAAATAAAATATAATTAAATTAAAATACATAAACACGCATGAGAAAAGTCATTATCACCTTTGCACTTGCATTCATTGCGGTTTCCATCTTTGCCCAGAACAAGGAGGTTCCGGCCGGATTACGGATGGAGGTGGCGGAAGCCGAAATCAACGACAATTACAAAAGCTCAATCTTCACCTATAAGGATGAGGACGGCACATTCGGCTACTATATGGGCGTAAGCCATGTATATGAGCTGCTTAAAATGGTCCGTGACGACATCACCGACATGTCAGTCGCCCATGTGGATGAGACCCTCATTTGGATGGGAACAACGCCGGAGGAGGCCTTCGCCTTCACCGACACGTTGCTTGCCCTGCTGGAGAAGGAGCCGGGCACCACAGTTGAATTTCCCTGCAGGTTGGCCACCGGTGCCGAAAGGTTAGGCGCACATGGCACGGCGACCTGCATTGTAGTCAAGCGTTTCCTGCAAGGCAAACGCCTCTGTTTCCACTTCACGAGCGGAAACCGCACTGCCGAGGCCGATCTGAACAAATCTTCAATCAAGTCGCTCCGACTGAGCTTCAAAGTGAACCATAAGCTGCGCCCGAACGGGTAGGCACGCTATTCCGGGAAATGGTACTGGCCTTTCCCTTTTGAGGCCTTGCCGAACTGTATTGCATGCTGCGGGCAGTAGTGGTAGCAGGCATCGCAATTGGTGCAGTGTCCGTTCCATTTCGGGCGGCCGTTTTCCAAGGTAATGTTCTGGAATGGACATACCTTCACGCATTTGCCGCAGGAAATGCAGCTGCCGGTGCTGAAAAACGGCTCGTCGGAGACCCATTTGTGGAAACTCTTCCCAATCACATTGGTCTTGAACTTCGGGAACATGCCGCGTTTCAGCTCCATCACCGGTTTTTTGTCCCTAATCCCTTGAATGACTTCGGGAAGATGCGCCTTTGCCGTTTCTATTTTACGCTGTGATATCTCCGGCTTGTCAATACCCATGAATGACATGTTGATGTAGGTGTTGGGCATCACAAAGCAGTAGCAGGCGTGCATGGGGAGACCGGCCTCCTGCAGCTGTCCGGCAAACACGCGGTCGGCATAGCCTCCGTTATCCCCGCAGGTGACCGCCATCCATACGTATGAGGGCTGCCTGTCGAAATGCAGTTTTTTCACAAAATCCGCCACTAACTGCGGCGGACACCATGAATAAATCGGGAACACGAAGCCCACGCGCCCATCCTCCGTTAAGGAATATTCGTAGTCGCTGTTACGGTCGGCCTCCGGAATGAACACCAGCCGCTCATCCAACGCTTTTGAGATGCTTTTTGCAATAAAGCGGCTGTTGCCGCAACCTGAAAAGTAGAAAATCATGATTATACAATATTTTAAATGATTAGTGGTCAGATTCTTCCAAGGCTTCGATGTAGAAGCTGAACGGGCGGAAACCGTCGTTGCAGCTGATCATTGCGCTCATGGGGTTGCGCATCCAGCCGTCGTAGAAGTTGCCTTCGCCCCGTGCCAGCGATTCCACGAATTCGCACATGGATCCCCAAGCCGAGGGGCACAACCCTTCGGGGCACATGCCGTCAATGGAGAGCCATTGCTGCCCCTCCTTAATATCGCAGGTGTGTTCGATGGGGTTTTCGTATTTTGCCGTCAGGTCATGGTAAACCGTCTGGCGGACTGCGGTAATGCGTACTTTCTTCATGTTATGTTCCTGTCTTGTCGTTTGTTGTAGCTTTATTATTTGGGCAAAGAGTTGTTCACTCCGTAACCGAACAGCGCGAAATCGCCGCGCAACGGGTCGTCGGGGAAGATTTTTGCCAATGATTCTGTAAGTTTTATGGCTGTGCTCATTGTGGCGTTGCGGCTGTTGAGCAGTCCGAGGCGCATGGCTTCGGCCAAAACATGTGTGTCGAGCGGCATAATCAGTGTGCGGTGGTCGATAAAGTCCGCCCACAGGCCAAGGTCGACGGGGGAGTTGTCGCGCACCATCCAGCGCAGGAACATGCAGACGCGCTTGCAGGCCGACTGCGTGTCCTTCGGCACCACCACGCTGACACCTTTACCGCCGAAATAGCCGCAAATCGCCTTCACCGCGCCGAAACCGTCGGAGGCGTTCTGCCGGACATAGTCGCCGAGAGTCCTGTAGTCGGTGAGCAGCTGCCGGTAGGCGGTCAGGAAACGGCACATGGTGGCGTTAGTGTAAAGGCGGTAGAAACAGTGCCCGTCATCCGGACAAAACATTTTCCCGTAGCCTCCGTTTCGCACCCATTCGTAAGGCTTCCCTTCCGAGCTGTCAAGAAGCTGCTGGATTTTTGGCATGAACTGTTTGCGGCTGCCGTAGCTCAGGCAGGAGGCGAGGAAGGCCATTGTCTCCTGATTCTCCCTGCCTTCAACCTGGTGCATGAACCATGACGGATCCCCGTTGAGGAAATCCACGGTCTCGTATTGTTGCGCGTAGCGTATAAGCGTGTCGGTCATCTTATGTTGTTTAATGGAAATCAGCAATAATTATGGTCTATGACAACTGTCACCCGCATGTCGGGGGCAAGCGGCTGCAGTTCGCTGACAAGTGAGGCGGACAGGGCGGCATCGTTGTGGACGCTCATGTCGGGGACAACATCCACGGAAAACATTTTTTCCTTCTCCGAGCAGTAGAAACCGTGAATCTGAATGATTTCCTTATGCGCGGAGAGCTTTTCCATCACCTTTGACTGCAATTCCGTGCGCTGGTTTTCGCCGGTGGAGATGGCATAGATGCCTATCGACATGATTATGCCATGTTTTTCGTACATCTGCATGGAAATTTTACGGGACAGGCCATGTATGTCGTAGGCGGATAATGTGTCGTAAACATTTATGTGGAGCGAACCGATCATCACTTCCGGGCCGTAGTTGTGCAATATCAGGTCGAAAACGCCGTGGACTCCCTCAAATGCGCTTACCTCTTCCTTTATCTGTCTTGTCAGTTCTGCGGGAACCCTTGCGCCGAGCAGCTCGTTCACGGGCGAAGCCAGCATCTCAATACCCGCCTTGATGATAACTGCGGAAATCAGCGTGCTGAGAATGCCGTCAAGCGACACGTTCCATATCAGCATTATGCCGGCCGAAATCAGTGTGGTGAGTGTGATGGCCGCATCAAACAGCGCGTCGGAGCCGGAGGCGGTCAGCGCGTCGCTTTTCAGCTGCTTGCCCTTGCGCTTCACATATTCTCCCAATATCAGTTTGACCGCAATCGCCACTATGATGACGATGAGCGTGGTGGCGGTATAGGTGGGGGTGACAGGTTCAAAAATCTTTTTCACCGATTCGATGAGTGATGTGATACCTGCCGAAAGTACTATAACTGCAATGATGATTGCGCTGAAATATTCAATCCGCCCGTGGCCGAAGGGATGCTTGTTGTCGGCGGGCCGCTGCGACAGCTTGGCTCCGACAATTGTGATGACGCTTGACAGCGCGTCGCTCAGGTTGTTCACAGCATCCATAACGATGGCCACACTGTTGGCGATGATTCCTACAATGGCTTTAAAAGCCGCCAACAGCACATTGGCGATAATGCCAATGACACTTGTTCTGATTATTTGCGAATTACGATCCATGATGTCTATTTTTTCTTACCGCTTTTACGTGCAAACTCTGCCTTGGCCTTTTCCATCTGTTTGCGGAATGCCTCGCTGTTCTGCAGTGCCGCGTAGCCTATGCTGGCCGCCACCCGGCTGGCATCCACGTCGCTCTGCCAGTGCGCACCCTCTATGACGCGGCTCTCGCCGTACATCCATCCTCGTGCGAAGATGGTGTCGGCACGGGCCGGATTGATTTCCGCCAAAAGAAGTGCCGCCATCCAGCCTCGGGCCGTATGTCCTGACGGATAGCTTCCTTCGCCGCGCAGATCTGCCTCGGTTTCAGGGGAGAGCAGATGCTCTTCGTACATCTCGAACGGACGTGTGCGATGATAGTATTTTTTTGGTGCCACACGCATCTGGTCGGTGGTGACAAGGCTGGTTTCCAAAAGTTTCCAGATTTCAGGTGTCTCCGTTTTGGAGATGGTCATGCCGAACGGGACGTTGAACTCCGCCAGCAGCGCCTCGTATGACCATACGGCGTCACGCTTGGCGATGGCGGCGCGTTCGGGGTTCAGACGCTGCGTCTTGCCCCATTGGTAGCGCAGCACGTCGTATGCGAATTCAGGGCTGTTGCTGGATGGGGGCGGGGGCAGGCACTTTATCAGGTTTGGCAGTTCGCTGACGCTCAAATAGGGGATGACGCTGTCGCGTTGCGCAAAGGAGCTCATCACCGTAACGGCCACCGCTGTGACCAAAAGCATAAATCTTTTCATGATGGTTTGGGTGTTAATTTTTCTTGTTGTTGATGGTTTTCAGCACCTGCCAGCGGCCGCCCTTGTCAGGACCAACATGGCGGATGTATCCGAATTCCTGCAATTGTGCAAGGTCACGTTTTATTGTTCTGATATGTACATTAAAATATGTTGCAAATGTATCTGCATTTTCAGTGACATTTTCAGTGACATTTTCAGTGACATTGTATTCTCCTGTAGCCATCAGTAGTTCTATTATTCTTATTTGACGCTCAGATAGTTGCTGTTTATTATCTAAGACATTTTCAGTGACATTTTCAGTTGCATTTAAGAAGCTCGTGCCTTTCTTTCCATCATATTCCACTGAATAAATGATAGTCATAAACTGACTTGTGGTGGATTTGAATAGGGGCTTCAACTCATTCCGGTATCCATCCAAAGCTTTTGTCTCGTTGCAGATCCGTTTCAAGCCGCTGCCTCGTTTCTCCATATAATCGAGTTGGGCCATCACGTCGGCAAGTATCGGGTTTCTTCTCTCCGACGAGATTTCATCCAGTGGTAAGTCCTGAACTTTTTGTCCGTTATACATTCCGCCCGGAGAGGTAATTGCTAGCCTGTCATCGTAGATGTCCAGATGAACCTCACCGCCCATCACAGTATAATCTCTATGAATGAAATGGTTTACCAAAGCCTCCAGTACAGCTCTTTCAGCATATTCGGGTTTGTTTTTTCTACCATTGGGCAGTTTCTCCCATCCTTTACGGGTATTCGCTTTTACAAAGTTCATTGCTTCTCGCAATAACAGCAGTATGTTCCCTTTAAATTCAGCATCGTTCAGAGCATCGTCCTTTTCAAGACCATTCCAACGGGTGCAATACAGTCTTGACTGATTAAGACAGCAATCGTCGGCAAACAGTTCGCCGGCATTGGTGAGAAATCCCTCACTTGTAACAAGTCCGAACGAAAGAAGATACTTCTTGTCCCATTCCTGTCCTGTGCGTTCCTTGAAAGCATTTGCCAATATAGCAAACGAATTATTCTCCAATCTGTTATCTTTGTGCAAAGAGTCAAATGTCCTGTTTGAGCCTTTCAACACTAGACGCACCATTTCCTCGGCCGTTGCTGGTATACTTTCGTCACCATTGCGTACAAAGGCGACACGTTGAGCGTCGCCAACATAATAGTATGGCGTATAATTGCCAGCACCAACCTTCACTTGTAGCACGTCCAAGCTGTTTATGTTCAAAGGAATCAACTCCACATCAGGAAGCGGATCCATGTAATCTCGGATTTTGCTGCTGATAGTTTCACAAACATGTTGAATATCATCAAGGCCTCTTGTTGTGCCGTCATCATTTACGCCAAAGAAAAGCGAGCCGCCGATTCCGTTGGCGAATGCACTCACGCTTTTAAGCCAACTTTTAGGTTTCTTTTCTTCAAGCATCACCTTGAAATCGTATGCCGAACATTCTGCTATCAGGTTTTCTATTTTATTCATGTACCTATAACGTTCTTCACGGTTATTTATTTGTGTTTTCCTATTTTTTATTGACTTCCGTTGTTCTTTTTTATGCCGCTGTTTGACCGTGAATGGCATAATGAATTTTGTTCTGTACCCGTTTGAAAAACTCCACGGAAATGTCAGCGTGCGGGTCGTAGTCGATGCTTGTGGCATAGATGTCCAGAACCTGCCGGTAGAACACCTTCTCCGAAGAACGGATGTCGCGGATGCGTTCGAGAAGTTCCTTCCAGTAGCCGCCTCCGCCAAGGTTTTTCAGACGGTTGTCGTCCAACGTGAATCCCTTTCGGATATATTCGTTCAACCGTTTGGTCGCCCAGATGCGGAACTGTGTGCCTCGCTGTGATTTTACGCGGTATCCGACGGAAATGATAACATCGAGGTTGTAAAAATCCACTTGGTATTGTTTCCCATCGGCGGCAGTTGTTGCAAAATTTGCAACAACTGAATCGGGAGACAATTCACCTTCGCTAAAAATGTTTTTTATATGGCGCGAAATGGTTGATTTGTCGCGCTGAAATAATTCCGCCATCAAGTCAAGCGAAAGCCAGACGGTATCGTTGGCCATCTTTACATCTATCTTTACAGCGCCGTCATCGGTTTGGTAAATGATGATTTCCTGTTGGTTATTATCTTTATTTGATGTCATATCGTTTGTTTGTCATTTATTCCCTCACTTACTCCCTCGTTTACTCCCTCACTTACACCCTCACTTGCCTTGTACAAATCGCTTAATCGTGACATGATGTATTGATTTTATATGTTTTTTGTATCAGGCATTTGTTGTATTACTTTTCCTTGTAACAGTTTCCCGTTTGCATGTTTGCTGCGTTTTTTGCCATCGCTTCCCCAAGTTCCCCATTGTTTGAAAAAAAATGGGATGTTGTTTTTGTCCGCTTGCTCTTTTATATTTAGTACCCATTCTTCTTTCATGGGTCTTGCTTTAGGCCCACTTTCTCCACCAACAATTATCCATTGGATATTTTCAAGTTTTAAAACGCCAAGATTTTCCAATAAAGGTTCACAAGATAAAAAATGAATGCTAGCATTGATTGTCATCAAATAATCTATTCTATAAGTGGCCTTTTTATTCTCAACGGTTATTCCTAACCACACATTTTCGGGTACTGTCCTAGTTCTAAAATATTCTTCCATTCGCTCTGCTCTTTTTGTCAGTATTTGATAACGATGTTGAGGAGTGTCTCTTATTACATTCATTATTTTATCAACAAAGTCGAAGGAAACGTCTTTATGGAAAATATCCGCCATAGAACATACAAATACATTATGGCTTCCCTTCCATTGATATGGTTCATTCAGATTTTCTTCATGCATTGTTGGTTTAAAACCATTTGTATATTTTAGTTGTCCCATCGCTTTCAGTCTTCTCGACATCACTTCTGCATAACAATGTTCACAACCCGCTGATTGCTTTGTGCAACCAGTAACAGGATTCCAAGTTTTATCAGTCCATTCTATTTTTGTTTCTCCCATCACTTAAAACTTAAAATACATTCCTTAATTAATAATACACTAACCACATGTTGTTTATTGTCCAAATAATTAGAAGATAATTTTCCTTCATTATAAAGTCTTCTTAATGCTTCTGTATAATGTTTTCGACAATATAATTCTTTCTGTTGATGTTCTTCAAAAAGTTTTAAGGCTGAAATATTTCTGCCTTTATATGTGGTGTATAATTTTTCTTTCAACAAATCAATGTTTTCTGAGGCAACATCAAATAAGTCTTCAATAGGATTGACTATTTTTTTTACATCAAAAGTATATGTGTTAACTCCATCAAAAATAGTTCCAACATTAGCAAAGTCATTATAAATCTGCTTAATGAGATCGAATCCTCGTTTTGATTTAGTCAAATGAAGGATAAAATGGCTAGTGGTTTCAATATCTTCCTCTTGGAATTTAAATGCTGTATAATATACGTTTCCTCCCAGTTGTTTTTTATATTCATTTCCCAAATTGTCAATAATAAATTGAAGCCTTTCTGATACATGTTTTTTATTTCTAACTATTGTTTTTAGAGTGTCATAAGTCTGTGGAAATAAGCATCTCATTAGAGGTTCGAACTTCTCATTCTCTAAAGCAGGATTAATTCTTTTTGTGTTTATGAAAATAAACAACTCATTTCCCCAATAATTAAGAAATTTGGATAAAACATTAGTGTCTATTCCTTTATATCCAAATGGGTCAATAAAAAGCACTGAAGGACATTCATTCACACGGTTCTTCATGGGATTGCGGGTGATAAACTCATCTATTTCTTTGCTTTCCCCAACTGCACTATGACCAAAGTGTGGATTAAAATTAAAAGTTCCTTCTGGAAAATAATTTAAGAAATTCTTTTTCAATTGTTCAGAATGTTCAATATCATTAAAGACCATCCAAACTTTTTGTCTAAGAAGTTCGTCATTTTTGCAATTCTGAGCAATTAATAATGGGGTTGAATAATTTCCATCTTCATACATACCTGGACCTGAAAATAAATCAAAATATCCAATACGTTCAGGCATATGTTTTTTCACTATGATTTTGCAGTATTTTGGAAAATACTCCGATACAATATTTGCTTTTACTCTTGATGAGAGAGTTTGCTTTTCAAAAAAATTGTTTTCACTCATCTTTTATTTGTAAGTTATTTCATTAATAATGTGTCATTTTCAAACTATAATGCAAAATGCGTTTTCAAATTCGGTTATGTATTGATATTTTTCAAAATGGGAGGTCGTCTATATTATTGGATTCACCAACTTTTTGTCCTAAATTAAATAAGTTTATATTATTCAATATGAAATCAATTCCTTTTGAGGTTAACTTGCATGCGTTATATTCATTGCCTCCCCAATCTTGAGCTAATGATGTTTCAATGAATTGTTTCCGTTGTAATAATCTAATTCCAATACTAGTTGCAATTTCATTAAAACCACTTCTGTTCATTTGCTCCTTTAGCAAATAAACACTGATATCTTGTTCATCCGTTATTTGTTCTCCAATCATGTAAGCTAGAAGAGCGATTTCGTAAGATTGTAACCCTTCTGTGCTTTTTATAGGATTCTCTATCAGTTTCTTTTTTGTGATTCCGGATGCAATGTATGCTTTTATTTTGTTTGAGATCTCATCTTTCAATTTTGAAAAATCACTTGAAGACTCTGTAGTATATTTTATTATACTTTTATGACTTATGTCAAATGGGAAGTTATTTCTACTTTCATCACATACCATTACAACATCTTTACCTATCGCGAAAGCATACCCTAATTCATACCAGACATTAGGATTATCCATGGAAATATCTGCTAGGCAAATAGAAGCATCTGCATTTTTCTTTTCTATTTCATCAATAATGTTTCTTACAGATGTGTCTAAATCAACCCGATATGGATCAAGCCCAGCTGAAGTTATTGCAGGTGCATAAACATCTTCGTATCGTTTGGTGAATTTTGTGTCTTTTATGGGTTGTATGACAAAACAATAATTATTATTTTCCATAATTGTTGGTTTATTTGGTATTTTCGTATTCTTCTTTTGTAATTGGCGTTTCAGGGTCGACGATGAGCACTTCTTCATATGTCAGACCATATAGATGATAGACTTTCTTGTCTATCTCCTTCTCCCACTTCCTAGTGTCCGCCTGCGGGTCCGCCTTCTTCGCGGCAAGGATCTTGTCAACCAAAGCGATGATGGGCTGCTGCTGAGATTCATTTCCAAGTTGAATAGGAAGATTGTCTACTTCATATCCATTCACATTACTATTTGTGCTGAACTGTTTGAATGTAAAATTCAAAAGCTTGCTATTAAACAAACCTAATATATAAAATGTGTTAAGGTTTGTTTTGAAAGATAGATAGTTTACAGAATTTGCACACAGAGCATTCTGTGACAAAGTCATTTTCAACCTAACGTTTTCATTTACTCCTGTTATTCCTTGCATTACAATTCGAGGTTCATAAAACAAATTACTTTCAATACTTTT
>JAEEGI010025361.1_pt1 | contig 11497 bp, 9 predicted proteins | sample 8958751 | NCBI WGS metagenome assembly JAEEGI01 (sample SAMN16246545, study PRJNA631951) | gut metagenome | biome: gut microbiome; feature: rumen; material: KS-attached | host: Bos | place: Iran: Karaj | collected 2018-10 | reverse complement strand
CAGTAATATCTTTAGTTATAGTATCTAGTTATTTTGATAATAATAAGAAACTAATATATATAACTATAATACTAGGTATATTATTTGATATTATATATACAAATACTTTTATACTTAATATAGTATTATTCTTACTTATAGTATATATAATAAAAGAAATAGATAACTATATACCTAATAATATATTTACTATTAATATTAAAGCTATAATAGCTGTATTTATATATCATATAGTTACATATATAATATTATTATTATCACATTATGGTAGTTATCCGATAAAATTATTAGGTATGATACTTATAAGAAGTATTATTATGACTATTATATATACGAGTATTAGTTATATATTATTTAAAAAGATATATTTTAAAGTTTATGATAAGAAGATAAAATAATTGACTATTTTATCTTTTTTCTTTATAATTTTGGTTGGTGAAGTATATGGAAAGAATAATTCTTATTAAGTATGGAGAATTAACTACTAAAGGTGATAATCGTAATTATTTTATTAATAAAATATATGATAATATGAAATTAAAATTATCACATTATGATGTTAGGATCGTTAAAAACAGAGTTAGAATGTTTGTTTATGTCGATGATATGTATATAGATGAAGTAGTTGATATTATTAAAAATATTTTTGGTATTCATAGTATTGTGATAGCTTATAAAGTTAATAGTAATGTTAGTGATATAGAGACAGGAGTTCTTGATGCAGTTAAGAATGTTAGTTTTAAGACATTTAAGGTAGAAACAGATAGGGCAGATAAGTCTTTTCCAATTTCTAGTATGGATTTTTCTAGACAGATGGGAGCTCTTATTTTAAAGAATGTTCCAAACATTTCTGTCGATGTTCATAATCCAGAGTATTTACTTAAAATAGAAATTAGAGATGATGGCACATATATTTACGCAAAAGAGATAAAAGGTCTTGGAGGATATCCTGTTGGGGTTGCCGGTAAAGGACTTTTAATGTTATCTGGGGGAATAGATTCTCCAGTAGCTGGATATATGGCTATGAAAAGGGGAATAAAATTAGATTGTATCTATTTTGAGTCTCCACCACATACTAGTGAAGCTGCCAAGAATAAGGTTAAAAAATTAGTAAAAAAACTAAGTGTATTCCAGCCTAATATCGATTTGCATGTTATTAATTTTACGGAAATACAAGAGGCAATATACAAAAATATTAATCCAGAATATATGATAACAATTATGAGAAGAATGATGTATCGTATTGCTAAGAGAGTTATGGATAAGTGTGGATTATTAGTTCTTATCAATGGTGAATCGGTAGGACAAGTAGCTAGTCAGACATTAACTAGTATGAGAGTAATTAATGAAGTTACTAATGTACCAGTTATTAGACCGGTAGCTTGTTTAGATAAGTTAGAAATAATTGATATTGCAAGAAAAATTGATACATATGAAACATCAATACTTCCTTATGAAGATTGCTGTACGATATTTTTACCAAAACATCCAGTAATAAATCCAAAATTAGAACTTGCTAAAAGTTATGAGGATAATATTCCATATGAAGAAATGATTGAAAGAGCAGTTACTAATATGGAAACTATTAATATCTCTTATTTAGAAGAAGATTTTGATATTTAATACCTAAAATTACCACATAAAATCTAGTATTAAAACATAATTATTTCACAATCTATTATTATGGAGGTGAAATAATGAGAAGTTCAAAAAGTACTAGTAAATCAATTGCACACGGAACTAAACAATCTATTCAGAGAATGAAATATGAAATAGCTAATGAATTCGGAGTTAATTTAGGACCAGATTCTACTTCGAGAGCAAATGGATCAGTAGGTGGAGAAATTACAAAAAGATTAGTTAAATTAGGTCAAAGTGGGTTGAGTAGTTCACATTCAAAAAAATAAATTAAGAATAGATTTATCTATTCTTTTTCTTTACTTATCATATATGTTATAGTATAATACTTGCAGGTGATGGGGATGAAGAGTGAAAATAAAATTGAAGAATTAAAAGCAATGGTTTCTGAGTTAGATCAAATCTTTTTAGAGTGTAAAAAAGAGATTGATCAATATGGTAGTAAAGATGCACATAGATTATTATCAAATATCTACTACGACACAATCAATATGTTAGAACAAAATGAATATATTCATTCTGAAAAGAAAATGATAAGTAAACTAACTGATAAAAGAAATGAAATTGCTGTTAAGAGAAATTTAAAAGGAGCAGATTTAGATAACAACGTATTACCAGGTGTCTTAGCTGCTGATGCTTATGCATTTGCTGGTATTGGACTATCTTCTTTGACATTTGAAGAATTTTTAAGTAAGACAATAGTAATGTTAACGGGTACATTAGGTATGTATGCAGTTGGTTCTCGTGCATATGTAAGTAAAGGAAATAAATATCGTATGCAAGAGAAAGATATGACTTTAAAAAGCAAAATAGAAATGCATAGAGAAATACTAATGTTACTAATAAAGTGTAGAGAATTTTATGAAAAGATAATTATATATGAATGTGAAAAATTCCTTTCTTTAGAGAAAAAATTTACTACTGGATGGACGGTAGATGACCTTTATAATCACATTTTTAAGGACATCGAATCAGGAGATTACAAAGAACGTGCTAATAGCAATTTAGTAATTCCTGTAAAGCAAAGAGTAAAAATAAAACCAGGTGACTTTAAGTGCTAGATGCAATTATTGATGTACTTAAGTTACTTCCTTTTTTATTTCTATCATTTGTGATTATGGAGTTGATTGAGCATAAGTTAAATAATGAGAAGAAACTTCAGAAAACAAAAAAGTATGGCCCAGTATTAGGCTCTGTCTTGGGAATTGTTCCACAATGTGGTTTTAGTACTTTGGCATCCAATCTATATGCTGCTAGAGTAATAACATTAGGGACATTATTTTCGGTATATTTATCAACTTCTGATGAAATGTTACCCCTTTTAATATCACATCATGAAAATATTAAAAATATTATTTATATTTTATTTGTTAAATTTGCAATAGGACTTATATTTGGAATACTTGTGGATATGATATATCACAAAAAAGATAAGAATGAGATAGGTCATTTATGCGAAGAAGAACACTGTCATTGTGAAAAAGAAGGAATAATTAAATCAAGTATTATTCATACACTTAAGATAGCATTATTTATTTTAATAATAAATGTTTTATTAAATACGATTATCGATCCAGAGAAAATAAAACATTTTGCTTATACGAATAAAGTATTAGCACCAATTGTAACTAGTCTCATCGGACTTATTCCAAATTGTGCGGCTAGTGTTATTGTTACAGAATTATATCTTGATAAAATAATTAGTTTTGGTAGTTGTCTGGCAGGACTTTTGGCATCTTCTGGGGTAGGAATTTTAGTCTTATTTAGACAGAATAAACATTTCATGGAGAATATAATCATTACAATTTTACTAGTTTTAATAGCTAGTATATGTGGAATACTATTTAATTTAATATGGTAGAAAAAGAGAATTTGTTGATGTAAATAAATTCTTCTTTTTTTATGTGTTAAATAAGTGTTTTAATATTGTATTTTATGAAAAAATAGGGTATAATTGAAACTAGAGAATAAGGGAGTGTTTTTATGTCTGCAGATATTTTATTAGATAGTCAAATGAATAATATTTTTGGAGTTAAACATTACAAGGTAAAAATTATTAAACAGAAAGAAAATCCATTTCGATATGCGGTTAGTGTCATGTCATATGCACTATTCATATTTTTGATGTTAGTAGGAGGTATGTTACTTCTTTATATTGCTGACATTAGAATAAGAGCAATGAAAGGTGATTATTCAGCACCAATGTTTAATGCCTACGTCGTTTTATCTGGTAGTATGCTTCCTTCAATTAAAGTAAAAGATATTGTCATTACAAAAAAGATCGAACAAGAAAGACTTCAAGTTGGGGATATTATTACTTTTATAACCCCAGATACAAGATTTGGCGGTATATCAGTAACCCATAGAATTAAGCAAATTGTTTATGATGAAAAGGATGGAATATATAAATATGTAACTAAGGGTGATGCCAATAATGTGGCTGATACAGTACCTGTACCTAATGCTAATATTCTAGGTAAGGTAATATTAAAGATTCCTAAGTTAGGTTACATTCAAGATATTTTAGCTAGCAAGGGTGGTTTAATCATATTTGTTCTTGTACCAAGTTTAGCAATCTTATCATATGACATTATGAAAGTTCTTAAACGTGTTGGACAAAAAACAAAGCTAATTAAAGAGTAGGATGATTTAAATGTTTAGAAAGAAAGTTGAAGTTGTTGAGTTAAATAAGAAAGAAGAAAAGATAGTATTAGAGGAGAAACAATCTGCTTTAATACTTTTCTGGCGTCGTCATAGATTACTTATTTTCTTAACAGCTTTAATTTTATCTTTAACAATAATCGCGATTGGAATAATTGCTTTTATCAAGAATGCGGGATTAAGTGAAGAACCAATCATAAAAGAAGTTGCTGTTGAAACATCTTTAAATGATTATATGGCCAATGTTATTAGTAACGGAGCGATGACCGAAGCAGATGCTATTGATTATTTAAAGAAAAAAGGATTAATTAGTGGAACTGGTGAAGTTCTATTAGTAAAAACGGTAGAAAAAGATACATATAAGATTTTATATTATAGCGATGGAATGGCAATTAAATACGAAAATTCGGGAGATATTACTAAAGTTATGGCACTAGAAGATGGATCTTATGGTATAAACGATGAAGGAATAATTAGTTCAAAAGCAAAAAGCAGTGATATTAAAGTAACTAAGGAAGAAGAATTTCCTTGGGGAAAAGTCAAGTATTACAATGATGGCGGGGCAACAGTTAGCAACGCTGATATTGATATATATGTAAGAAATAGTGCTGATATTGCTAAAGAATTTATATCTAGTGATAAGGTAACTTATGTTAAAGATAGTAAGACATTAGGAAATACGAAAATAACATATTATTACGACGGAACAATTGAAGTTGTCAAAGGCAATAAGAGTTATGTCTTAAGGAATGAAGCGGATATTAATATTAGTGGAAACGATGTAACATTTCCTAACAATAATGCTGGTGAAATAATTAAACATTCTGAAATGGCAGATGGAGTGGTAATCGATTACTATAGCGATGGCGGAGCAATAATTAGAAATGGCACTAACAATATTAGTGTTAGAAAGAGTAATAGTATTGTTATAAAAAATAACAAGATATATGAAATTGTTCCTAGTAAATATGTGAACGATAGTAAGAATACGGATAATGCAACATTCTATACAAATGGCGGGTCAGTTATTAATTATGGCGGAAAAACTTATTATGTTCCGGAAAATAGTGATATTTTATACGATGAAGATGGTAATGTAAAAGAGATAAGAGGAAAGAAAGAAGAACTTACTAACCGAAATAATGTTAGTGGAGAAGTACTTATTTTTGAAGAAACAGCCGTTATTAAAACCGATAAATATACAGCAATTGTTCCGGCAGATAGTGTAGTATTTGATAAAAATGGTAAGATTATAGATATCGATTCTTACGATGAAGAAAATGGTGTTAAGACCTTCGATATTACGAACAATACAAATGATAGATTAAATTATCGTATTGTTATCGAGAGATCTAAAAGAACGACGGTTGATACGAAATATCTTAGATATCAACTTATAAATAAAGCAGGTTATGTAGAACCTTCTGTTTTGGATAAAAAAATATGGCCAAATGATAATTTATATAAAGCATTTGGACTTAATTCAACAAATTATATTTTAGTGGATGGTTTACTTGAACCATATGATACCGATAAGATAACACTTATGTTATGGGCTGATTATGATACGATACCAAATCCACAAATGAATAAATACTTTTATGGAACAATAAGAGTATATGGATGGACTGAAGAAACCAAATCATAAATATTAATTATTAGAAAAGAGGTGAAATAATGAATGTAATAAAAGCTAAAAGAAACTATATTATTGCTTTGGCTCTTTTATTCGTGTTCGTATCACTTAGTGAAACTACGTATTCTTTATTTCTAACCTCTAATTCAACTGATGAGTTTACATATAATACAGGTACTTTGGATTTACAATTTGTCGAAGATGAAATGATTACTCTTCAGAATGTATTTCCAATGTTGGATAGTGATGGAATTAATTTAGAACCATATAAATTAGTAATTAAGAATACTGGTTCTTTAGCATATTTATTTGATTTGACAATGGCTTCTTCAACTGAAGAAGATGCAATTGATACGCGATACATTAAAGTTAAAGTAAATGAATATGCACCACATACTTTATATGAAACAGCAAATGTACTTGCCAATGATGTAACAATATATCCTGGCGAAGAACTAACATTTAAAATTAATGTGTGGTTAGATTTAAATACACCTAACAAAGAACTTGGTAAAACATTTTCAGCTCAAGTTATAACAAAAGGCTCTAGTTTTTATAAGACATTAGATACAAGTGGAGCTAATAGTCCTATGTTAACTAGTGACATGTTACCAATTTATTACAATGAAGATACATCTTCTTGGCATGTCGCTAATAAGAGCAATATCTTGAGTACAGAAACTTGGTATGATTATGATAGTAGAATGTGGGCTAATAGTATTACACTTAAGAATGATGATAATAAATATATTTATGATATTACTAGAAATAATGATATTTTAGCAACGGATATGAAATTTAATAATGGCAATTTAGTTATCGACGAAAAATATTTTGATACGAATATAGCTAATTATAGTGATAGATATATAACTAATATCTTTAGAATGAAAGTAAATGCAGTATATAGTAATATTTATATTTTATCAAATGATAATATGACATACTACTACGACAATAGTAAAGAATGTTTTGTCTTTAAGATTGGAAATAGTTATGTTACTTCTTCAAAATATACTTTAAAAGAAAATGAATGGTATATTCTTGGATATAGTTACGATGGACAGACTGTAAGTTTTTATATAAATGGTGAAAAATTATCGAGTGCTAGTATTTCTGGTACTATCGATTCAACTTCAACATTTAAGATAGGAACAGATAGTACAAAAAGAGAAATAACAGAGATTACAGTTGGCAATATTTTGGTATATGATAGAATTTTATCTGATGAGGAAATAACAAGGAATTTCAGTATGAATATGTCAGTAATACTAGATGGACTTAAATCAGGATATGAAGAATTTATACCAATGACTTTAAAAGAATATTATTTATCTCGTGAAAGTGGTTTTGAAATAGATAATGATGATGTTTTAGATTATTATGTATGGATACCTAGATTTAAATACATGGTATGGAATGTTACTGGCGAAGCAGGAATAGATAGTTATGATGCTTATCACAAAGGAATAGGTATTATATTTGAAACTGATACAGAAACAACAGGAGTTATTTATTGTGAAAATGATGTATGCTATAACAATGATTTAAAGGTTACGAAAGTAAATCAAATCGATAATGGCAAATATTATACTCATCCGGCATTTACTGATGGTGATAGCGAATTAAAGGGATTCTGGGTAAGTAAATATGAATTATCATTAAATGATAATACAATTGGTAGCAAATTAGATGCTAATGTATGGAATAATAATAGTGTGTCTAATTATATTAATAGCCTTACAAATATTGGCAACCATATGATAAAGAATACTGAATGGGGTGCTATTCTATATTTATCGCATTCAAAATATGGTTTGTGTGCTAAAAATAAATGCAGCGATATAGGTATTAATACAACTGATAAGAGCGGGGCAAACGATAAAGATACAACGACAGGTAATAAGTACGGCATATATGATATGGCCGGTAGTTATAGTAATATTACAGCTAGTAAATACAATGATGAAGATTTATTCGATAACGAATATGAAATATATACAAATACCTTTATTTTGGGAGATGCAACAAATGAAATATTACTAAAAGAAGGTATTTGGGATAATGCAAGTTATAGTAATATAGATAGTACTAACAAATGGATTATTCGTGGAGGATATAAAAATGGTGGTATGTTTGGAATGAGGGCTAGTGATGGACTAGCTAATCCAGATATATCTACCAGAATGGTAAAAAGATAAAAAAAGAAAAGGGTGATGTGGCATGGCAGATATTAGTTCATATTTTGTTAAGGACAGTAAAAAACTAATACCTAGTAACAAATATATTGTCAGAGGACAATATTATCGTTTTAGTGTTTTAACGCCTAGACTTATTAGAATTGAATATAATAAAAGTGGTAATTTTGAAGATAGAGCTACATCACTTGTAGTAAATAGAACATTTAATGACTTTACTTATGGACGTATGGGTGAAGATCCAGGGTTAACTATTTCAACAGAATATTTTACGCTTACATATATTAAAGAAGCTCCAATATCTGGAAATAATATTAAAGTAACAGTTAATGGAACAGATCGTGTATGGTATCCAGGGCATAAAGAGATTAGAAATGTAGGTAGTATTAAGTATTCATTAGATGATTTAAATTCTAAATTAGAGTTAGATAAAGGATTATATTCGTTGGATGGATTTGTCTTGATTGATGACTCTAAAAATATGGTAATAGATAATGGAAAATTTGTTCCTAGAGAAGATACAGTAGATTTTTATTTATTCATATATCGTAGTGATTTAGGATTATGTTTACAAGATTATTTCGGTTTAACAGGATATCCACCAATGATACCTAGATATGCTCTTGGCTCATGGTGGTATAAGAACGATGTTTATAGTATGTATGGTATCGATGATGTAATTAAGAAATTTAATGATAATAAGATACCAATATCAGTATTTTTACTTGGTAATTATTGGCATAACAATGTAGAAAACTATAGTTATGATAAATCGTTATTCGATGTGGCATATCTAAATAAGTATTATCATGATAAAACACAAGAGTTTGGTCTTACGGTAGATCCGTCATTACCAATATATAATGTTGATCCATTATATAATGAAGCAATTAAATATCTAGGATCAGCTGGTAACTATACTAGTTTTATGCCTTTTAGTAGTGATACAGTAATGACTTATGTAAGTCTAATAGCTAATAATTTATTAAATACAGGTATTAAGATATTTAATATTGATTATAATAATCCCAAAGATAGAAATGGTTTATTCTTACTAAATCATTATCATTACGTTATAGCTAATGCTAGAGAAAGAGGCGTTATTTTATCACGTAATCCTGGCATTGCACCACATAGATATCCAGTTATATATAGTGGTAAAACAATGGTCAGTTGGGATACCTTAAAAGCAATTGCACAGTATAACAACAGTGCTTCAAATATTGGAGTAAGTTGGCAGGCTCATGCAATAGGTGGATATTATGGCGGTATTGAGGAAGACGAATTATATATTAGATATATTGAATTTGGAGTATTTAGTCCAATATTTATTCTAGCTGGAGATACTTCAAAGTATTATAAGAGAGAACCATGGAAATGGAATCAATTACATTTATCAGTAATAAGAGATTATATGCAACTTAGAAATAAATTAGTTCCATACATTTACAATGAGGCATATTTATATCATAAGTATGGTGTTCCTCTTGTTCAACCTTTATACTATAAATATCCAAAAATATATGATGAACCAAATTATGTTTTACAATATTTCTTTGGAAGTAAATTTTTAATTAGTCCAATAATTAAAAAGAAAAATACTGAAATGAATAGAGTAGTACAACGTATTTTTATTCCACAAGGAGTATGGTATGATTATTCATCTGGTAAGAAGTTTGCAGGTAATAAGTATTATGTAAGTTTCTATAAAGATGAAGATTATCCAATATTTGTCAAAGAAGGATCAATTATTCCAATGTCTTTGGATAATGATACGAAAAATCCTAAAAACATGGAAGTACAAATATTCCCAGCAGAAAATGGACTATATGGTAGTTATGAATTATATGAAGATGATGGTATTGGTTTAGGAATAGGAAATGCTAATTATATCATAACTAAAATGAATTTGGATAAAGTAGATGACGGATATAAATTTACTATTTCTAGAAAAGAAGGAAATTTCAATCTAGAAAACAGGAATTATGTTCTTCGTTTTAGAAATATGAAAGCTCCCGATAAAGTTTTTGTTAAAACTAGAGGTAGTGAAGTAGAACAAGAATTTGAAAATGAAAAGAATGATTTAATTGTTAAATTAGATAATATCAATACATATGATACATTAGAAGTTCATTTATTGGGAACTAATTTAGAAATAGAGACAATTAGTGTTATAAATGAAGAAATTGAAGGAATACTAGACGATTTGGAAATAAATACGGTTGTCAAAGATAAAATAGATGGTATAATATTTAGTGACTTACCAATAAACAAGAAGAGAATTGCTCTAAGGAAACTAAGAAAACTTAAATTAGAGCCAAAATATATCAACATGTTTATTAGTTTGTTAGAATTTACAAATACAAAATAATATAATTAATTAGGAGTGGTTTTATGTTAAAAGCAATAGTTTTAGGAATAGTACAAGGAATAGGTGAGTTTTTACCAATATCATCATCAGCACATTTAATATTAGTTCCTTATCTTCTTGGGTGGGAAGCTAGTGGAATGGCTTTTGATGTAGCCTTACATTTTGGTACATTGTTAGCTGTTTTGGCAGTGTTCTTTAGAGATTGGTGGGATCTATTTGTCGGAGCAGTAAAAAGAGTAACAAAAGGAAAAGAATCATTTAACAATAGAATGTTTTGGTATTTAGTATTAGCGACAATTCCAGGAGCTGTTTTAGGATTCCTTTTAGATGATGTCGTAGAAAATGTGTTTAGGCAAAAAATATGGTTAATAGCTACGGCTTTAGCTGTTATGGGTGTATTAATCTTTTTAGGTGATAAATGGGCAGATAAACATTATAAAATAGAAACAGATTTTAAACATATTACATTAAAACAATCAATTATTATAGGTTTATCGCAGGCATTAGCTGTAATACCAGGATTTTCTAGAAGTGGAACAACAATTCTTGCTGCAAGACTTATGGGTCTTTCTAAAAGTGCTGCAACAAAGTTTACTTTCTTATTATCCGTACCAATAATAGCCGGTGCAGCAGTACTTAAAGTAACGGATTTAGAGTTATCACTTGAAGTTGGCATAGGTGTTTTTGTATCATTTATCGTTGGCTTATTTACAATTAAGTTTTTACTTAATTATATTAAAAAACATGACTTTTCAGTTTTTGCTATATACAGAGTAGTATTTGCAATAATTGTATTAGCTAAATATTTTGTGTTTTAAAAGACGAAAGTCTTTTTTTTTATATAGAAATATGCTATAATCAATATGTTGATGCCCCTTAGCCAAGCGGTAAGGCATTGGACTCTGACTCCATGATCACTAGTTCGAATCTAGTAGGGGCAACCAAATTTTTGAGGAGTGAAAACATGACAAATAAAGATTTAGCTGAATTGTT
>JAEEGI010025359.1_pt1 | contig 11497 bp, 4 predicted proteins | sample 8958751 | NCBI WGS metagenome assembly JAEEGI01 (sample SAMN16246545, study PRJNA631951) | gut metagenome | biome: gut microbiome; feature: rumen; material: KS-attached | host: Bos | place: Iran: Karaj | collected 2018-10 | reverse complement strand
AACAGCGGTTCTTGCCAAGAGCGACACCACCCTCCTTCGTGACCTTGTAGAAACCGACACCTTCAGCACCATTCGACAAGTAGTAGTTGATGAAGCCGTCCTCCTCGGTGAGAATCGTCGTACCACCTAATGTTCCCTTGAACATATTCTCATAAACAGATGCTACTGAGGCTGTTGGCACATCATAGCTACCCTTCGGTGCCATGATCAGCACACCAGTCAAAGCAGGCACCAGATTCACACGGCTCAACCAGATCGTACCGGTGGAATAGTCGTAACCCGTTGCCGTATAGGCCTTCATGCCCTTATCAGCCATCTTCGTGAAGTCAAGGCTCTGGTCGCTGTAATAGGGCACCTGTTCAGCACCACCGACACTGATAGCTACCGTTGAACCAGCCTCACCAACAGCATTAATCACCGTGGGAATAGGCAGATAGGCACGGTTGGAACCGAGTGTCACACCCTTTTCCCCAACCTTATAGAAGCCGACACCTTCACTACCGTTCGACAGGTAGTAGTTCGTGAAGTCACCGTCAGTGGTCTGGAGTGCAGTACCGTCCAGCGTTCCTTTGAACATATTCTTATAATAAGATGGGGAGCCTGTAGCGGATACAGGAACCTCATACGTATCTGGTTCACCCATCAGCAGGATACCCGTTCTAGCAGGCACATCATAGAGACGAGAGAGCCAGATGGTACCAGTTGCCTTGTCATAGCCCGTGGCCACGTAGGCCTTCAAACCTTCTACATCCGTGAAGTTCAAATCGTGATTACTGAAATATGCCAGCTGTCTGGCCTTACTGATGGTAATCTTCTCAACACCTTTACTCTTTCTGTTGATATAAATACGGGAATAGCCTTTGAGAGTATTACCTAGGAAATAGCAAAAATAGACGATGTCCTCCCGTGCCTCGCCTGGAGCCGTATACTCTATCGCCTTGTCAATGATCTTTACCGAGCCTGTCTCAGCATAAGCATACGATAGACGATAGTCATCCGGCAGTCCGGTTGTCAGTGTGACGGTCATCCCCGCCTCTACTGAATAATCTGTAGGCGGCAACACATAAGTTGTCTCTTCATTTTCACCATTTGTAAGGACAGCAGTCACTATTTCCGAAGGACAATTCTTCATGGCAACTGTATGGGTTTCACCATCCAACTGTGCAGACATACTTTCAGAACCGCTTTTCAGATTGACTGCAGCCGCCATGTTGGTGTAGCCACGATATGAAAAGACAGGCAGACCTTCATCATTGATATCCACATAGAATTGGTAGACATCGAAATAAGGAGCATCTTTCACCAATTGAAGTCCCATTCCTAAGAAAGAGAACTCGCATGGAGTTGGTGAAAAGAAATAAGAGAAGTCGCTGATATAATTATTTGTGACATCTACTTCCATCCTTTCTGCCTGAAAAAACGCCAGGATATTGACATCTTCTAAAAGATTATTGCTCAGATTGAGTACACGCAGCGATTCCAATGGCAGCAAGGGCGAAACATCCTCTATCTCATTATAGCTGAGGTCGAGCTCTTCCACTGCTGTCAGGTATACGGCATCACGGATGTCGGTAATACCCAGTCCCGACAGATTGATACGAGTGATCGTATCCGTCTGCGTCTGCAGCACATCCTCCGTCTCTCCGAGACCGATATGAAGCCTTACCCCCTCCTCAAACTGCGGCGAAAAGAACGTCACCTTCTGAGCCTTGGCTGAGAATGCCGCAATCAGTAAAAATGCTATACAGAATATCTTTCTCATCATTTTCTGTTCTTATTGGTTCCTAAGTAAAGCTCGTCAGCCATATTGTCCTTACCCGTTGCAGTCGTCAACGTGACTGTATAGACCAAAGGCTTCATTTTCTCAAAATCATCAATACCTTGAGGATCTGCCCCTATGAAACTGATGTCGATACCGTCAGTCTCATCATTGAGTGGTATCAGCGTCTGGCGGCCGTTGCTCCAGTTGATTTCCATATACAACTCTTTAATTTCGTTCTGGTCGTCAAGGGAACGACTGTTCGTAATACCTCTGCCGTCCGACTTGAGCATCACACAGTCTTTCATGAAGACTGGCGTATACGAGAACTCTGCCGGCACATCACCCTTTTTGTGGGCCGCCTTAATGGACACGCTCTTGATCTGGCTGCTTGCATCGGCTTTCTGGAAGTTGATGGTACTGCTGCCTATCAGGTTCTTGGTCTTCACGACAATCTTAAAGTCAACGGCTGTATTCTGCCGGTTCTCTTCATCACCATCGTACGGCTTGTTGGCTTTCAGTCGTGTCACAATATATCTTCCCCTCATAATGGAGGCAAATTCGAGAAGCTTTGACACCATCGCCTTACCCACCACCATGTAAGCATACATCATGCTGGCATAGGGAGCGGCAGTACCTGAGTACATCAGCGAATAAAGCAATTCTGCACTCAGCAGGCTTGCCTCTATCGGGTCTTTAGTCTTTATGGCCTTTCCCACGACGACAAGATCATGGAGCACCAGCTGTGCTGATGCATAGTCATAAGAGGCGCCCAGAATATCTGTCCAGTATTTCTGAACATAGGAAGGCTTGACAGTCGACTTGGTGAACCTGTAGATCCCATATATTGTGGTACTCAGGTTGAAGAATGAAGGTTCGTATGCAGCTTCCAGGACAGTTTTGCCGTCGAGCCACTCAAACACTGCAGAAATGGCTTCACTGGCAGTGTACTTTCCTGTTACGGATTTAGCGGCATCCAATGCTGCATCGTAACAATCACTCAGGTCGCCCACATTTCCGTCAATACCCTGAATCAGGCTACTCAGTCCCAGCATCAGGTAGGCGAAGCGCTCGCTTGCCTCCCCGTCCCAGTTCTGTCCTGCCTGTTCCGTCTTTTCTATTGTCTTCACGACCGGGTTGTTCGCGATATCGGCTCCTACGGCTATAGCCAATGGTTTGGTCTCTTCAGAATCGTCAGAGTCAAGCCATTTTCCGACTGACTCCAAATAGAGATAGAACTCCGTCTCTTCCTTCAGATTCAGTTTCTTTATACAGACATCCACTTCTCTATTTCCACTGGGAGACAGTTCTATCCGCTCTGTCTCACCAATATAGAAGTTCTTCTTTTCGTAGGTAGTAGTAGCGATATCAATGTCCTTCTTGTCGGCCCATTTCCTGTCGATAGCCTTCACACGCAGATAGCCTGTCCACTTGTTATAGCCAGAGAGGTTCTTCACTGTGAATTTCAGGTGGTGATCCTTGCCATCAGCCACCGACTGTTCCAGTGCCGAACAAATAGCGAGGTCGTTTGCCAGGTTATTTGGCATATACTCCTCCTTGAGTGTTCCCTTCAGAGCTATCACATTGGCGCCAGCCTTCACTGTCAGCGTGGCAGGTTCATACTCATGAGTGTCATCCCCTTCGACAGTCATCGTCAGTTCTGTGCCCTCAGGAATCTTCGTTCGCATAAACAGTGTTCCTACCACATTGACAGACACGCCATCAGAGAACAGAACCTTCAATCCGTAGCTTGGCATATTCTTGTCACAAGCTATACTGCCAGTGATGTTTCCATACTTCTTTGCGACTTCTTCAGGCTTCTCCGCTATGGTCACACTCACCTCATTTGATTTCAGGCTCTGCTGTTCGCCCTTGAAGTCTGTATAGGCAGTCTGAACATAATAAGTATAGGTACCTGCAGTGGGATTATCGACAAACTCCACAAGGCCGGGATAGCTGCTGCCTTCTCTTCCATCAACCCTTGCCTTTGCACCATTTGCGTCAACACGTACAATCCGATAGCGAAGGTCATTAGGTACCGATTCAAACTGCAGACTCACCAATCCGTCTTTTTCCTGAGCAGTCAGTTGCAGTGTCGGAGGCTCTGGAATCACCACCTTGAACTGTTGATCCACAGAGACACCGGCGTAGGCAGAGTTCCAAAACTTGGCCTTCACCTTATGACTGCCTGATGAGAGATTTCGGGCATCCAGTGTGTGCGACATCACGATTTCCTCCTTTGGAGTGCCGAACTCACGTATCTGCGGTTCCTGATCGTCCACAGAGATGCTGTAGCCGAGGATCCTCGCATCCTGATAGTTTTGCTCGTACATCGAATTCACCATCACAGGCGTCATACTTACCGCAGAGTTGGAAACGCCTGTTGAACTGGCTGCCCGGTAGTAAATGCGATGCAAGCCAGCTGGCACACCACTCAGGTCGAAGGGATTCGTATATACATAATAATTATCATCATACGAAGCGACGCTGCCCGTCACCCGTTTACGATGAGCAAAGTCACCGTCCACCCAGTATTCCATCTTGTCAGGATTGCCCGATGCCATTTTCATCACTCGTGTCGTATAGACACTGCCCAGACTCTTGCCTGGAGTAGCCACTCGCATATTCAAAAGATGGAATCCATATGGGAACTTATCCATATCTTGCAGGTCAAGAGCCACCTCCTGTTCCTCTTCCGTATCAGCAATGACAGTACGACCTGTGTTGTCAACATCATCATCAAACCAATAGACAATACAGGCATTCTTCTCCGACTTTAAATTCATGAATGTCGAAGTGCTCACAGAAGAGTACATGCCGTCTGACTGTTTGAACCTCAGACAGAATTTGTGTACTCCATCACTTAGATGTTGAGTAGAGATGCCTGTGTTTATTTCTGCCTCATACCCACTAATGCTCACCGCCTTCTTGCTATCTACATCATCATCGAACCAATATTCGTAGCTGCTAAGCGTTGTCGAGCCATTTGTACCTGTTCCGCTCAGAATTATGCTGACGGCCTCTACACCATTGGTTCTAATACTTAACATTCCAGAATAAGTGCCTGCAGAAGAGGGAGAGAAAGATACTTTTACCTTCACTGGCTTACCCGACTCGCTCATTGATATCGTCTTTGGACTGACAGAAAAGGCCCCGTCACCATCTGATACAGATAATGAAATGTCGTCTGTCAGATAATTTCCGAGAACAGTCAGTACTTGACTGCTCGTAGATCCTATTCTACTGGTAATAACAATACGCTTTGTATTGGTCGAAACAACAGGGGGTAATGCATCAGCATTACCAGTCAGGGTAACTACAACACTCTCAATGCCATCAGCTGATAAAGTAAGAGTTGCTGTCGTCTTCCCCGCTTCTGTCGGTGCCCATGTCACAATAATGTCAGTGCCTTCAGTATTAGCCTCAAAACTAGATTTATTGATACTATAGATACCGCTGTCATCATTTAATGTAGCAGTAATGTTGCCAGACAAATACCATCCTTTCACGTTGACTGTCTGCGAAAGCTTTTGTTTCATTATGCCTTCGAATATCAGTTCGGTAGGTGTGGCTTCAATCCTCGGCTTCTGTCCTTCTTCCAATATCTTAGCAATACCTGCCAAAGCGTCGATTTTGCCATTGCCAAAATGGGAAGAGTTCGTACCTGTTACATAACTGTCTTTGATAGCCGTTTCTGCCATAATGCGTTTCACGTCGCTGGTTGTTAACGACATACCGACTTCCTTCGCAGCTTGTAACCACAAAGCCACAATACCTGCGGTAACAGGACAGGCCATAGAAGTACCGCTCATAGTACCATAGGGGTAAGTCTTGTTACTATTTACACGATAATACTCATTATGAGTCTCGTTGCCTAAATAATAGCCCGATGTATGATAATGATTTACAGCTGATATAACTGCAGTACCAGGTGCTGTTATCCAGGGATAATAGACTCCAGATGGACTTTCAGCTTCTGTAGCATAGCCTGAAAAAGGAGCAATATCACCAGATTGATATATGTCTGTCAAGGGATGTGGGTTATCCTTATAATCAGTTCCTCCAACACCCGACACATAAGCACCAACAGAAATAACATCTGGATATGTTGCTTGATTATTTACTGACATGTCATCAGATCCTGCCGTCCATATAATACCTTCTGTATTCAGATGATTTGTAAAATAGTTTTTCCACCCCCAAATATCAATTTCCTCACTACCTGATTTTGGATAAATTTCAAAAGCCAACGTATATTCACTTGTCTTATAAGATGAACCTTTGTATTTTTTTGTTTTAAGCTCATCGTCACCAGGCGTCGATAAATAAGCTGCTCCCAACTCATTATCAATTTCAAAATAGAGTTGACCAGAATAGTAATCACTAAGTCCTGTCACGTATCCACTTTCGGTCAGAGGAATAGATGTTAAGATTTCTCCTGTTTGGTTATTTAGGATATATAATCTACATAACAATTCTGTACACGTATTCCTTAAACACGCATATGCTAACATTCCTGAATAAACATAACCTGCATCATCATTAGAGTAAACCTTCTGCCTGATAATCGTCCTCAACGGGCTTTTTTCACTAGCTGTTCCATGAACATAAACGCCACCACCTTCATCGTCTGCACTATTTCCTGCATGATTACCTGATGAGAAAAGACAAATATGATTCGGATTGTCTTTGAAATACTGTGAACATATATCCCTTAATTCATCTTTTCCAATGCCTTGATGGTTACCAGACATATTTCCCCAGCTATTATTTATCACTACAGGCATTCCTTGATTATCTGCATAAGTGCAGATGTAATTAATACATGTAGACATATCTACATCAGAAACATCATGAACGCCCAAAAGGAAAAGGGAAGCACCTGGAGCCATACCACCATAGGTTGCTTTGCTATGATCATCTGTTACAGTAACATTATCACCATCAATAATCACACTGGATCCACCAGCAATAGAAGCAGTGTGTGTACCATGATCTATTTCTGAATTATCAGTTGTCGCAGTTGAGATATTACTTGAATCATAGTAAGATACATCTTTACCATCATACGTAAACCCTCCCACTATACGACTATTACCATCCTTATCTTTAAAAGCTATGTGTTGGAAATCTATACCTGCATCGATGATTCCCAACAATACTCCAGTACCATCATATTTCGTATTAAGGCCTGCTGAAAGGGCTGCATCACTTTGAGTTAGGATGTCGTCGACATTGGTACGCTTACGAGCCAAATCAGTATAAGGTTCCAAAATACGTGCCACACTGATACGCGTCACATTACTCAATGCAGCAACTGTTGCAAGTTGATCAACTGGAATCTCGGATGTAATGATGCCGTTCTCGAACTTGCATTGTACCTTCACGCCAAGCGCTTCAAGGGCACTCACATTACTATTATCTTTAAGAGTGATAAAGGCAGAGACGAAAGCTCGCCCATTAATGGTATCAGGAGCAGCATAAAGACGCCCTTCATTCTTACTTCGACGATGGGGTCTAAGTTCGTTAAGTATATTGCCAGAAGAAGCTCGCGTACGTCGCTTTATCTCTTGCTTGACATGATCAAAGCCGCCATCATTGAACTCGTTAATAAACATCCGCGTCATCATAAATAGTTTGCGCTTCTGTGCTTCATCAACAGCAATCTTCAACTGAGCCGATGCAGCTAAAGGCAACAGCATTAGCAGAAAGACAAGCAAGCAGACATTATTATTTCTTCTCATATAATTCTAAATAAACAGGTAGAAATCTTATGTCATTTCGATGGAGGTTTACTCTCCTGCCTTCACACGGATTTTGATATTCAGTTTACCTGAGGCATCAGTCTGTTCAGGAATGCTCTTACTGACAATGAATGGAACAGGAGGCAGCGCGCCGTCACTGAAACCAGTTCCGCCATATATACCGATGTGTTCATATTGGACGTAATCCTTCGTAAAATGGAAATCTGAATTAGGAGTAATACCAGAGTATTTGACAAACACATCACCCCAACCCACATTCTCATCTAAAATAATCTTATTATCAAATTGAGCATACCCATTATTTTTATATGGATAAATATTGTCAGTTCCTTGGTTATTTCCTCCTGCGCAGAATCCGTTATTAGATGCGCCACCCATACAATTAAAGAAGACATTGTAACTTATTGTGGAATTTGATGCAGATATGACATGTAAATAATAAGTGTTTGTCACTATATTATTAACGATAACACCACCAGAAATCCCTTCAAAAGTATATATAATATTATTACTCAGCGTAACCGATGAACCTCCAAAATTGGATGATCTTCTAATATAATTTTGATTTACTAATAATCCTGTGCAATCATTTCTTCCTACGTTAATAGCATTCACATTACAATATTTTATCATAATATTGTTTACTGCTCCAGTATCATCGCCTTTTCCTATCTCTATATTGCCTGATATATAGCACCCCATAATAGCACTTCCACTACTATCTTTACCGAAATTTACATTACCTGAGATCGTAGTGTTACCATCCACATTTTCGTTTTTTGTTTTATGACCAATGCCAATAATGGAAAGCGGCTTTGTTATGATGACATCATCAGCAATCTGGAAGCCGCCTCCGGGCAGATAGATGACACTGCCGTCTGATGCACCTTCTATAGCCTCTTTCAGGGTCTGATACACACTTGTAGATCCGGTTTTAGACACTACTGCTATCTGCTGAGCCTTTACAGCAACCATTGCCATCATGGCAACAAACAAGGAAAGAAATACTTTTTTCATTTTTCTTCTAAGTTAATATGTAATACTGCCTGCAAAAATACACAAAAATCCCGAAACGACCAAACGTTTCGGGATTTATTTGACTCTTCAAAGTCAGCCACTCGATTCAATTAATCAAATCAGCCGGGTGAACGAATCAATTCAGCCGGCTCAAATGATTAATTCAGTCGGGTTATCTGACAATGACCATTTTACCCTTGCTGATGTAGAGACCCTTGGCGGGATTATCCATACGCAGGCCTTGGAGGTTGTAGTAGGCGGCGTTGCTATCATCAGCATCGGAAGCTGATAATGGGTCGATGGAGGTTGCGCCGTCGTCGAAGGTAAAGCCGATATAACGGGTGTTCGCTGCGTCGGTAGTTCCTTTCAGCAAAGGCAGATAGGCGCGATGGGCACCAAGGTTCACACTGCCTTTCACCTTGTAGAAACCTACGCCTTCCGTTCCTTTCGACAGATAATAGTTCGTGTATTCGCCGTCCGTCTCATTGAGTGTCATAGCTTCAAGTGTGCCTACGAACATATTGACGTAATATGTACCAGTAGTCTTGTGTGGCACCTTGTAAGTGTCCTCTTTGCCAATCAGCAAAACTCCCGTTTTTGCAGGAACTTGGAACACGCGGGATAACCAGATAGTGCCAGTAATCCTGTCATAGCCCGTGGCGATATAGGCCTTCATACCCTCAACATCCGTGAAGTCCAGGTCATACTTACTGCACCAGGTAGTCTGCCCTGCGCTGGTAATTTTGATTTCGTCGTAATCAGTGATGAGCGTAAACGTTCCTTTGATGGTCAGATCTTCAGCTGGCATTGTCGGTGGTATAGTGCTCCAGCCGGAGAATTCATAGCCCTCCTTAGTGGGAGAAGGCTCTGGAGTGATCAGTTCGCCCTCATACAGTTCGTAGGTCTTATAGACCTCTCCGTCTACCAGATAAGTCAATGTGTGCTTCGCTGCGTCTATGGAGAGTATGTTCGTGAAGTTTTTCCAGCCGTTCGCGGCTTTATAACTGTCTATGCTGACCGGCGGTACGAAGAGTGGTATCTCGTAATTTGAGAAGGAATTATCATAGAGGAACGGCGGATTCTCGTCCATACTCTTTACGCTTGCCAGCTTCGGGCAATCGGCAAAAGCCTTCTCATAGATATATTCTACAGATGCAGGGATGATAATAGATTCAAGACTCGAACACTCGTAAAATGCCTCCTTCTTAATGATTGTCAGATTGTTGGAAAAATCAACGGCAATAAGTCCGCTACATCCAGAGAAAGCAGATTCACCGATTAAGGTCACGCTGTTGGGGATGGTCACAGAGGTGAGGCCGATGCATTTACTGAAAGCAAATTTATCTATTGAGATTACGCTATTGCCGATGGTCACAGAGGCCAGGGCACTGCAATAATAGAACGCATAGGTACCGATTGAAGTCACGCTGTTGGGGATAGTCACAGAGGGTAGGCTGTTGCAACCGCTGAATGTCGAATTTTCAATAGTGGTCACGCTGTTGGGAATGGTCACAGAGGTCAGACCGCAACAACCAGCGAAAGCATAACGGCCAATAGAGGTCACGCTGTTGGGGATGGTCACAGAAGTCAGGCCGCTGCAACCATTGAAAGCAAAATTACCGATGGAGGTCACGCTATTGGGGATTTCTAAATCCAATATCTCTTCTCCATTTAAATATAAATGATGAGCATAGTATAAGGGATTAGAATAAGAGCCAGTAAATGACATCATGCACCAGGCTTCTAAATCTGAGATTTGTACTGAGGTCAAGCCACTACATTCTATAAAAGCGCAATCGCCTATGGTGGTCACGCTGTTTGGAATAGTCACAGAGGTCATGCCGCTGCAATAATTGAAAGCATAAACACCAATCGAGCTCACGCTGTTGGGGATGGTTACAGAGGTCAGACTGCTGCAACCGGAGAAAGTGTAACTTTCAATGGAGGTCACGCTGTTGGGTATGGACACGGAGGTCAGACCACTGCAACGCGCAAAAGCATAAGTATCGATGGAGGTCACGCTGTTGGGGATAGTTAAAGAGGTCAGGCTGCTGCAATAATCGAAAGCATGAGCACCGATGGAGGTCACGCTGTTTGGGATGGCTATAGAGGTTAGGCCTCTGCAATTAGAGAAAGCCCAATAACTGATGGAAGTCACGCTGTTGGGTATGGTCACAGAGGTCAGACCGCTGCAATTCTGGAAAGCAGAACCGCCAATGGAGGTCACGCTGTAGTCAGCATCATTATACGAGACAGAGGCGGGGATGACAACTTCTCCAGAATACTTATTCGGATTGGATGTAACTGATGCGGTATTTATTTTACCCGAAGCAAGATTGTAATAAATACCATTAATCTCAACGGCATCGGCACTCGCGGCCAGTGGCAGGATGGTCAGGATGAATAGTAAAAATAGTTTTCTCATCATATACTATTGTTTTAAGTTGTTAGGCAACATTTGTGTGCAAAGATACAATAAAATGAGTATAATACCAAAAGAAAACTCATTTTTCTTTGTCATTTTTTCGTAAAAATGAAAAAACAGTCAATTAACGCTCGAAATCACGTTAATTAATGATTTTCATCATTTTAATTAATGATTTTGATGATTTTAATTAATGATCTGCTTTTTAACCACTATTTGAAAGAGAATTCCGGAACGGTCAAAAACGTTCCGGAATTCTTACAAATTCTATTTCAACAAAGGCTATCTGACAATGACCTTTTTACCCTTGCTGATGTAGAGACCCTTGGCGGGATTATCCACGCGCTGGCCTTGGAGGTTGTAATAGACATCAGGTTCTCCAATGGTATTGACAGGCTTACGGAGGTGTATCGTGCCCTCACCATTGCCGCCTATACTGCCAAGCAGCTGGATACCTATCGTCTCACTGGTACCGATGCCATAGCTGGTCAAGTCGTCTGAAATCTGAGATTCATCTCCACCACGAGAGGA
>JAEEGI010025353.1_pt1 | contig 11499 bp, 7 predicted proteins | sample 8958751 | NCBI WGS metagenome assembly JAEEGI01 (sample SAMN16246545, study PRJNA631951) | gut metagenome | biome: gut microbiome; feature: rumen; material: KS-attached | host: Bos | place: Iran: Karaj | collected 2018-10 | reverse complement strand
CAACAGCATGCAAAGGCTGAGTACGATCTTGCTGAGGGGGGAGAACATGATAAAGCTCCCCATGGGGCCCACCATGTCCAGGCCGGGACCGATGTTGGACAGGCAGGAGACCACGCTGGTGAAGGTGGAGGTGATATCGAAGCCGTCCAGAGAGACCAGCGCCGTCCCGGCTGCCAGCAGGAAGAAATAGCAGGAGAAGAAGATCAGGGTGGAATGAATGGTGGTCTCGGTGATGGGCTTGCCCTCCAGGCGCTCGATGCTGACGCTGTGGGGCTTCAGCTGCCGCCGGAGTTCCAGTCGGATGGCCTTTCCGACGATGATGATCCGGGAGATTTTGATGCCGCCGCCGGTGGAACCGGCACAGGCTCCCAGGAACATCAGCGCCACCAGCAGGAAACGGGAATAGGTGGGCCAGAGACTGAAATCCGCCGTACCGTAGCCGGTGGTGGAGATGATGGAGCCCACCTGGAAGAAGGTGTAGCGAAGATTCCGGAAAAAGCCGCCGTAGGTGCTGCCCAGGTTCAGTGCGATGGTGACGGCGGAGAAGACGATGATGCCCAGGAACCAGCGCAGCTCCTCGCTCTTCAGGGCCTCCAGGCCCTTTCCCAGCAGAATGAGATAGTAGAGGTTGAAATTGATCCCGAAGAGGATCATGAAAATGGTGATGACGATGTCGATGTAGGCGCTGTCGTAATAGCCGATGCTCAGAGCACGGCTGGAAAAACCGCCGGTGCCGGCGGTGCCGAAGGCATGAACCAGGGCGTCGAAAACGGACATGCCGCCGCAGACCAGCAGCAGCGCCTCCACCAGGGTCATGACAATATAAATGGCGTAAAGAAGGATGGCGGTTTTCCTGGCGGAGGGCACCAGCTTTCCCACGATGGGACCGGGCACCTCGGCCCGCATGATGTGGATCGAGCGGCTGCCGGAAAGGGGGAGGACCGCCATGATAAAGACCAGGACGCCCATACCGCCCAGAAAATGGGTAAAGCTCCGCCAGAAGATCGCCCCCCGGCTCAGAGCCTCGATGTCGGGAAGGTTGGAGGCCCCGGTGGTGGTAAAGCCGGAAACGGTCTCGAATACGGCGTCTATGTAGTTGGGGATGTCGCCGCTCAGGACAAATGGCAGGGCGCCGAAGAGGGAGAGCAGGATCCAGGAAAGGCCCACGATGACGAAGCCCTCGGCGGCATAGATCTTGGTGAGCTTCGGCCTGAACAGCAGGAGCCCCGCGCCGCAGGCGCCCATCATCACGGTGACCAGCAGGAAGGGAAAAGGGGACTCCCGGTACAGAAGGCATACCACTGCGGGCAGCAGCAGCACCGCCGCGATGGTACACAGCACCTTGCCCAGGATCTGGGCGATCATTCGATAGTTCATACGGTCTGTTCCTTATCTGTCTCCGGCCTGGGCGATGACCGACTGGGAAACCTCGTCCAGGATGGTGGAATCCAGCAGTTTTTCCTGGGCCTTCTGAAGGTCGCCGTTCAGCACTGCCACAGCATCCAGGATCCGGTCGCGGTCCTCGGGATATCGGTCCAGAGCATCGGCAAAGGCGGCAAAGAAACAATTCCAGGTCACGTTGTCGGAGTAATTGAAGCCCGCGCCCTTCCGGGCGGCCTGCAGGGCCTTGTCATAGTCCCGGAAGGCGAGGTGGTACTGCACGAGGTACTGGTGCAGGGAGTTGGAGGGTACCTCCAGAAGCTGCTGGGCATAGAGATCGGCCTGGGGCAGATAGGCGTTGGCTCCGGCCTTGGCGCAGTTGATGATGAACGACACCATCCAGTCGTTTCGGTCGAACACGTCGGTCTTCCGGGCTTTTTCCAGGGCGCCGAACAGCTGCGAGGCCGTAGAAGCGCGGTTGACAGCGGCGCTTGCCTGCATGTTCAGCACGATCAGAATGGCGTAGACCAGGGAGAGGGCGCCCGTGATGCCGCTCCCGAGCTGCAGAGAAGGAAGCTTTTTAGCCGGACGGCCGAAGCAGAGGTCGGTGACTGCCAGCAGGGCGTATCCGTACAGCAGGTAGACGGAGGTAGACATGACCACCTCCATGACGCTGTGAAGCAGCAGCAGACAGAAGGCGGCACAGAGGGCCGGATACAGCCTGCGATACGGCGTTTCGGCACGGAAGCCCCGCAGCAGGCGGACAAGGGTCAGCACCAGCAGGGAGAGGTACAGGAGGAAGCCCACGATCCCCGCATCCAGCAGGACCTGGATATAGTGATTGTGGACGTATTTTGTGTCGTAATGGAAGCTCTGATAGCCGTAGATCAGGGACTCGAAGCTGCCGAGGCCGGCGCCGAGCAGGGGGTGATCCCGGAAGACCTTGATGCCGTCCCGGAAAAAGGCGGCTCGCTGAATGGCGTTCTCGTTGGCCCGAAGCCCCTGCAGACGGTTGGCGATGAAGCCTGGCAGCAGCGGATAGCCCAGGTGCAGGGCATAGTCCTCTTCCCCGTCGAGGACAGCGCTTCGCAGAAGCGTGTCCTCCTCAGCACGGAAGGTGACATAGACCACCCGGCTTCCTTCCGGGACCGTGAAGGAGACATCCTGGCCGGGACCGGCATACAGCAGCGTCTCCGAATGGATGACGACCTCCCGGTCGTCCTGGGATTCCACCCGGAGAGAGAAAGCGCCTTCCGCGTCGGCCTGAAGGCGATAGCTTCCCGCCTTCGGATAAGCGGAGCGCCGCAGGGTCTGACCGGCGGAGAGACGGGAGGCCCCTTCCAGGAGGGAGCCCGCAGCGGTATAAGCGCCGAGGAGAAGGACCAGGAGGATCAAAACGATGTTTGTCAGCCTGGCGCGGTTTTCCAGCCGTCCGTAAAGCCGGGGCAGCGGAAACAGCACCAGGAATACAGTCAGGGCGGCAGCACCCAGAATGCCCGCCAGGGGAACGGCCTGCCCGGCGCCGGAGGACGCAAAGAAAGGGAAGGAGAGAAACACCGCCGCCAGAGAGGGCAGCGCCACTGCCAGCATATGCAGAAGGGCTGCGGTGCGGTCCTTCCCGGCGCAGAGCAGGTAAACCACCACGCCCGCAAGGAAGAAGCCGGTGGCGCCCAGACTGAAATTCAGAAGGAAGGTGGTGGCCTGGAAGCTGGCGAATACGGCGGAGATCGCCCGCTCCGCCCTGGTTTCCGCAGAGCAGAGAAGGTAGAGGGAGAGATAGATGCAGAGCCCGAGCAGCCCGGCGGAGATGTTGGCGTTGGCAAAAATGCCGGTCAGCCGGGTGCCGCTTTCAAAGCCCACCATGGCGGAAGTGAAGCCGGGAAGCTGGGAGAAGAACGCGGTACTGAGCCCGGCGGAAGCCAGGTCGACGCTGAAAAGTGCGTAAACGGCGCCCGCCGCGCTGAGAACAAAGAGCAGCTTCCGGACCGCGCTCTCCCGCCGTGGAAGATACAGCAGAATAAACAGGACCAGGGGGAGGGCGAAAAGCTGCTTGGAATACTCCCGAAGGAAGAACTTTCCGGAGGCGGCCCACATAAGGGAAATCCCCATCCAGAGAAGGTAGGCCGCGAAGAGAAGCAGAAACGGGGAGGCAGAAACCTCCCGGCGCTTCCGAAGAAGGGCGAAGACGGAGAGGGCGGCGGACAGGAGACAGCAGATCAAAACCAGCCACTTCTGGTTTTGATAGAACTGCATCAGGCCAAGAACGGAAAAGACCAGGGCGATGAGCAGCAGAGGGATCGGGCCGAGGGCTTTGCCGCTCCTGCCGGACGCGGGAAGACGGCCCGCCGTTTGCACAGAGGGGGACCGGGGCGGGTTATTTGCGGTTTTTTTGTTTCCGGCTCTCTTTGCCGTTGGAGCCGCGCCCTGCTTCGTCTCGGGCGCCGGTTTCGCTTTTTTCATAGTTTGCTTTTTCTCCGGTGTTCATGAAATGAAATAGAGTCGAGATCAGGATCTTCAGATCGAGAAGGATGCTCCAGGTTTCGATATACCGAAGGTCCAGACGGATCCGCGCTTCGATGGAGGTGTCGCCCCGATAGCCGTTGACCTGGGCCAGCCCGGTCATCCCGGGGCGGACCTGGTGCTTCAGCATATACAGGGGAACGCTTTCCCGAAACTGATCGACGTACTGCGGAAGCTCCGGCCTGGGTCCCACCAGGCTCATCTCCCCCCGCAGGACGTTGAAAAGCTGGGGCAGCTCGTCCATGGAGGTTTTGCGCAGAAAGGCGCCGAAGGGAGTCAGGCGGTTCTCGTCATAGCTGGACCAGCCGCTCCTGTCCCCCGGAGCGGCGGAACGCATGGAGCGGAATTTCAGCATGGTGAATTCTTTTCGCCGAAATCCCACCCGAACCTGCCGGAAGATCACGGGAGAGCCCAGGGTCAGGCGGGTGCCGACGGCGGCGGCCAGCATGAGGGGAGAGGTGAGGAGGATCAGCAGGAGACTGCCCACGATATCGAAGCAGCGCTTCAAGATGGCGTTGAAAATATTGTCCAGGGGGATGTGCCGGATGTTGATGAGGGGCAGGTCTCCCACCTGGTCGATGGAGGGCCTGGAGAGCATGTAGGGGGCGAAGTAGGGGATCAGGGAGAATTTGAGCCCGAACTTCTCTGTCTGGACGATGATCCCGTCCATCTCCGGGAACTCCTCCGGGTCCAGGGCGGCCACCAACTCTTCGGCGGCGGTGTTCTGCAGTACGTCGTTCAGGGCAGAGAAGGAACCCAGGTATTCCACCCGGGGCGAGACCGGCCTGGCACCGATGCTCCCCAGCACCCGATAGCCCAGCCACGGGTAATCCTCCAGATTGCGAAGGTACTCCAGAGCGGTCCGCCCGGAGCCCGCCAGGAGGACGCCCCGGACGTGCAGACCGCGGACATAGGAGGAGCGCCGGATCTGCAGCACCAGGATGCGCTTTAAGGAGAGCAGGCCGGAAGAGAGCAGGAAGTAGAGGAACAGCAGCAGCCGGGAGGCATCGATTCGGCGGGAGGTGAAGTAGACGATGGCAAGAACGCCGGTGCAGCAGAGGGAGACCAGGATCACCTTCTGGATCAGATGCAGGATCAGCACGCTGCGCCGGGTTTCGTAAATGCCCAGGATGCCGAAGAGGATCAAAAACAGCAGCGAGTCGGCAAGGGCGCCCCGGATATAGAAGAGGAGGGTCATGCTCTCGTCCCCGTCCAGAAGACGGAAGCGGATCCCATAGGCCAGCAGCATGGAAGCAGCGACGATCAGAACATCAGACAAGAGGTCCAGGACCCGTAAAAACAACTGGTTCTCCTGATTCAAGGGCGGATACCCCCATCGATGGTGTGAAAGAAATGCAGATACAGCACGCTATCAAGGCATTATATCACATTTCCGGGTTTTGTAAACGAAAAAAGGGAAAATGAAGAGAAGCCGGAAAAAACAGGCGATCCGCTTCGGAGGTTTGCTTTTTTACGAAAAGACTGCTAAAATGCAAAGAAAGGTGGTGTTCAAGACCATGCGAAAGGTGCTGTACTGCGCTTCCAACCCGACGCACCTCCGGAACTTCCACATCCCTTACATACAGCGGCTGCTCAGCCGGGGCGATGAGGTATGGACCCTTTGCTCCGGAGACTTCGCCGCAGAGGGCACCTTCCGCCGCCTGAACCTGAGCATGCGGAAAAACGTCCTCTCACCGACAAATCTGCTCGCTGCCGTGCGTCTGGCCGGGCTGCTGCGGCGGGAAAGCTTCGACCTCATCTGCCTGCACACCTCCCTTGCCGCCTTTGTGGTGCGTCTGGCGGTCCTTTTGGCGGGCAAGGGGAAGACCCGAGTGGTGAACACGGTCCACGGCTATCTCTTCGACGACCGGACTTTTTTCCTGAAGCGGCAGCTCCTGCTGCTGCCGGAACTGCTCCTGCGCCGGATGACGGACCGGGTGGTGGTGATGAACGAGTGGGACCGGGTCCTGGCGGAAAAGCACCGCCTGGGCCGGGAGATCGTGTGGATCCCCGGCGTCGGCGTGGATTTTTCCCGCTTTTCCGGGGGAGAGCGGGAGAAGCTGCGGGCCGCCCTGGGGATAAACCCGGAGGATATCCTGCTGCTCTATCCTGCGGAGTTTTCCGGCAGGAAGAACCAGCGCTTCCTGATCCGGGCCATGACGAAGCTGCCGGAGCGGGTCTTCCTGGCCCTGCCGGGGGAGGGAAGCCTGCTGGAGGACTGCCGCCGGGCGTGCGATTCCCTGGGGCTTCAGCGCCGCGTCCTCTTTCCCGGACAGCTGCGGGACCTCAGCGACTGGTATGCTGCCGCGGACATCTGTGTATCTGCCAGCCGGTACGAGGGCCTGCCCTTCAACATCATGGAGGGGATGCACGCCGCCAGGCCCGTGGTTGCCTCCCGGATCAAGGGCCACAGGGACCTGGTGAAGGAGGGGGCGGGAGGTTTTCTGTTCACCTGGGGGGACGAGGAGGAGTATCTGGACTGCGTCCGCACGCTGCTGGAGGACGGGGAGCTTCGGCGCATCATGGGAGAAAAGAACCGACGCTCGGCGGAGGCATACGCTCTGGAACGGGTGGAAGCGCCCGTATTTGCGGCCATGACCGGGGAAGCCGTGCCCGCGGCGGAGAACGCGGAGGAGACCGTCCCGGCGTCGGGCTGAATTCCGGGAAGGAATTCCATTCTGCATATTGCCTTTTTCGGCAAAGACCTGTATACTGAATACAGCGTAGAAGAATTGACAGATCATACATGGAAAACATATGGGAGGTCAGATTTATGGGACTTATTAAAGCGGCTCTGGGCGCTGCCGGCGGCGTACTGGCAGATCAGTGGAAGGAGTATTTTTATTGCGAAGCCATCGGCGCGGATACGCTGGCGGTGAAGGCCTCCAAGCGGGTCTCCGGCCGGTCCAGCAATACCAAGGGTTCCGATAACATCATCTCCAACGGCAGCGTCATCGCTGTGGCGGACGGACAGTGCATGATGATCGTGGAGCAGGGCAAGGTAGTGGACCTCTGCGCCGAGCCCGGCGAATTTGTCTATGATATGTCCACCGAGCCCAGCATTTTCACCGGCAGTCTGGGGCAGGGCCTCAAGGGCATGCTGGGCACCATGCTCAAGCGCTTCACCTTCGGCGGCGACACGGGGAAGGACCAGCGGGTCTACTACTTCAACACCAAGGAGATCATCGGCAACAAGTACGGCACCCCCTCTCCGGTGCCCTTCCGCGTGGTGGACAAGAATGCCAACATGGACATCGACATTTCCGTTCGCTGCTTCGGCGAATACAGCTATCGGATCGTGAACCCTGCCGCCTTCTACTGCAATGTCTGCGGCAACGTCAGCTCTGAATACAAGCGCTCCGAGATCGATTCCCAGCTGAAGAGCGAACTTCTCACCGCCCTGCAGCCCGCCTTTGCCCGCATCAGCGAGCTGGGCATCCGCTACAGTGCCCTTCCCGCCCACACCTTCGAGCTGCGGGACGCTCTGAAGGATGTCCTTACCAGGGACTGGAAGGAAGCCCGGGGCATCGAGATCGCCAATGTGGGCGTCAGCAGCATCAAGGCCTCGGAAGAGGACGAGAAGATGATCAAGGAGATGCAGCGGAATGCCGCCTACAAGGATCCCACCATGGGCGCCGCCACCATCATCGGCGCCCAGGCCCAGGCCATGCAGGACGCTGCCAAGAACAGCGGCGGCGCTGCGGTGGGCTTCATGGGCCTGAACATGGCCCAGGGAGCCGGCGGCATCAACGCCCAGGCCCTGTACCAGATGGGCCAGCAGCAGCAGGCGGCCGCCCCCGCTCCCGCCGCCGAGGGCTGGACCTGCCCCCAGTGCGGCAAGACAGGCAACACCGGCAAATTCTGCGCGGAGTGCGGCACTGCCAAGCCCGCGGCCGAGGGCTGGACCTGCACCAAGTGCGGCACCGTCAACAAGGGCAAGTTCTGCGCCGAGTGCGGCGCCCCCAAGCCGGCAGGTGTTCCCCAGTATAAGTGCGATAAGTGCGGCTGGGAGCCGGAAGACCCCGCCAATCCTACCAAGTTCTGCCCCAACTGCGGCGACCCCTTCGACACCGGCGACATTGTCTGAGCACAGAGAGACCCTGATTTAATAGGAAACGACCCGCCGCAGCCCCTTCCGGAAGCTGCGGCGGGCCCATATTCCGCCCCGGGAAGCGGGATGAAAGGGAAGGTGAATCTGCCGAAATGAAAGCTGTTTGTCTGCTGTGCTGTCCGGGCCGGGAGCGGAAAGCGGGGCCGGGGTCATGAGCGGGGAAGTGGGCCGTTTCGCGCCGACCCCCAGCGGCCGCATGCACCTGGGAAACGCGTTTTCCTATCTGCTGGCCTGGCTCTCCGCCCGAAAGGCGGGGGGCGAAGTGCTCCTTCGCATGGAGGACCTGGACACCCTGCGCTGCACGGAGGAATTCGCGGAGGGCATCCGAAGGGACCTCCGCTGGCTGGGGCTGACCTGGGACCGGGAGACGCCGCCCCAGCGGGAGCGCACCGCCGCCTATGAGAAGGCCCTGGAAACGCTGCGGGAGCGGGCCAACGTCTTTCCCTGCTGGTGCACCCGGGGGAGCCTGAATCTGGTGAACGCGCCCCACGCTTCCGACGGGCATCCCATTCATCCCGCCGCCTGCCGCCTGCGCAGCGACGAGGAGCGGAGGCGGATGAAGGGGCCTCCCGCCTGGCGTCTCGAAGCGCCGGACCTGACGATCTCCTTCCGGGACGGGGTCTACGGGGACTATTCGGAAAACCTTCGGGACGAATGCGGGGATTTCGTCCTGCGACGGGCGGACGGCACCTTTGTCTATCAGCTGGCGGTGGTGGTGGACGACGGAGAAGCCGGGGTCACTCAGGTTGTCCGGGGCAGCGATCTCCTTTCCTCCACTCCCCGGCAGATCTACCTCTTCCGGCTCCTGGGCCTGCGGGAGCCCGTCTGGCGGCATGTGCCCATGCTGACGGACCGGCAGGGAAGAAAGCTGTCCAAGCGGGACGCGGACCTGGACCTGGGCGAGCTGAGAAAGCGGAAGCGGCCGGAGGAGATCATCGGGAGCCTGGCCTTCCGCTGCGGCCTCCTTCCGAAGGAGGAAGCCGTCTCCGCCGCCGAGCTGGTGGAGGTCTTCTCCTGGGATAAGATCGGGCGGCAGGACATCGTTATGGAATAGGGTCACGGCTCCGTTCCCTCCGTCATGCGGGAGCGCAGCTTTTCCAGGGCCTTCTTTTCCAGGCGGGAGACATAGCTGCGGGAGATCCTCAGCCGCTCCGCCACCTCCCGCTGGGGGAGGGGAGCGCCGCCTTCCAGCCCGTAGCGAAGGACGATGATCTCCCGCTCCCGGGCCGACAGGGCGGTATCCACATACTGCCGCACCCGCTTGCCCTCCTCCCGCAGGGAGAGGCGCTCCAGAATATCGTCCTCCTCGTAGAGAACGTCCTGAATGGAAAGGCCGCCCTCCCCGTCGCTGTCCAGCGCCTCGGAGAGAGATACGTCGCCGGCGGTTTTTCGCAGGCTGCGGAAGTACATGAGGATCTCGTTTTCCACGCAGCGGGAGGCGTAGGTGGCCAGACGCACCCCCTTCTCCGCCCGGTAAGAGGAGATGCCCTTGATGAGGCCCACGGTGCCGATGGAGATGAGATCGTCCTGCTCGCAGGCGGAGGAGTAGTATTTCTTCACGATGTGGGCCACCAGACGGAGGTTTCGCTCGATCAGCACCGCTCTTGCGTTTTCATCTCCTTCGGCGGCCAGGGCCAGATACCTTTGCTCCTCCTCCGCGCTCAGTGGGCGGGGGAAGGACCCGCCGCTGCCGCCCAGCCGCAGCGTCAGAAAGGCGGAATTCAGCAGTACCGTCAGAAAAGAGGCCAGCATGGGACCGCTCCTTTCGGCTTTCTCGGGGCGGGGGATTCGCGCCCCGGTATCGTCAGCCTATGTCCCCGGCGCAAGTCCACATTCCGTCCCTGTTCGTCCCCTTTGTGAAGAGTGCGTAAAGAATCCCCATGAATATGACCGAAGCATGAAGACCCGCCCGGCCGGATCGATACGATCCGTGACCGAGCGGGTCTTTCGTTATCTGCCGGGCGTCCCGATTACTTCGTCATAAGATCAAAAATGGTGTTGGCGATGCCCTCCGGGTCAAGGCCGTAGTAGTGATATACCTCGTCCGTTTTTCCCAGCACGGCGAATTCGTCCGGGAGGCCGATGCGCTTGAAGCGGCCGCTGAAGCCGTTTTCCAGCAGGCATTCCGCCACGGCGGAGCCCAGGCCGCCGTTCAGAGAATGCTCCTCCACCGTGACCACGTTGCCGGTTTCCTTAGCCGCTTTGAGAATGGCTTCCGTGTCCAGGGGCTTGATGGTGTGCATGTCGATGAGCTGCACGCTCATACCGTGGGTCTCCTGCAGGCGCTTGGCCGCCATCATGGACCAGTACACGGGGCTTCCGGCGGAAATGATGGTCACGTCGCTGCCCTCCAGGACCTGAATGGCCTTGCCGAACTCGAAGGGGTAGTCGTTGTCGGCGTAGACGGCGGGCATTCCGGCCCGGTCGATGCGGATGACCATGGGGCCGGGGTAGCTGAGGGACTGCCGGATGGCCTTGCGGCACTGGTTGGCGTCGGCCGGGACCACCACCGTCAGATTGGGGATGGCCCGGTACAGGGCCAGGTCCGCGATGCAGTTGTGGGTAGGCCCGCCCTCGGCGGTGACGCCGGCGTGGGTGCCGATGAGGCGCACGTTCACGTCGTTGTAGGCGATGTCCGTGTGGATCTGGTCTGCGCTGCGCAGGCTCAGAAAGGGGCCCATCACCTGGGCATAGACCACCTCGCCCGCCAGGGCCATGCCGCAGGAGGCGCCTACCTGGTCCGGCTCGGCGATGCCGAAGTTGAAGCACCGGTCCGGATATTTGGCCACCAGCTTCCCCGCGGAGGAGGAGGGGGCCACATTGTCGGAATAGGTAAACGAGAAATCCAGACCCTCGTCGGCCATGGCGAGGAGTTCCTCCGCATAGGCCTCCCGTGCGCTGGAGAGCATCTGGTCAAAGTCAAAGGTGGATCTTACCGCCATGAGGCTTTCCTCCTTTCCCACTGGGCTTCCACATAGCTGACGGCGTGTTCGTAGTCCTCTTTGCCAAGGCCGCCGCCGTGCCACTTGACGTTTCCGGCCATGAAGTCCACTCCGTGGCCCTTCTCGGTGTTGGCGATGATGGCGATGGGCTTTTTCCGGGTGACGGGGTCCGCCTGGGGCACCGCGTCCAGGGCCTGACAGACCTGCAGCATGTCGTTTCCGTCCTCGATGACACGCACATCCCAGCCGAAGGCCTCCAGCTTTTTGTCCAGGGGGTCATGGTTCATGACGTTTGCGGTGGGTCCGGTCATCTGCAGTTTGTTTTTGTCCACGATGAGGGTCAGGTTTCCCAGCCCGTAATGGCCGCCGGACATGAGGGCCTCCCAGTTGGTGCCCTCGTCCAGCTCGCCGTCGCCGGTGAGAACGAACACCCGCCAGGGCGCCTTCTGCTTCCGCCCCGCAAGGGCCATGCCCACGGAGATGGGGAGACCGTGGCCCAGGGAGCCTGCGGAGACCTCCACCTGGGGGCAGTACTTCCGGTTGGTG
>JAEEGI010025352.1_pt1 | contig 11499 bp, 10 predicted proteins | sample 8958751 | NCBI WGS metagenome assembly JAEEGI01 (sample SAMN16246545, study PRJNA631951) | gut metagenome | biome: gut microbiome; feature: rumen; material: KS-attached | host: Bos | place: Iran: Karaj | collected 2018-10 | reverse complement strand
GTCCGTGTTTCAGCGGTATTAATATAATTTGTGCTATAATCAGCATCATCGTCGGCATCAATTTTCTTTATCATCGCTGCCTCAACGGTAATGCTACATGTTTTTTCTGTTGTATTAATGTTGATGAGGTTGATGGTGAAATTTTTTGGAATCCAACCTTGATATTGGTTTTGTATATCATAGTAAACATAAATATCACACAAAAAATAGCTATGGAAGCTCTCTTCTGTATAAGGGTAATCCCATTGATATGTTGGTCCTGTATAATATTGGCTCACAATATTGTATATGGGTCCTCCTCCTCCGTGCCAAATGTTTGCTGGTGTGGGTACAATGCTGCCACGTATGATCTCTTCGTCTTCGTAATAAGGTACTATAGCTATGCTAGCATCTTTTGTGAGAGAATTATCAGATAAATATAGTGAAAGCCAGTTGTGGGAATTACTATATTTATCGTATTTAGCCTTTGGAGTATCATCATACCATACATCATTTCCAAATCGCACAATTGCTGATGCTGATTGTGCGGATGTGATAGTGAATGTTTTGACATCACCGTAAGCAGTGCCCTCGCTGTTTGTAGCATAGGCTCGATAGCTATATGTACCCTGGGCTGCAACATTAAAGGAGCATGAGAATGTTCCTTGTCCACTACCCCCCGACACTTTTATGTTTGACAAGGTGGGGATACTATTCCCCTTCATATAGCAGATACCTCTGTCTGTTACGATTGTTCCTCCATCGTTTGTGACTGTTCCGTTACATGTGACAGACTGACTTTCTGTATACACGGTGTTGTTACCAGTGGTAACTGTTGGAATATTATAAGTGGTTTTCTCCTTCTCGGTACAGCCAAACAACACAAACAGCGAGAGTAATGTGCAGACGGCCATATTGGTATTCTTTATCAAAACATGCTTCTTCATGACAACATTGATTTATTAACTGATAATTGATCTACGGGACACTTTTTATCTTGTTTTTTCTCTTTCATGATGTTGAAGATTTAATGTTTCCCTACTCATTTTACGGCTTTTCGGAATACTCCTATGATATAAATCACAATGCAAATTTACGACTATTCCCTAGTATTGGTCACGCCTCAAACAGGCACGGTGCCCGTTTCGGGCGCGGTGCCGTTACAAGAATGCAACGGTTGCGGAGTCTTATTAATTACTATTTTCTTTTATATGAAAAAAAATACGTATTTTTGCATAATCAAATTATGATATATGCCTGAAATAAGTCGCTTTTATGGAATTGTGATTACAATGTACTTTCCCGACCATAACCCACCGCATTTCCATGTCAGATATAATGACTATCATGCCATTATCGATATAGAAACGGGAAAAGTAAAGGGGGAGATGCCTCGGCAGGCATTGCGTTTAGTCTTTGAATGGCTCGACCAACATAAAGAGGAGCTTCGTGAAAATTGGCTCAGAATGGAGAAGGGTGAACCAGTGACATCTATAAAACCATTAGACTGAATTATGGAACACAAGGATAATCTGATATGGGTAGTTGGTGCAAAACCAATGGAAAATTACTATTTAGAGTTGCAGTTTAACAATGGTCGGAAGGGGAAGTTTGACTGCAAGCCGTTGATAAAGAGTTACGCTTTATTCAAAGATCTAGAGAATCCCGAAGTCTTTTTCAACATTGCACTCGACGGCTGGACTGTTACATGGGCAAATGGAACAATCGACATTGCCCCAGAGTATCTATACGATAATATGATTGTCTCATATCCTATCGACCACGATGCTATTGACCATGTGGCAGAATCTGAGGCTTGATTACCTCTCTATCAAATCTGAATATAAACGAAAGAAATCTACGCCAAGAGCCAAACTGATAGCCAACAACTGTTGGGTGTCGATGGTGGGTTTGAGAAATATCTTTTGCACCGTGCGAGGATGGACGTTGATGCGCTCGGCGAGCCATTCGTTAGTGTGGCCCTGCCGCCGAAGTTCTTCCCGTATGAGTTGTCCTATTGGTATTTGCATAAATAAAAAACCGCGAGTCTTTTTTGTCGGCACTCGAGGTCCTAGACTACCTATACACCAAACAAAGAAGCTCGCGATTACTCACGAGCGTCTCGCTTCAATTTTGGTGTATAGCAAATGCGAAATTGTCTAGGTTCCGAGTGCTACTATTGAAAGCAAAAACGCTTAATTGTGTCTATGTTTTACTATTCTATTGCCCTATATTTGTCTTGTTCTTAATGGTTTGTATTAATTTTGTATTAATAAATTGTTACCATTCTTTGCTGCAAACATGCAAAGTAATTTATATATTGGTTTTATATTTGTCGTTTTGCTTGTCTAACCAGTTATAAACCAAATCCTTCATTTTTTTCACGAAAGACTTGGCATCTGGATACAATGCTTCTGTGGATTCCATAGTATGATAGAAGAAATCCTCATAGTCACCCGAAGAGCGTTTATCAAACAGGTTGCGATATATTCTCCCATATTCTAGAGGAAGTACTCCTGTTTTGATATAATGTAAACTCAACATCTGTAATACTCCATCATGAGTCTTCGTGACAATGCCATTAGTGATGAGTAAAGCGCTTGCGGCGTAGTAGCAGGCGTAGTACATTCTATTTACTGCAGTTTTATAGTACCCATACCTTATCTGATTCAGGGATTCGGTCAGGGTGGCTTCGGCATTTTCAATTCTAAACCGAACAATGTTGATTCTGTCTTGATTGTTGAGCATGCTACAGCCTTATTCTGTCGGTTAATACATTATCTCGAAATGGGGTCATGCAAGCTTCCCATTGATGTTTGGGAAGGATAAAAAGGCTGATGGCCACTCCCGTGTCTAACTCAATTGGATATGTTACATCATACAGTCGTATTTCATCTTGATGAGAAACCTCGTGTTGGTTGAACAATATGAGCAAATCTATATCCGAATCGGGAAGAGCATCACCACGGGCTTCGCTACCATAAATCCATACCTCCATATCATAAGGAAGCCCCGATAGTTCTTTCTTTATTCTCTGTGTGATTTCTGTTCTTCTCATTCTTGTGTGATAATAGCCTAATACATCCTATGTTATCTCGATGATTGTTTTTGTATTTCTCTGCAAAGATACGCACTTTTTTCGACTTGGAGGAAAATAATCTCAACATTTTCCTCTGTGTGCGGATTTTTGTGTAAATTTGCAGTGGTTAAACATTAATATTTTTGCTTTATGAAAAGAACGTTAATTGCTGTAATTGTTGCAGGTAGCCTGCTGTTTGGGTCTTGCACCTTTTTGGACAATCTGGCGAACAACCTTTCGAGTATCGCCAATTTAGCTAATTGCGAGTATACGCTGAAGGATGTGTCGAATGTGTCGGTGGCGGGTGTGAATGTGAAAAATGTGACGAGCGGCAATATCTCCGCCACGGATGTGGTGAAATTGGTCTCAGCCATCACGACTAAGAGTGTTCCGCTTGCGCTGAATGTGAACATCAACGTGAAGAATCCTACCACTAGGACGGCTCTCCTCACCATGATGGATTGGGCATTGGACATCGCTAAGACCGAATTTGCCACGGGTGTTACAAACCAGAACTATAACATTGTTGCCAACAACACTACTACGGTGCCGCTGGGTGTAAGTACGGATTTGTATCGCCTGTTCTCCTCCGAGGGTTTGGAGTCGCTCAAGACCTTCGCCAGCAGCTTCAACAGCCAAGGCACTTCGTCGCAGGTAGGCCTGCGCATCCGTCCCTCGGTGTCGGTGGCAGGACAGACCATCAAGTCGCCCTCTTATATCCAGATTATGAAGCCTACCATGGCCAGCAACACTACGGGTACGCCGGGTACGACGGGAAACACTGGTTCTACTGGCTCAACCGGTTCCACGGGTTCGACTGGTTCAATCGGTCTTGGCGGCAAAAAGCTGTAACTCTTTTCCGTTGTCCACTGCGACTGTCGCCGCAAAAACAAGAATCCCTTGCCACGGTTACGAGGCAAGGGATTCTTGTTTGGATAGTTTGCGGGTTATCCAAATGGCGAAGGGGATGGCGAGAAGGCAGGTGCAGAGGTCGGCGACAGCCTGGCTCATCTCTACGCCCTGCAGGCCGAGGTGGTGAGGAAGAATAATTAGGGCAGGAATAAAGAATAGCCCTTGGCGCCCGATGGCGAGCAGGGTGGCTGGGAAGGTGAGGCGTATGTTTTGAAAGAGCATATTGGTGGCGGTAGCAAGAGTGCAGAGAGGGAATACCACACATTGCCAGCGGAGGGCTTGGATGCCGATGTCGAGCAGGACGGGGTCCTCGCTTCGGAATATGGCGACGATTTGTGGAGCAAAGAGGTAGCCTAGGAGCGACAGGACGGTCAGCATGCTGGTAGTGACAATTAGGGTGAAGAGGTAAGACTGTTTGACTCTGGCGTATAGGCGTGCGCCGTAGTTGAAACCGCATACGGGTTGGAATCCTTGCGTGAAGCCGAGTATCAGAGAGTAGGCAAACATGGTGGTGCGCGATACGACGGCGAATGCTGCAACGGACGAGTCTTCTTGTCCAATAGGGGCGAAATGCGCTGCAGCGTAGTTGAGCATAATGACCGAAGTGCAGTTAAAGACCTGACGGAAGAGAGAGGGGAGGCCTCCGGCTAATATTTCACGATAGGCAGCCCATGATGGCTTGAAGTTGGATAGGCGTATGTGAACAGACTCGCCTTTCATGGTGCCTCTAAGCAGTAGAAACCATGCAAAGAGTTGGCTGATGGCGGTGGCAAGTGAGGCACCAGAGACTCCGAGTTTGAATACATAGATGAAAAGGGGGTCGAGAGCGATGTTGAGTATAGCACCGCTGACAATGCCTATCATGCCGAACCGGGCGTTGCCTTGCAGACGCAATTGATTGTTGAGCGTCAATGCCGACATCATAAAAGGGGAGGCAATAAGGATATATCGGAGGTAGTTGCACGCATAAGGCACTACATTGGCTGGGGCCCCTAGGAGCGTGGCGAGTTGGGGTAAGAGTGGCAAGCATATCAGGGCAGCGATTGTGCCTAGGATGATGGGAGAGAAGAACCCTACGGCAGCCATGGTGCTGGCTTGTGAGAATTGCCTGGCTCCTAGGGAACGTGAGATATAATTGCCTGAACCGTGGCCAAAGAAGAATCCAATAGCCTGGATGAATACCATGTAGGCAAAAGAGATGCCGATGCCGGCGGTGGCTTCGGTAGAGAGGTGCCCGATAAAGGCAGTGTCGACGACATTGTAGAATGCTGTGACCACCATGCTGATCATGGAGGGTATGGCCAACCGCACGACCAGTCGGGGGACTGGCGTTTCGGTCATCTCACGATATTTGTCTTCGAGGTCGGCCATTGTTTCTATTTATGGGGCTTTCTATTTATCAAGAATTAGAGAATTGGAGAATCTATAAACTGCATATTTTGAATTCGATAAGAATTAGAGACTTTAATTACATGTAATTAATAGAAGTGGCTTTATGTTTCAGTGACCTGCGAGAGGAACGCACTATTCCCAGGTCACTATTTACTAGAAACACGAAAGATGTAAAAAAAGAACTAAGAAGTGTTGGCGGCAGCCAGGCACCTCTTAGTTCTAAGTTTTTACCTCTTATTTCAAATTAGAATCCCATGCCGAAGAGTGCCCAGTATTTGCTTTCGAGTTGGCTCCAAGCAAATGAGGTGTTCTCGTATTGCTGGCGGGTAAAGTTGTTGAGCGAAGCATGGACATCGGTGGTGCGGCTCAGACGGTCGTAACGGGTCACTTCGCGCTCAAGGGCTTCGAGGCTGCTAAAGGCTTTCTCTTCAAGGCTCTTCAACTCGGCCTGCATAGAAGCTTTGGTGCGCTGCCAAGCGACGGTGGCCAGTTTGTTGGCCTTGCGATACTTCCAGAGGATGGCGTCGGGATTGTATTCCTTATGGCCACAAATGCTGTAAGGCTGGGGCAGTTCGGAGGTGCCGCAGAAGATGGGCACGCGGGGCGATTGGCCGGGGTTGTCGACCGACATCCAGCACACGCCACCAACGCAGTCGGGCAGCCAATCACGTAGCTGGGCGACAAAGGAGTAGGAACACCATGCCACGCTGACGGTGCGGCGGAATTGGATGGTGCCGGGGGCAATGGTGTTGAGGGTTTTCTGCATGGTGGAGCTGAGCCAAGGATTGGCAACGGGGCTAATGATGGTGTCTTCGTAGGTCTTGCCAGCCTTATCCTTGCGGGTGACGGTGGTCTTGACATTCTGGCACATGTCGAGGTCGGTGCCTTCATAGGTGCTGCGGAAGAGTTCCATCACCTCACGGACGTCGACATCCTTGTCGGGACGCACGGAGAAGGGCAGTTCGGGCATGTCCATCGAGAGCTCGAGGGAGGGGGCAAGATGACTGAGAATGAAGTATTCGCGCTCGCGGAAGTTCTTACCATTGGCATAGCTGCTGTTGAAAGCCTTCCAGAAGATGAACTCACCTTTGCCATCCCAGAGACCGTAGCGGCGGGCAACAGACTCGATATTGTCGGAGCACATGAAGTATTCGGTGTTGCCACGTTGCAGACGGCCGATACGGGGGATGTTGCAGCTCACGCCCACTTGGTCGTCGGGGATGCGTTGTGCCGCCCAAACTCCTCCGATATTGCCCTTGCCTTCGCCAAGGATTTCCATCTGCCACACTTCGTGAGGGTCGGCAATGGTGATGCATTCGCCGCCGTCGCCATAACCGTAGATTTTGATGAGGTCGCCAATGAGGCGGATGGCGTCGCGTGCGGTGGTGCAGCGCTGGAGGGCGATGCGCTCAAGTTCCTCGATAAGGAACATACCTGCAGGGTTGACCAATGTGTCGGGACCGCTAAAAGTGCTTTCGCCGATGGCGAGTTGGTGCTCGTTGAGGCAAGGATAGGCGGTGTTGAGGTAGGCATAGGTGTGGGCCACCTCGGGGATGGCACCAGCTAGACGTACACCCGTGGTGTCGCCACGGAAGAAGGTGTGGAGGGTGCCTTTGTAGACTAGGTGGACGGAGCCGGGCTCGTGGTCCTCGGCAGGTTCCATGTACATCCAGGTGCGATAGCGGCCGTCACAGGTGTGAGAGGTGATGACACTGCCGTCCTTGGAGGCTTTTTTGCCTACCATGATGCTGGTGCAGCTCTGGCCGTCAAATTCGGGTTGGCTGATTTCTTGTGCAGCGACGCTGCAGACAAAGGCCAACAGGGCAAATGAGAGTAGTATTTTCTTCATGGTATATATGATGATTTACTATAAGAATGTCGGGTTTTATTTCTAAAACAGTGAGCGGGTGGGTTGGGTAAATGATTAGTTACTAGTAGTTTTAAAAGGGATATTGAAAAGAACATCCCATTATTCAGCAGTGCAAAGATACGAACTTTTTCTCAGAAAATGTGACTTTTTTCAAAAATGATTTGATAATCCGATATGGCCGATTGGTGTTATGCTTGTCAAGGAGAGGTCTGCGTGCTTTTCGGATGAGGTTGCTGCTCAAAAGGACAACGGCATAGACCGATGAAACTAAATTAGTTGGGCATTCACTAAGTTGAAGAATACCTGTGCGGCAAGTGGGATGAGCTCGTCGGGAAAGTCGTAGTCGGGGTGGTGGAGTTCGTGGTGGTCGGTGCCAGCTCCTATGCCGAACATCGCCCCTTTATACAACTGCAGGTAGTTGGCAAAGTCCTCCGACCAACGGAAGGGGGTAAGAACATATTGTGAGCGGCAGCCGCAAACCTCCTCGATATGCTCGACGTGGAGAGAGTCGTTCTCAGTGGCGCGGAAAGGCTCTATGAGGGCTTGTTGGAGCTGCAGATGATGGCGTGAGGCTATTTGTGCGACGGTGCTGTTGGCATCGGCAATGAAATGCTCCATCGTGTCGTTGGTGAAGGCGCGGAGGGTGAACATGATATCGGCGTTGCCTGCCGAGGTGCCGAAGGCTTCTTCACCGTGACGTATACAGATGAGTGTGGCTTGTCGGAAGTCGTCGCCTAGGGCGTTGGGGTCGCTATTGAATCGGTTGAACTGTTGGATAATCTCGGCTATGGCTAGTCCGGGGTTGATGCCCTTTTCGGGGGTGGAGGCGTGGGTGGCACGTCCCGTGAGACGATAGATAATGCCGGTGGAGGCGGCCGCAAAGGTGTGGCGGTTCAGTATCACTGTGCCGAGGGGGAATCCAGGAAGGTTGTGTAGGCCGTAGATGGCTCGGATATTGTATTGTTGAAGGATTTGGGCGTCGATAATCTTCTGAGCTCCTAATCCGGTCTCTTCTTCGGGTTGGAAGATGAGGAGGACATTGCGCCCATCGGGGTAGCCCCGTTGGGCTATATATTCAGCCAACTGGAGCAGGATGGTGGTATGCCCGTCGTGGCCGCAGCGGTGGCCGATGGGTAGGGCGTCAATGTCGCCGCGTATGGCAATGGTGGGATGCGATGGATTGGTGCCCCATACGGCAATGATGCCGTAACCTCCTACGTGGTGGAATACCTTGTCGGGATGGTACAGGGGTAGTTGATGGGCTATGAGATCGTGGGCATAGTGCTCTTCACCAGAAACACCTGGGTGGTTGTGGAGGTCGTGACGGATGTCGGAATAGTTCATTTGTGATTGCGGATTAGTTCTTTAAAGGTATTGCCTCTCTCTTCAAAGTTCTTGAAGCTGTCGTAACTGGCAGCGGCAGGTGAAAGGAGGCAGATGGTGTCGGGTTGGGTGTGGGTAAAGCACCAGTCCACTATTTTGGAGTAGTCGTCTTCAACTAGGATGGCGTGCATGCTGCTCAATGGGTTAGGCTGTCTGGAGGATAGGTTTTTATAGAGACGACGTCCCGCCTCGCCTACAAACACTATATTGTGTATTTGCCTCCCCGCCAGGGTGGGAGAGAGGAGGTAGTTCTCCAAAGCAGAATAGTCGATACCTCGGTCGAAACCTCCAAGTATGAGCGTGTCAACATGCTGCAGGGTCTCCACCGCAGCGATAGAGGCCTGAGGAATGGTGCTGATGGAGTCGTTGTAGAAGGTGATGCCTTGATAAGTGCCCACCAGTTCGAGTCGGTGCTGTAGGCCGTGGAAAGTGGCTAGGGCTTCGGCAAACTGGGTCTCGGAAACGCCCATCAACGAGCAAGCCTGCTTGGCGACAAAGATATTGCATAGGTTGTGGTCGCCTTGGAGGCTGGTTGTCAGCCGATCGACGGCTGCTCGGCGGGCTTCGGCGAGCGAATAGGGGTGCAGGGTGGTAGTAGTATTAGGTGCTAGTTCTGCAACCCTTTGGCACAACTCGGTGTTGTCGGAGCAGTAGAAGCAGTGGTCGCCCACCTGCTGGCATGCCATCATCTGCATCTTTGCCATTTGATAGTCGTGATAGTCGTGGTAGTGGTCGAGATGTTCTTGAAAAAGGTTGAGGATAACCCCTATATGGGGGGCGCGGTGTATATTCTCCAATTGGTGGCACGATAGTTCGGCTACGACAATTGTCTGGTCGTCGAGTTGGTCGACAATGTCCAACAGTGGAATCCCGATATTTCCAGCCAGTAGTACGTGGTGGTCGTCGCCGAGGCTGCAGGTGAGTATATGGTGGATAAGGGAAGTGGTGGTGCTTTTTCCTTTGGTGCCTGTGATGCCGATGGTTTGGTCGCCATAGACTTGAAGAAACAGGTCGGTCTGCGAAGTGATAGTATCAAGGTCGCACAAACCTTCAAACTTCATGGTCGGAATACCGGGCGATTTGATAATAAGGTCGAAAGGAGTGCCCGCTTCCTTTGCTTTGGAGAGGGCAGTGGCTATCTCTTGGTCGTTGGAGGCTATAGTGATAGGGGTGTCGGGGACGAGGCGGCGGAGCAGGTTGTGGGTGCTTTTCCCTTCGCGTCCGTATCCGGCTATGAGGATGCTTCTGCCTCTGAGCAGCGATTCAAACTCTTTGTGCCTGTACATAGCGTGTGAGTATGGCGATTTCTTGGTTGTTGAGATTGTGGTGTGGCGACAGCCTGTCGAGCGGAGTAGTAGGCTCGCCCAGTGGGTAGTCTTTCAGCAACGTGGGCAGTTGGTCGGAATACCAACGTCGAGCAGTCAGGCTGAGGGCCGTACGTACCTCTTCAATGGTGCCAACGCATTCAAAAGGCTTGGTGTCGGAAATGCCTACCAGTTGATTGAAGATGGGCTTGAGTTCCCCATCCTCAAGCATTGCCTTGCCGAAGATGGCGTTGAGCCGTTGGGGCGGGATGAAGGGAGAGAGGATGATATAGGCAAACAGGCATTTGGCACAATGTCCGCACCAGATGTCCTGTTTGCTACCTACGTTGCAGCTACGGAAGATGTCGTAATATCGGTCAGTGCGGCTGAAGAGCATGGCTATTTGCAGCTCCGAAAGGGGACGGAGGAAGCTGAAGTAGTTGAGCCCTTTGCCAACATATTGGTCCACATAATGACGGAAGTCGTTCTCGAATGCGAGGCTCTTAGAATATTGGTGGTTGACCGAGGTGCCCACCACGGTGGCCTCGTTGGCGCTGTCCTCGTTGGAGAGGGCAATGTTGCCAATGCCGCTGAGCTGGGCGGTGAGGATGGTATAGAATGCAAGCATGGCACTGAACGGAGTATGGCCGTTGAGACAGCCCTCACTGTTCAATTCCAATAGCTTGGAGTCTATGTTGCGTTTGACTACCGCCACGTCGTCGAGTGTATAGCCGGCGGCCTCGATGCAGCCGACGGTCGCCCCTCGGGGGTTCATAATCATCGGTACAACACGGCCCTTGGCATTCTCGCGAAGCAGGTCGAGGGTCACCACTGAGTCTTTGCCACCTCCAATAGGAACCAAGTAGTCGTTGGCTGCAGTGGTGGAAGGGGATAGGCTGCAGGGGGCATACTCGTTGGGGGCGACTATGTCCATAAAATCGGTGATAGAGGCTTCGATACCATTGGTATAAAAGAATTCCCCTAGTCCATGGTAGTAGACGTTCTTCCAGAAATTCCGTTGGCTCTCATTGAGTGAGCCGCATTCCACTTTGACGCATGGCGGACAGAGGCATTTCCAATAGCTGACCAGTTCGGCCATTCCTATGTTGAAGATGAGGCGGTCCATCAACTCAGTAGGCTGGTCGAAGTGCAGGAAAGGCCGGGCGACAACTACCGAAGTGGGGTGGAAGCAGATGCTGTCACCGATGTGGAATGTAAAAACGATGTGCAACCCATCGGGCTGCACATCGTATTGGTAACTCTCGTAGACAAACTCGGGGAATGTCTGACGGTAGGAGTTGTATTTTGTCTGATTAGACATTCACGTTGTTTTGTATTGCAGGCCGACGACGGGCAGCTCTTGCCTCTTTCGCCGCCTGGTGGATTACTTCAGCTTGAACTGGGTCTCGCCGATCTTATTGCCGTTAGTATAGAGGGTGACGTGGTAGATGCCTGATTCCAGCTCCATCTCGTCGTCCTTATACCAGCTCATGTCGAACTCACGGGTGTCGCCCGTAAATTCAAATGCCTGAACGGTAGTGTAGGTGGTACGCACACCGTTGGCATCAAACTTCTGCTCC
>JAEEGI010025351.1_pt1 | contig 11499 bp, 5 predicted proteins | sample 8958751 | NCBI WGS metagenome assembly JAEEGI01 (sample SAMN16246545, study PRJNA631951) | gut metagenome | biome: gut microbiome; feature: rumen; material: KS-attached | host: Bos | place: Iran: Karaj | collected 2018-10 | reverse complement strand
TAATAGAATTAATAATAACATTTTAAATAATTATTCATTTCTATTTTTATATTGTGATTAAATTTATATTTTTATTATAAATGTCTGAAAAAGAAATTTCTTATTTAATAGATTCAAAATTAATAGAAATAAATCATAAATTATCTAAAAAAAAACTTCAATTTACTCCTTTAGAAATTTCAGATAATTATTTCAACGAAGTAAGAGAAGAATTAATAGAATTTAATCCAGAGATAAAGAAAAAATCAAACAGTGAAATTATATCAAAAAAAATAACAAGTAAAATTCCCATAAATATAAAAAAAGTAAAAACAAATAAAGCATTATCGAAATTTATAAAACAAGATAATGATAATAATATATTAATAGATAATAATTTAAGTTTTTATAATTCAAATAGTAAAAATACAGGAGTAATTTCAGAAATGAAATCAAAAGATATATATAATATAATTAATGAAAATATAAATGAAAATAATATTCAATTTCATAAAAGGAAATTAACAAGTATGAATGATGAAAAATTACTTTTTGATAAAAATTCCAATGGAAATAAATTATATAATTCAAAAGATCAAAATGATAATAATGAAAATAAAGATGTTATTATTCAAATGAAAAAACAATTTTTAACAAATAAACCAAAAAAATCATTTTGTTTTTCAAATTTGCAATTTAATCAAGATGAGGTTAATTCTTTATCGAATATAGAAGAAATAACAAATTTTTATTCATATACAGAAAAATGTTTTGAAATGATGTTTTATTTAGAAAAAGAAAAAATAATAAATAAATGTACTCCTTTAAATTTTCCTTTTGATAAAATAATAAATGAAAAAAAAAAGAAATTAGTAATTTTTGATTTAGATGAAACTTTAGTACATTGTCAAGTAAAAAATATAGAAGAATGTCAATATCAAATTGATATAAATTTACCATCAAAAAAAAAAGCAAAAATAGGAATTAATATAAGACCAAATTTAAATAGAGCTTTAAATAAAATTAAAGATAAATATATTATTGTTGTTTTTACTGCAAGTCATAAAAGTTATGCTGATGCAGTTTTAAATTTTATAGATCCTAATGATTTATATTTTAAATATAGATTATATAGAAATAATTGTACTACTATTAAATTAAATGGAAAAGAAATTTATATTAAAGATTTAAGCTTATTTAAAAATATTAATTTAAAAAACATTATTGTTGTTGATAATTCTGTTATGAGTTTTTATTTTAATTTAAATAATGGAATTCCTATTTTACCTTATTATAATTCTTTTAAAGATAATGAATTAATTTGCCTTTCTTATTATTTATTTTCTATTTATGATTATCATGATTTACGAAATGCAAATAAAAAAAATTTCAAATTAGAATTATTTAAAAATCATGTTTTTGATAAATTAAAATTAGAGGAAGATAATAATGAAAGTGATGATTCTATTTTAGGTTTAAGAGCTGAAAATTCTAATTATCAAATTGAAACTAATAATGATGATGATGTAAATGATTATAATGATAATGATAATGATGATTTTGATAATAAAAATAAAAAAATTTTAAAATTTAATGTTTCTGAAAATTTAAAGGAGTCTATTCATAATTTTAGAAAAAAATATTTTGATGAGAAAATTTCAAAAGGAAGAGACATGAATTAATTAATTTTTTTTAAAATATTAATTTGATATTATTGGAATTAATAATAATTTTTAATAAATTTCACTTAATATTTATTCATTAACTAAATTTTGTAGATACTCAATTGTTAGTAATCCATTAGTTGTTATATTTATATTATATTTATAGTATTATTATAAAATAATTGTTAATTTAGTAAACTTTTAGATAGAAAAAACCAAAGTTTAATTATTTTTTTTAATTTTTAAATTTAACATTATCATAAATAAACTCATTATTTATTTTCTTTATTTTTATTATTTATTTAAAATGAATAGTAATATTAATATTCATAAAACATTTTTATAAAAATTTATTAAATAAGTTAAAAAATAATTGAGGTTGTTGTTTGACAATATTTAATGAATTTTAAAATAAAGGAAATAAGAACTTTATGATTAATAGAATAAAAATTTGAAAATTTCAATTTTCTTTTTATAATAATCTTTACTTCATATTTTTTAATTAAGAATTTAAAATAATATCAAGAAAAGTTAAATAAACTTCAATCATTATGAAAATTCATCTTTTTTATAATAAAGATAAAAATACAACATTAATAAAAAGATTTTAAATTAAATAATCATTTAAAAAAACTATTAATATAATGATTTATTATTAAAGGTCAATACAATTTTAAATAAATTCAAAAAAAAAAGTTTGATAAAAAATTAATTAAATATAATTAATAAAATAAATTAAATAAACTTTGTTAATTAATTTGAATAAAAATTAATAATGAAATTTAGGATTTACATTTTTTATTTTTTTTATTTAATAATAACTATATTGAGTCATCTTTTTTTACCAATAACATTATTCAAAGAAAAAAAATAAAAAAATTGAAGCAGATAAAATTTTATAAATATTTAAAATAAATTATATGATTAATGTTCCATGAAAATAAAAATTTATAAAATTAAAAATTCTTAAACCTATTTTTTTCATAATTAAAAGATAAATAATATAAAAAAAGATGAATACAAAAATAACAAAAATATTATTTCTTTCATTATTAATATCAATAATCATATATCAATCAAAGCATATTAATTTAATGAATTCAAAAATATTAAGAAAAACTTTATCAAGTAATGGGATAGATGAAATATGTAACAAATCAAAAGAAGGAATAAATGAATTATATACAAAATCAGAATATGAATTTAATTCTAAAGATAAAGATGAAAAATCTGTTGATTATCTAATGAAATTTTTAGAGGATTATGAAATTAAATATTTAAGAGATTATTCAAAAAAATTATTAACAATAGGAATTGTAGTAGGTTTAGAAGCATTATTAATTATATTTTGGTTAGGTTATTGTATTTGTTGTTGTCATCCTTGTTGTTGTTGTAAAAATAATGGACAAAAAGATACTTGTGTGAATACTTCTTTTAGGATTGCAACAATATTATTTTTAATTAGTATTATTTCTTGTGTTTTAGGAATGATATATTCAATAAAATTTAATCTGAGTATAAATAGTACATCATGTTCAATTTTGCGACTTTATGATCATTTTATTTCAGGTGATGAGTGTTCTGAAAAACCAGTTTGGAATGGAATTAATGAAATTAATCATTTAATTAATCAAACTGAAGATCAATTAAATTATATTGATAATTATACTCCAACAGTAATTAATAATTCTAATGATACAAACGTACCTACATTTGTGTATGAAATTGAACCATATGAATCTGTGAATCCGTATCCTGATTATGAGAGAGAATATAATTATAATGTTTATTTTGCTTATTATCTTGATTTAGATGAATATAAAAATAAAATAGAACAAGATCGTATTTTTTTACAAAAAGGTTTCGAAATATTACAGAATTTATCAGATTTAGCAAATAAAATTCAGACGGATAAAACAATAATTTCTGAAAGTTTAAATAATTCGATAAAACAATTAAATGATATAAATAATACTTTTAGTGATTTATCAAATAATATTTTAGATGATATTTATGATTATCAAAGAAAATATAATAAATATTCAAATTTGTTTTATCTAGGAACTTTTGGTATATTATTTATTTGTTCTATTTTAATATTAATTAGTTTAATGTTATTTACAATATGTGAATGTCAATGTCCAAGATATATTTTTCATTTTACATATTTTTTTAATATGTTATTTATTCTTATTATTTTAATTTTTGGTATTATTTTTGGATTAATTTCATTGATTGGGAAAGATTCTGTTGGAGTAATGGAAGAAATTATTAGTGAAAGTAATTTAAATAAAACTTCTGATGCTGTTGTTTTAAAAGGAAATGGAACTAAATATTTAAATGTTTGCTTTAATAGTAATGGAAATTTATCTAGTGTTTTGGATTTAAAATTAAATAATAATGGAATTGATGTTTTAAATCAATTATATCATTATAAAAGTATTGTTGATGATTCTATTATTGTTTATCAAAAATATGATGTTTCATCTTTAAATGATACTTTGGATGATGAATATAAATTTTATTATGAGCCTCAAAATGATAATAAATCTATAAAAGAAGTTTTAGATAAATTTAGAGAATATACTGATAAAAAATATACTAAAAATAAAAAAGTAACATTTTCTCATTTTTGGGTAACCAATGAAAAATTCTGTGAGGTTGATTCTATAAAAAAAAATCCTGACGGTCATTTAGACGAAGCTGCAAACTATTGTTTTATGTTTAATTCAACATCAGAATGTTTGCAAATTTATAATGATATAATATTTGATAATGGGAAAAATTTATGTAAGATTTGGGAAGATTATAAAATTTCAATTAATGGATTTATTGAAAAATACGAACAAAAATTTTCAGTAATAACAAATATTACAAGAAAATATTACAATGAGCTAGATGGTAGTAAAGGTACTATTGTGAGTGGTTTAAAAGATTCTCTTAATATGATAGAACCAATTTATAATATATATAATGATCTTTTAAGTGACGATAATGATGATATTTTTTCTGTTTTAAATTGTAGATTTTTAAAAAGGGATTCAAGAATTTTTTTTGATGTCTTAGGAAATGATTTAAGCAAAGATTCTGAATTTATTGAAATATTTATACTTGTTTCTTGTATTTGTTCTTCTTTAGGAATTTTCTTTGGTTTAATTATTATTTTAAGAGCAAAAATGAATGAAGAAAATAAAAAACAAATAAAATTAAAAAATTCTATAAAAAAAGAAAATTTAACTGAATTAACTGAGCTGAAAAGTAAAAAAAGTGAAATTGAAAAAAATGAAAATGAAAAAATTGACAAGGAAGAAGTTAAAGTTGAAAATGAATGAAAAAATAATATTATGAAGATAAATTTATTAAATTCAATTTAATACAAATAAAATATTTTAATTATATTTAATAAATTATTTTTTCCTTTGTTTCTCATTTTCTAAATTATTAAGAAAATCTAAATGAGTATAAATTTCTTTTTTACTTAAATTTAAATTTAAATTATCAAAAATTCTTTTAGCATTAACAACACAAGTAGTTAAAATAAAAAATCTCATTTTAGGAAATTCTTTATTTAAATATCTAATACAAGCGATTTCAGAATAAGTAATTCCTCCAATAAAAACTAATAAAATATTATTAGAATTATATTTAGGATTAATAAGAAAATTTTCATCATTAGGAAAAAAAGTTTCTCCTGGAATTTTATTTAAAATTTCTTTAATTCCAAACCAACCTTTTTTAAATATATTTTCAATTAATCTAATTGAAATTGGACAATAACCTCCATAAACATAAGAAGCATCATTTGGTTGATTTATATTTACATCTTTTTTAATTAATTCTAATTTTTTATTTAAAATTTTATAAAAATCATTTCCATCTCTTTTTTTTATTATTTTTAATTTTTCTAAATTAGTTAATAAAAGTAAATTTTGAAAACCATATATTAATGATATTTCTTTTTTTAAATTATTATATATTTTTTCCTTTAATCCTCCATTTATTTGACATTGAATAATTATCATTTGTAAAAGAGAATATAAATTTCCTTTTTTTCCTAATTCATTTTCATAATATTCAAAAATTTCTTTATTTTCAAATTCAACTGATAACATTATTTGTTCTAATAATAATCTTCTTTTAAAATTCGGATGTGATAATTTATTTGAAATAAATTGTGCTATATCAATATGATTTAATAATGATTTTGATTCATTATTTATTTGCTTTACTAAAGTTAAATTTTTTGATATACCATTAAAATCTTTTAATTTTTTCCCTCTTTCTAATATTGAAGAATGCATTTTTAATCTTTTTGGTAAAAATTGTCTAATTTTATTAAAATTATAATCTTTAATCATATAATATAAAGGATCTCTATAATCTAAATATATAATATTTGATTTATTTTCTTTATTTGGAATTATACTTTGATCAACTTCTATTGAATTTAAATCAATGCCAAAGTAATCATCTATAATTCCTTCATAATTAAATTGGGTAATAAAAGGAGTAATATAATCAATATTTCTATCAATTATAATACAAGATAATATTTCTTCATTTTTCAATGGATCTTCTTTTATATTTTCTTCATTTTCTCTTTTTAATATTAAATTATATAATTGTTTACTTTTATCTCCTTTATAATAAAAACTTAGTATTTTTCCAAATAAAATTTCTAATTCTGCAATTATTTCACTTAATCTTACTAAAGAAGAAATATCATTATTAAGAAATAAATTTTGAAAACTATTTTCATCTTCCAAAGATAATAAATCATAATCTAAAGGAAAAATATCTAAAGGAAAATTATAAAAAGTATAATTTTCAGGAATATATAATTGACTTAAATTTTTACTTGAAATTGTTGGTTCAACTATATTTAAATCAACATTAGGAAACATTATTATTGAATAATAAGTTTCTGGATAATAATAATTTCCTTTTTTTCTTTCTAATTGTAATTTATTATACATTAAATCATATTGTTGATTTATTAAATGAAAATATTCTCTTGTTCTTGGAATAAAATATATTATTCTTGTTGCTTCTATATTATAAGGACAATTTTCTAAAAAATATATTTTTCTTTCAAAACCATATTCTTCTAATTTTGATGATGGTAAAAAAAAATTTAATTTTTTTATTAGTTTTTTACTCATTATTATTATTTTTTTCTTTTCTTCTCTTTCTTTTTCTTTATTTATCTATTTTTTGTTAAAATTTTTTTTTTACTTTTTTAAATATATTTTCCAAATTTTGAGTTATTTCATCTTTAAAAACTAATAAATCTATACTATCAAAGGGATTTTCTGGAATTTCAGGAACAACAAATTCTTCATTCATTCTTTAAATAAAAAAAATAAATATTATTTTTTATGAATAAATGAAATTAAATGGTTCTTAAAATATAATAAAATTAATCAAAAATATTAAAAATAATTTTATTTAATTTTCATAATGGGTGCAAAAGAGTCAAATAATATTAATGACTTAAATAATAATAGTCCATTTTTTCCAGGAACAGAATTAAATGGAGGAACACCATGTTATAGAATAGATAAAGATAATAAAATAATATTTAATTACGAACATTTCGAAAAAGATTATAAAAAATTAAATGAATCCATTGAAGAATTTAAAAATCTTTTTAAAACTGAAGGAACAGATGATTTACAATTAAATATTCATAGTTTAAAAAAATTCGGTGAATTAATAAAAGATCAAGAAATTTTAGAAGAATATAATTTAATTATTAATAATTATAAATCACATTTTATGTCTTATTTTAATTCTTTTAAAGAAATGTATAAATTAGTAAAAGAAACTTTTGAATCTAATCAAAATTATATCAAAAATTGGTTAAAAACTCAAAATAATTTTAATACAATTGATGAAATAAATAGAGAAAATTTAGAAAAGGATAAAATTAATAATATATATAAGTTATATCATAAATTTAATGAAGAAATTCAAAGTATAGATAATATTTTAATAGAAAAATTAAAAATTCCGAAAAATAAAGAAAAACAAAAACCAGAAATAAATATGCAAGATTTAAAAAAACAATATGAAAATGAAAATACTAATGATAATATTAATAAAATGTTTTCTTTTCAAAATCATGTTCAATTTTTATCTTTTGTTAATTCAATTGTACAATTAAGAGATTATTTTGAAGGAAGAAATATTTTTCTGAATAAATTCATTGATGTTTATAATAATATGTGTAATTTATATTGTGAAATTTTAAAACAAATTCCAAATGCTAATGATAGAGTTGATATTATGAATGAAATTAATCAATATTTTGGAATTATCTTTAAACATAGATTTATAAGACATATTCAAATTAAATTAGAAGAATTAGAAAAAATAAAAGTAGAATAAAATAATTATTATAAACATTTTTTATTCTTCTATTTCATTATACATATTAAAAAAAATAATTATAATAAAAACAATAAAATAAATAAATGAAAATAATAAATAAATAATTAACCTTAAAAAAAATAAAGTTAAATTTTCAAAAAAAATTTAAAAAAAAATTAAAATTTAAAAATGTCGAAAAAATCAGGTATTCCAAAAGAAGAAGCAATTCCATTTTTAATATATGATTCAACATCAAAAAGTAAGACTTGAAAAAAATAACATATTAAAATAGTATTTACATTAACAGAAGAAGGTGAAGAAATGATAAAATCATTTGATGGAGAATTTGGTGTGATAGCAGTAGCAGGAATGTATAGAACAGGTAAATCATATTTATTAAACAGAATGTTATTAAATAAGCAAAAAGGATTTTCAGTAGGTCCTACAGTGAATCCATGTACAAAAGGACTTTGGATTTGGTCAAAACCAATTTATGGTGATTCAGATAAAGGAAAGAGACTTCCAATATTATTAATTGATACTGAAGGTTTCGGTGCTTTAGATACTGATTCTAATCATGATATTAGAATTTTCACTTTAGCTATTCTTCTCTCTTCTTTTTTTGTTTATAATTCTGTTGGATCTATTGATGAAAATGCACTTACTAATTTAAATTTCGTTATTAATTTAAGTAAATTTATTCATTTAAGAAATGGAGATAAAGAAACTGATCCTGAAGAATTAGCTAATTTCTTTCCTAGTTTTCTCTGGGTTTTAAGAGACTTTTCACTTCAATTAATTGATGATAATGGGGAAACTATCACTCCTAAAGAATATTTAGAAAAAATTTTGGAAGGTACTAAAAATATGCAAGATCCTAAAAATAAAATTAGGAAATTAATTAAAACATATTTTAAAGATAGAGATTGTTTCACAATGATTAGACCTTTAACAAATGAAGGACAATTACAAAATTTAGAAGAATTACCTATGGAAAAATTAAGACCTGAATTTTTAGAACAAATATTAAATTTAAAGAAGAAAATATTAGGAAGAGTTAAAGTAAAAAGTTTAAATGGTAAAGCTTTAAATAAGGAAATGTATTTAAATTTAATTAAAAATTTAATTGGTGCTTTAAATTCTGGAAATGTTCCTAATATTGAAAATACTTGGATGTCAATGTGTAGAGTTGAATCATATAAAGCTTTTGAAGAAGCTGAATTAATATATGAAAATTATTTAAAAGAAAATTTAGGTAATTCTGATGAAACTTTAGAAGAAATTCACAAAGAAGGAAAAGAAAAAGCTTTTAATTTATTTAAAAAAAAAAGTTTAGGTGATGCTGCTATTGAATATGGAAAACAATTAAAATCAAAAATAAAAGAAAAATATTCTTATTATTGTAAATTACAAGATGAAGAAAATAAAGGAAAAATATTAAGAGTTTTAAATAAATGGTATTCGATTTTAGAATCAAGAATTCAAAGTAATGAATTTAAATCAATAGAAGAAATAAGTAATGATTTTATTTCTTTGGAAGAAAAATTAAATGAAACTTTTCCAAATTATAATGGCAAAAGTGAATTATTTAATGATTTTAAAACTAAAATTTTTGCTTTTGCAGGACAATATTTTGCAGCTAAAGCAGATTCAGAAAAAAAATTTATTGAAGAACAAAATGAACAAAAAATGAAGAAATTAATAAATGATTTAGAAACAGTGAAAACAAATTTTGAGAAAGAAAACGAAAAGAAACAAATAATTTTAAAACAAAATAAAAATGAAATAAAAGATTTAAAAGATGAAATAAATCAATTAAAGGAAAATTTAGCAGTTAGTGAAAAAGAAAAAGAAATATCAGTGAATAATTTTAATAATCAATTAACAAGATTAAAAGAAGATTATGAGAGAAAATTAAAAGAAAGCGAAAAAAAGAAAAATATGAATGAAGAAAAGGAAAAAGAAGCAGAAAGAAAAGTAATAACAATAAAAGCAGAATGTGAGAAAGAAAAAGCTTTATTAGATCAAAAAATTAGTCATTTAACAAAACAAATAGAAGATTATTCAAAAAGAGAAAAAGAAACTAAACAAGAAATTTATTCTCAATTAAAAGAACAAAGTATTGCTTATAAAGATAAAGTTGATAAATATGAAAAAAATATTAAAAATTTAACCACAGAAAATGAAAGTTTAAAAGAGAAAATTGTTGATTTAGAAAGTAATATTCAAAGTGCTGAATTACTTTTTCAAAATGAAAAAAATAAAAACGAAGAATTAAATAATAAAAATATTAAAGAATTAAATGATTTAAATAATAAATTATTAACTTTGAAAAAAACAACAAATGAAGAAAGAGAAAAATTAGAAAATGAAAATAATAATAAAATAAATGAATTAATATCTCAATTAAATTCTCTTCAATTAAAATTAGAAGAATCTGAAGTTAAACAAAAAACAATAGAAGATACTTCAAAAACAAATTTATCAAAAATGGAAAGAGACATTGCAATATTAAAACAAGAAAATCAATTATTAAAAAGTCAAAATGAAGAATTAAATAATAGAATTAATGAGCAAAAATCTTATTATGAAAATATTATTCAAAATTTAGAAAATAAAGCTTTTTCTGTTGATCATGAAGAATTTCAAAAAAAAATAGATGAAGTTAAATTTTATTATGAAGAAGAAAAAAAAAAATCAGAAACTTCTTTTGAAAAAATTAAAAATAATTTATCTAATCAAATTGATAAATTAAATGAGAATTTAAATAAATCTGAATTAAATTTAAAAAATACTCAAGATGAATTAAAGAGAATTAAAGATGATAATAAAAAAATTATTGATAAATTAACTAAAGAAAATTTAAAAATGCAAGAAGATAAAAAACAATTAAATCTTTCTCTAAAAGAAAATAATAAAAAATTAAATGAAAAATTGAAAGATTCAATTGTTGAAATGGAAAAAAAATTAGAAGAAAAAGAAAATATTCATCAAAATGAAATTATTGAATTAAATAAAAATTCAGAAGAAACTTTAAATCAATTAAAAACTTTATTTGAAACTGAGAAAATAAGATTAGAGGAAAAATTAAGAGAAGAAAAAGAGAAAAATGAAAAAAGAATAAATAGTTTAATTGAAGATTATGAAAATAAATTAAAAGAACAAGAAAATGAATTAAAAGAAGAAAATGAAAATTTACAAAATGATTTAAATGATTTAAATCAAGGACATAATCAATTTATATCTAATGCAGAACATGAATTTGAATTATTAAATCAAAAAATATTAACTTTAAATTCTTCTTTGAAAGAAGCAAAAGATAATTTAAATTTAGAAATAGAAAACAATAAAAATAATTTAGAACAATTAAATGAAAATTATAATAAAGAAAGATTAGATTATCAAAATAAAATAGATAATATTAGTAATGATTTAAATAGTAAAGAAAAAGAATTAGTAGCTTTAAATTCTAAAAAAGAACAAT
>JAEEGI010025349.1_pt1 | contig 11500 bp, 10 predicted proteins | sample 8958751 | NCBI WGS metagenome assembly JAEEGI01 (sample SAMN16246545, study PRJNA631951) | gut metagenome | biome: gut microbiome; feature: rumen; material: KS-attached | host: Bos | place: Iran: Karaj | collected 2018-10 | reverse complement strand
TTATAATCAGAATATGAAACATATAAACAGGCACCTCGTATCATTTGAATACGAAGTGCCTGTGTTTTATACGCGTCACGCGTGACAGGAGAGCTAAAAATCAGAAAGAGTTGATTTATCTGGATTTGTGACGCATGTGACACGTGTGACGGGAAAACAGATATATGCCCTAAACGCACTTTTGCGGTGTATTCAAATGCGCGTCACTCGCGTCACACGTGTACACAGGCATTGAAAACACTAGAGTTCTTCCGTCACGATTTCTATTGCTCGTGACACGTATATTATATACTTCCGCAAGCTCTTCTAGTGTCTCATCAGGCGGATTTCTCCAGAGCTCGTCGTCTCCTCTCACATACTCTGTTCGATAAGGGCGAGTTCTCCGTAGAGGATCGAGTCGTCTCCGAGCTCCGCGGTCTTTATATCGACAGTTGACCTTATCGAGGGCATGCAGTACCTGTCGAGCTCTTTGAGTATCTTCTCGAGGAAGATATCTCCGACAGCCTCCATAACGCCTCCGCCGTATACGATAAGGTCTGGGCTTATCGTATTGATCATATTGCCTGTGGCTATCGCGAGATAATGGCAGGCCCTGTCCACCGCCTCGATCGCGACCTCATCACCCGCGGCGAGAGCCTTTTTGAGTTTCTTGCTCTTGAAGACTCCGTCCCGGACAAACTCAGCCATCATCGTCTCCCGCCCGCGGCTTATCTGCTGGCGGATATAGTTGGTCATGCCGGTCTTGCTGGAGAATGCCTCGAGACAGCCTCTCTGTCCGCAATTGCAAAGGGGGCCTTCGGGCTCCAGGATCATGTGCCCGTATTCCGAGGCTTTGAATTTGTTCCCCGTATAGAGTTCTCCGTTGAGGACCATTCCGCCGCCCATTCCGGTCCCCACAAAAAAGCCGATTATGTTCCTGTAGCCCCTTCCGGCGCCGTAGATATATTCGCCGAGAACGCCGAGGTTGACGTCGTTTCCGACGAAGAACGGGATATTGAACTGCTTTTCCATGGCGCCCCTCAGATCGTAGTCGCGCCAGGGCAGGTTCGGAGTAAAGAGAACGATCCCGGTATTCTGGTCTATCACTCCGGGAGCGCAGGAGGCTATGGCTTTCACGTCGCTTTTGGCAATGCCGGATCCTTCCAGCATCTCCTCGACAACGCTTATTATCACCTTCTCGATATTCGCGCTCTCGCTGCCGTCTCCTTTGGAGCGCTTTTTGAGACGGTATACTATCTCCTTTTTCTCATTGAATATGGCGCCGAGGACCTTGGTTCCGCCGACGTCCAGGCAGATGCAGTATTTTTCTGACATGTCTTTAGTCTCCCTGAGTTTTGATAATGATTTGTTCGTCTTTATTTAAGATCTTTCTCCAAATAGCCTTCTCCAGAATGATCTCTTCTCAGGAGCTTTCAGATCTTCCTTCCCGTCGTCCAGGCTGAATTTAAGGCCAGAGAAGTAGCGGTAGAGCTCCTCCTGCGAAGAAGTCCCCTCTCCGCCCGGCTCGCGTATATAGGTCCCGTCGCTCTGCATGGTGCGGGATTTTTCCCTGTCTCTGCGAAGCGAGTCCAGGATGTGGTTTATCTGCTCTCTCGTGTCCGCGGTCTTCACTTCCATGAAGGCCTCGACCCTGCGCTCGAGGTTTCTGTTGAGAAGATCTCCGGAGCCTATGAATATGCGCTGCTCGTCCCCGTCTCCGAAGCTGTATATCCTCGAATGCTCAAGCCATCTGCCTACTATGCTCGATACGGTGATGTTCTCGGTAAGCCCCGGGATGCCCGGCAGCAGGCAGCAGATGCCTCTTATGAAGAGCTCGACCCTGACGCCGGCCTTCGAACACTCTATGAGCTTTTCCATGATATCAGGATTGTTCATGGAATTGCATTTGATCGCAACATGGCCTTCATCGCCCTTCGCGATCTCCCCGTCCAAATATTCCAAAACCTTTGTCTTGAAGCTTTTGGGGGCTATCCAGAGCGTGTTTGTCTCAGGCGGAAGCTCTCCGTTTATCATGGAGGCAAATACCTCCTCTGCCTCTGCGCCCGCAGCTTCGTCCGCTGTAATAAGCGCAAGGTCCGTATACTGCTCGCAGGTGACCTCGTTGTAATTGCCCGTGCCCACCTGGGTTATGTGGAAAATATTTCCGTCCCTGCTTCCTGTGATGACGCAGAGCTTACTGTGGACCTTGTGATCCGGAAGCCCGTAGACGACCCGGCAGCCCGCGTCCTCCAGGAGCTCGGAATAGTCTATGTTGTTCTGCTCGTCGAACCTTGCCCTGAGCTCGAGCAGGCAGACGACGTCCTTGCCCTTGTCCGCCGCGTAGGCCAGCGCCGCAGCCACCTTGCTGCTCGCAGACATGCGGTAGAGGGTTATTTTTATGGAGAGCACGTCAGGGTCGTCGGCAGCCTCGTATATGATGTCCACAAAGGGGAGCATGCTCTGGAAGGGGTAGCTGAGCAAAAGATCGTGCTTTTGAATGTATCTGAAATACTCGCCCTTCTTAAGGCCGATCTGTCTTGCCGGCCTGTGCTCCGGATAACGCAGACCCTCCTGATTTGAAATGGCGTTTCTGAAGCTGAGGTCGAAGGGCACAGCCGTCTGAAAGACATTCTCTTCCTTTATGCGGAGCTTCTTGATCAGAAGCGCCCTGGAGGCCTCCGTGAGCTTTCCGTAGATCAGAAGCCTGACAGGCTGCTCGCGCTTGCGTTTGGAGAGCATGCTCGAGGTCTTCGTCCTGAGATCCCCGCTGTCATCACCGAGGTTGGAGAGATAGACGTCCGCGTTTCTCGTGACTCTGATGACGGCAGACTCCTTTACCGTCTCCTTTTTGAAGAGCAGCGGGAGGAAATGGCGGACGAGCCTCGAGGTCATCACTATCTTCTGTCTGCCGTCTATCTCGAAGCTCACATAGGGATTCAGCCTCGCCAGCGGCACGAGCGCCATCCTTCTCTGACCGTTTTTCTCCAGGAAGGCTATTATGTATGACTCCTGGCCCCAGAGGAAGGGGAAGGAGCCGTTCAAGTCTATGTATTTCGGGAAAAGAGAGTCTTTCATGTCGCCGAAGAGCTTCTTGCACATCAGTTCGTCGACCTTGCTCGTCTTCTTGAAATCCAGAATGTCTATGCCCCTGTCGCGAAGGCTCTGCTTCATATCCTTCCAGATGCTGTCGAAGAGCTGCTGCTGGGTCCTTGTGACCCGGAGCACTTCGGCGATGGTCTCCGAGGGGAGCATTCCCGAGACCGGATCGCGTTTTTCGGAATCCAGAAGCGCGCGGTGTGTAAGTATCCCTATGCGGACGCGGTAGAATTCCTCAAGATTGGTCTGGTATATCATCAGGAACTTGAGTCTCTCGAGAAGCGGCACGCTGCCGTCCGCCGCCTCCAGAAGCACGCGCTCGTTGAAAGAGAGCCAGCTCAGTTCTCTGTTTATATAGCAGTTTTCATGTATCTGTTCGGCCATCGGAGGACCTCCATCGGTATTTGGGTAAATTTTACAGCAGCAGACTTTTTAAGTCAATGCCGCGGGAAGAATAAAAAGGGCCGGCCCGCAGGGACCGGTCTTTTATATGAATGATTTTATGAATATCTCGAGACCTATGACTATCAGGATCGTTCCTCCGACAAGCCCCGCGTAGCGATCCAGCTTTGTGCCGAACACCCTCCCCAGCTTCAAGCCGGAAAGGCAGATCACAAAGGTCACGGCAGCGATAATAAGCGCTGCAAGCAGAGCCGCAAAGGCGCCGTACCCGCTGATCGTAAATCCCACAGAAAGCGCGTCTATCGAGGTCGCAACGCCCTGGATGAGCAGGGTCTTCATAGAGAGCACGGCTGCGCTTTCTGCTTCCCCGCTCTCATCCTCCTGAGTTTCCTTTTTTCTCCGGAAGGCTTCGATTATCATTCCCCCGCCTATATACAGAAGGAGCAGCAGGGCGATCCAGGGAATGAATTTCCGGAAAGCGCTGAAGGCCTCCTCGATGAAGTGCACGCAGACCCAGCCGATCAGCGGCATCGCGAACTGGAAGAAGGCATATATGCCGGCCATCATGACCCGTCTGGGCACGGGCATCTCAGGCTCCCTGAGGCCGTTCGCGACACAGACGGAAAAGGCGTCCATCGCGAGGCCCGCTCCGAGCCCTATGCTGTTTATGAGAAAAAACCGGTCAAGAACTGCCATTTTTTACGCGTACCTGATTATCCTGTATTATTTTTGCTTACCGGGTGATATAATTGAAAAAAAGCCGATCGGGAAGGAACAGAGATGAAAAGCATAAAGAGCATCTACAAAATAGGAAACGGGCCTTCGAGCTCCCACACTGTCGGACCCTATCACGCGGCAGGAGTTTTCTCTAAGCGCTATCCGGACGCGGATTCGTTCAAAGTGACTTTATACGGCTCGCTCGCCTTCACCGGCGAGGGCCACGGCACGGAAAGAGCCATAACCTCCGCGATCCCGGGCTGCGAAGTCCGCTTCAACCGGGAGGAGACCGATCTTCCTCATCCGAACACCATGCTCTTCGAGGCTTATCTTGACGGAGAGCTCATCGGGAGCAGCCGGATCTTCAGCATCGGCGGAGGCTCCATAAAAATAGAGAACGAGGACTCCGACGACGAGCTCGAGATATATCCGCAGAAAAACTTCACCGAGATCCTCGATGTATGCCGCGGGAATGACATAAGTCTTAAAGATTTTATATATCAGACGGAGGACAGTTCTGTCAAGGATTATCTTAAAACCGTCTGGGAGGCGATGAAGGACACGGTAAACCGGGGCCTTAACGCCGAGGGAATACTTCCCGGCGGGCTCGGGGTGAACAGAAAAGCGAAGATACTTTTCAATAAGCGCTGCTACAATGAGAGCGCCGACATTACCATGAACAGGCTCATCGCCGCTTACGCGTACGCTGTCAGCGAGGAGAACGCCGGCGAGAACATCGTCGTCACTGCCCCGACCTGCGGCAGCTGCGGGGTCCTGCCCTCGGTCCTCTATTACATGTACTCGGACAGAGGCTTTCCCGAGAATGAGATCCTGGATGCGCTGGCTGTGGCCGGGATCATCGGGAACGTAATCCGTACAAACGCCAGTATATCCGGCGCGGAATGCGGGTGCCAGGCCGAAATAGGCAGCGCCTGCTCGATGACGGCAGGCGCCCTGGCCTCTCTGTACGGGCTCAATATAGACCAGATAGAATATGCGGCCGAGATCGCAATGGAGCACAACCTGGGTCTAACCTGCGACCCTGTCAGGGGGCTGGTCCAGATCCCCTGCATAGAGAGGAATGCCGTCGCGGCGATGAGGGCGATAAGCTCCGTGAACCTCTCCCGTTTTCTCTACATGACGCGCAAGATATCGTTCGACGAGGTCGTGGCCACGATGTACAAGACGGGCAAGGACATGGATGAGAAATACCGCGAGACCTCCCACGGCGGGCTGGCGCAGATCTACAACGAATTTGTCTGAAAAACGATCTGATAATGAAAGGCTCCCGATCACCGGCACTGTCCGGTTCCCGGGAGCCTTGATATTTAAATGCTCATTATCTGTTTTGTATCCTGTTTCTTGCGGAGGCATGGAAGACGCCATAGATCGCGGCATACAGGACACCGGCCACGGGCCATACGATCCATGATCTGTCCCAGGCGTCCGTGATAAAGCTGATGCCGAGATAAATTGCAGTCGCAAGGCTCCAGTACGCGCCGGGAACCCAGCCGATCCTGCGGCCGACGGCCTTATTCTCCGGAGTGTAGTCCTCCAGTTGGAGAAGCTTGTTGCAGCTCTCGTTTATCATACCGTTCTTCACGAAAAGATATACCGCGCAACCGATCATAAGAAGCATCACGCAAAGGCTTATTATGGGTATGATCTCCGGTCCCCCCTCTGTCAGCGCTCCTATAGCGACCAGCTGGGCTACCCCGACCAGAATGATGCCGACTCCTGTCGCGACGGTCACTCTGTACGCGTTTTCGAAGGACTCTTTTTTCCGCCTGACTGCCGCTTCCACACCGTAGAGAAGCTCTATCTCTTCTTTTTCAAGATAATCGTATCTGTTGAGCTTTGAGCTCCTTATTATAAAGATCGCCACGGCAACTGCTATCATTATGAGCAGAACGGATACCCCGACCGCTGCAGCGGCATTTTCGGAGATCACCGCGTTTTTCATATCGGAAAGCCCGCCAAGCATAATGAGCACTATGGGAGACCAGATGCAGAGCATCACGCCCAAAGCCGTTTTCGGAGCAATCTGCTCTGTCAGCTCCAGGTAATCGTTTGCCTCCTCCATCGAAACCTGTCTCTTCTTCGGCTCATCTTCTGGAAATACCGGCATATACCCTGACTCCGTCTGAGGAACGGGCACGGGAAGATCTTCGATCTCGTCCTTCAGAAGATAATCCGTCGTAACTCCGAAGAGTTCGCTGAGCTGTGTTATCTTTGCTATATCCGGGATAGACAGGGCGGACTCCCATTTGGAGACCGACTGCCTCGATACGCCGAGCTGGGAGGCCAGCTCCTCCTGGGACCAGCCCGCTCTCTTTCTCAGACTCATTATTTTTTCCGCGAGTATCATTTTTGTTCTCCTTCCATCTGTTCGCTGCGTCATGCTGCGTTTTTGATGGGCCCATCCTAGCTTTTTTTACGGTAGCAAGCCACCAACCGGGCTTGGAAATGTGTCAACCGGCGGTTGCGTTTATGTATTTTTTGCCGGAAATCTTGCAGTAAACACGATTTTGTTCCCGCTCTCATACCTGCATTCTATGCTTCCGCCGTTTGCCCTGCAGATGGAATCGGCTACAGAAAGGCCTATTCCGTAGCCCCCCGTATTTTGGGTCCTGGCATCGTCCCCGCGGGAGAATCTGTCAAAGAGCTTGTCCGCCGGTATGGAAGGGAGTTTTTCGCAGGTATTCGAAAAGACAAGGACCGCGTTTTTGTCCTGCTTATTTAAGCTTACCGATGAGTCACCGCCCTCATTCGTGTATTTGAGAGAATTGTCCAGCATTATCGAGATGAGCTGTGTGATCTGCTCCCTGTCAGCGTTTATGCCGATCTCCGGAGCTATTTCAGCTTCAAAGCTTATGCTTTTATGCCCCATGGGCTCTTTATACGCGTCGCAAAACTCCGAGACGATACCGCTTAAGCTTATCGGCTCATTTTTTATTTCAAGGGCTCTTTCATCCATCTTCGCGAGCAGCAGCAGATTCCTGACAAGCCCGTTTAAACGCTCCGCCTGGGCTTTTATGTTTCTGCTCCACTTGCTCTCTCCGTTATACAGCTCCAGCGCCTCTGTATTCGCAGTAATGATGGCGAGCGGGGTCTTCAGCTCGTGCCCGGCGTTCGTAACGAACTGCTTCTGCTTTTCGATATTGTCAGCTATCGGCTTTATGGCTTTTCGGGAGAGCGACTTTACCATAAGCAGCATTAAAATCCAGCAAAGGAGTCCTGCCGCGCAGGACAGGAGTACGACTCTAAGTATTGAGATCCTGTTTTGCGACGGATCGAGAAATGTCACTGCCGTTCCCCTGCCGTCGCGCGTCTCGGATACCGAATAGAGATATCCGTCCGACCTGCCTTTTGTGCTCCCCGAGGCATATATCTTCCCTGCCAGCTCATTCGCGGTCTCCTCATCGACGTAGCCGGTGTGGGATGTATCCGTATATACAGCATTTCCCTCGCTGTCAAAGAGGACAGTGAAATACGAGGAAGAAAGGAGAATATCCCTGTCGCCTCTCTCCATTCTGAATGTCCCGGGACCGTGCCTGCCTTCATGTCCTCCGAAAAGCCCTGCCTCGGCATCTGGAGCGCTCATCTGGAGCTCATTTTCCGGAGGGCCCCCCATCGGGACGGAATTGGAGATCGTCTCAAGGTTTCTGTTGAGTTCCCTGCTTGAGGCAACGATATTGGCAGCATTTATAACGCCCAACAGCAGCACTATAAGGGCCGTTATGGCGGTCATGGCCGTCTTTACAAAACGCTTCTGGAGTATTTCAGTCATCTTCCGCCTCCAGCGTATAGCCGAGATTCCGCTTTGCCGTGATCGACACCCTGGCTCCGATGGAACTCAGCTTCTTGCGCAGGTTTGAGATATATACCCAGACATTTCCGCTCTCTGCATTGCTTTCAAGCCCCCATACCTTCTCCAGGAGCTCATCCGAGGAGATATATATCCCCTTGTTCATAATCAGCGTCTCCATCATCCTGAACTCCAGATTTGAGAGGGCGACAGTGTTTTCTTCCGCGCTGAGCTCAAAATTCTGACGGTCAAGCTTCAGGTTTCCGCAGGAGATCACATCGGGCACGAACACGTCCTTTCTTCTGAGCATGGCTCTTACCCTTGCCAGGAGCTCGCCCATCGCAAATGGCTTCGGCAGATAATCGTCTGCGCCGAGGTCCAGCCCCTTTATCCTGTCCTCCACCTCGGTCTTTGCCGTCAGGAGCATGACAGGGGTCATGATGTTCTCTTCCCTGAGTCTTTTCAGCACCTCGGTCCCGCTGAGGCCGGGCATCATTATATCCAGTATGATCCCGTCGTACTGCCCGGACTCTGCGTAGTCCAGCGCGTCGTTGCCGTTGTATACGGCATCGACGATATATTTGTGATATGTCAGTATATCGGTTACCGCCTCGGAGAGGGCAGGCTCGTCTTCAGCATAGAGAAGCTTCATATTTTCCACCTTTTTAATGTTTTTATCAATGATATCAGTAAAAACTTAAATCAAGCTTAAAGCAATTATAAACAAAGCATATTTGCCTTTCAAGGCATTTCTGTTCACGCATTGTTCATTATTTCTGAAGTTTTTTTTAAGGTAGCAGCTATAAGATGCGGACATAAAAGAAAGGAGCCCGGAAATGGAATATCTTGCAAGCTTCATGCGCTATGAGATCAAATACATGCTGAGTACTGATCAGAAACAGCGCCTTCTGGATATAATGAAAGACTATATGAGGCCTGACGAGTTCGGGCACACCGAGATACGGAACATCTACTATGACACGCCTGATTTCCGTCTGGTCAGAAGATCGCGCGAAAAGCCGGTATACAAGGAAAAGCTCCGCATCAGAAGCTACGGAAAGCCCCGTGCCGACGGAAAAGTCTTTGTGGAGCTCAAGAAAAAATACCGCTGTGTCGTATACAAGCGCAGAACGGCGATGCCTCTTGAAGACGCTTTGGGCTTTGTCTCCGGGGACTTGAGACGCGCCGGAGACAGCCAGATAGAGAAAGAGATCGGAAGCTTTATAAGGTTCTACAGGACTCTTCGCCTGGCGGCATACCTGAGTTATGAGAGGGATTCCTTCTTCGGAAAGGACGACAGGAATCTCAGGATCACTTTCGACGAAAAGATCCACGCAAGAACTGATGACATCTCTCTGGACTCGGACCTTGGCGGAGAGGAGCTGCTCAGACCCGGGACCGTTCTGATGGAGGTCAAATGCGGCGGGGCGATGCCTCTCTGGCTGGTCCGTTATTTAAGCCGGGAACACATATATCAGACTTCTTTTTCAAAATACGGGGAAGCCTACGAAAAACTTATCTTTAACTGTGAACTTGGGAGGAAAAAATATGCATGACAGTATATTTCAGGGGATCTTCGCGACTTCGGGCGAGTCTGTAATCTCCGTCGGAGACTTTCTGCTCTGCATCGGCTGCTCGCTGATCATCGGGATCATTCTGGCTTTTTCATACATGTACAGGACACGCTACACGAAAAGCTTCGTCATAACGCTGGCGCTTCTGCCTGCAGCTGTCTGTGCGGTCATAATGATGGTAAACGGGAATATCGGAGCCGGCGTCGCCGTGGCGGGAGCTTTCAGTCTGGTGCGGTTCCGCTCTGCCCAGGGCACGGCAAAGGAGATCGGCATCATATTCATCGCCATGGGCGCAGGACTCATAGCCGGTATGGGATATCTGGCCTATGCTCTTCTCTTTGCGGTGCTTCTATGCTGCATCTCCGTTATCTACACAAGGCTGTCGGCAAATACCGGAAAAAACATGCTTAAGTACAGAACGCTTCACATTACGATCCCGGAGGATCTCGACTATGCCGGAGTGTTCGACGGGACTCTGGCGGAGTATGCCGATTCCTACGAGCTCTCCAATGTGAAGACCTCGAATATGGGAAGCCTTTTCAAGCTCACCTACGACCTGGTTCTCAGGGAAACGGGCCGTGAAAAGGAAATGATAGACAAACTCAGATGCTTAAACGGCAATCTGGAGATCAGCCTCTCGGTTCATGAAAACCCGCAGACTGAACTGTGATAAAAAAAGAAGGGGCGTTGCCCTTCTTTTACTTTTCGTATTTTTTCAGAAATTCACTTATTTTTCCGAGCCCTGTTTTGAGGACATCCGTCTCACAGGCATAGCCTATTCGCATGCTGTGCGGGACCTCGAAGCAGTCGCCCGGAGTGACAAAAGCCCCGGTCTCGAAATACAGCTTCTCGCAGAACTCGTATGAGGGTATATCGAGATCATAGAAAACAAGGGCAGTCGTTCCCGCCTTGGGCTTAAAGTAGTGCACATGCTTCTCGCTCTGTACCCAGGCATCCAGGACCGCGAGGTTTTCCCTCACCATCGCCCTGTTTCTCTTCAGGAGCTTGTCCGCGTTTTTAAGCGCCACTGCTGCCAGGGCCTCGTCGAACATCCCGCAGCTTATGAGATTGTAATCCCTGTGCAGAAGAAGCGAGTCCATGACATATTTATCGTGCGTGGCGATCCAGCCGAGGCGGAGCCCTGCCAGCGAAAAGACCTTCGACATGCTGCTGACGGAGATGCCTTTTTCGTAGATATCCGCGATCGAGTCGCTCCATTCCTCCTCCTGAGTCAGATGGCGGTAGGTCTCGTCACAGAAGACATAAGCGCCGATCTTCGATGCTATTCCGGCGATCTTTTTGAGATCTTCATTGCCCAGAAGGGAGCCCGTGGGGTTGTTCGGATTGGTTATGCAGATCATCTTCGTTCCGGGAACAGCCAGCTTTTCAAGCTCATCAAGGTCCGGCAGATAGGAGTTCTCCTCCGTCAAATGCATGAGCACCACCTCTGCCCCGTAGGCCTCGGGTATGGAATACATCTGCTGGTAGGACGGCATCATGGCGATGACCCTGTCTCCGGGATTTATCAGGGAATAGAACACGTGATGATTGGCGCCCGAGGCCCCGTGGGTCGTCACTATCTCCTCGGGCTTAATTGTTTTGTACACCTTGCAGATGCCCTCTTTGAAGGCAGGAGCTCCCTCTATGCTTCCGTAGGTCAGGCGCCTTTTGCAGAAATCATCCAGGAATTTCTGCCTGTCCTCACCCGCGATCTCAAAGAGCTCGTCGACGGATACAGAGTCCACACAGGTCTCCGCTATATTGTACTTGGCTCCTTCTTCATATTTGTTCATCCATGCCTCGACGGCAAACGGTTTTATCTCCATTAGATGCTTTTCTCCCTAAATAAGTACTTTTGAAAGGAAATCCTTGAGCCTCGGATCCTGAGGGTGCTCATAGAGCTCGGACGGGGTGTTCTCTTCAA
>JAEEGI010025345.1_pt1 | contig 11500 bp, 12 predicted proteins | sample 8958751 | NCBI WGS metagenome assembly JAEEGI01 (sample SAMN16246545, study PRJNA631951) | gut metagenome | biome: gut microbiome; feature: rumen; material: KS-attached | host: Bos | place: Iran: Karaj | collected 2018-10 | reverse complement strand
AAGTAAAAACAATATCCCGCTTAATATTTCCGAAAGAGGTGTTGTGTACATGGTCAAGATCACACCGGAGGCAATCCCTAAAGACATAAAACCCGGAATGGATGGAAGCGTTGATGTCATTGTCGGCACGAGGACAATAATGGAATATTTCTTGGAACCATTTAAAAATGGTTTGAACAATAGTATGAGGGAGACTTAATGAAGATAAAAATGCAAAATATGAAAGGATGTTTTGATGAATAAAAAAGCACACAAAATAATAATAGTTCTATCAGCGGGTTTAACTATTGGAATAGTTATAAGTTTTATAGTGTATTACGCGGATTTGATATCAAAAGGTTTTTATGAGTTAAACTCAAACAGTATATATAATATTGTAACGGGTTTGCTTTTATCATCCGCCCCATTATTATCAATAATCGTCGGTAATCTGGTTGTAATCCATATTAATAACTCGAAATCTATTTCTAATGTTTCAGCGCTGACACTACTTTTTTATCTTATATTTCTTCTGATAGACCTGGGAAAAGATTTTGCTTTCTTCTATATTGGCGCATTGAATATGAGCGAAGAAATATTCATGCTTGCAATAGTTCTTTTCTTTTGGCATTTAATATCTGTTGTGCCTATGATCATGACTTTGGTCTATTGTAAAAAAACAAAAAATGAAATGAATGAAAGGAGCAAAAATGAAAATGCTTAGAAAACGCATTGTTCTTGTCAGCGTTTTGATTATGTTTTTATTGTGCGTATGTTGTGGATGCACAAATGAAAAAACTGTTGTTGATGAGAAATATATCGAAGATGAATTACAAGAGCGATATGGGATGGAATTTGTCTGTGATTCTCTAAATTATTCACAGCATATGTATATTGGAACTTGTCATTCAGCTGTAGATCCATCTATTAGTTTTGAATGTATGTACGGTGAAAATGGAGATTTTGGATATGATTATTATATAGGTGCAATAATTTCCAGAGAAGAGGAAGAATTCTTTACAAGTTGCCTAAATAAATATATTAAAAATGTATATACAAAATGTGCATATGCAATCATCGTTGACGACTGTACTCCCGATGATTCTGATGGAGATTTGTTGATTTGTGACATGGTAAAAAACGGGACTTTCACTATCGAAAAAGTATATGATATTCATCCGATTAGTAGGCTTTCATTTAAAATTTTTATAGATGATTCGGATGAGCAACTTTCTTACTTAGATGAATATAAAATTATTGAAAATTCAGTTGATGAATTGGTTAGAAAATATAAGGAATTGTATGAATTGGATATATATGTTGATATGTGTATCTATTTCTTGAATAGTTCAGATTATGAAAGTGTATATAAATATTTTAATTGTGGAAATGAAAATATTAATGTAGATGCTTTGAACTCAAATATAATTCAAATAGAAATGGGAATTCCAAAGGATTATGTGACAGAAGATCTTTGGTTGTCTAGTTCTCAGTATATCGCCAGAAGAAGGGAGATGGTAGAATGAGCGGTTTTACAGATAAAGAATTACAAATTGCTTCACAATTAGCATATTTTAATTTTTCCGAAACCGCTAAAAATCAAGCAGGACGAATGCTCAATCGAACACTTCATGACATATTTTCTGAGAATATAGATTACAAATACTTGTATGCGGGAAGCGTTGATATCATTGTCGGCACAAGAACAGTGATGGAATATTTCTTGGAGCCGTTCAAAAAGGGATTAAACAATAGTATGAGAGAAAATCTAATTCTATGAATCATAGTCATAAAATTTGTGCTTTTAGATACTTTTTTCTTGTGATATTAATTTTCGCAATATCTATAGGCTTATCGGGATGCGGATATCCAAGAATAGTGATGAAACAGGTTGTGAAATCAGATCTCACTCAACGATATGGCGAAGAATTTGTTATAGATACAATATACCGTGAGGGAGCGGCATATCATGTGATATGCCACTTAAAAGACGATCCGACTGTGATATTTGAATGCCTATATGGAGATTATGGAGAATTAGGCTATGACAAATATCTAGGAGCACTGGTTTCCAGAGAGGATTCCTTATTTTTGTCGGAACAAATCAGCAGTGAATTAGGGGATATATATATATCAGGGATTCCATCTTTCTCGATATATGATTCTGAGACGGACTTGTCTATATGTGAACTGTATAAAGAAGGCGGGGAATGGAGTGAAAAAATATATGAAGAAAAAGACGTAGAATTATTGATTTTTTATGTATTAATAAATGAATCGACGGAGTCATTTATTGATAATCCATACGATGAGTATGAATGTTTCAAACGTGCTGTTGACGAATTGGTAAAAAAATATATTGACAAGAATAATCAAAGCATACGAGTAAGCTTTTTTGTATATTTTTTAAATGATGTGGATTTTGATTATTCCATTGACTATTTGCAATCACATATTCGCTTGGATTCATATTATTCTCAAAGGATAAATGAAGCAAATAATTATATAGTGATGGAAATGGGAACTCAAACAGCAAATGCAACTCAAGATTTATGGTTGACTCGTGAACAATACATTGAATTAAGAAAGGAAATTAAGTAATGAGTGATGCATCTTTTACGGATAAGGAATTTCAAATTGTAGCACAGTTAGGTTATTTTACATTTACAGAAAGAATGTATGACATATCACTTGGAGATCTTATGACTAAACCGGATGTTGTTCATCAGACATCTCCTAGGACGGCTGTATATGAATTGATAGGAATGAATATGTATTTAATGCATATATAGCGGATGAGGATGTAACGGGAATGAAGGTTGGTGACATCGTTCAACTTAAACTCCCTGCATATGATGACACTGAATTCGAATATATAAACGGAACCGTCACAAGTATAAACGATATACCGCTTAATATTTCCGAAAGAGATGTTGTGTACATGGTCAAGATCACACCGGAGGCAATCCCTAAAGGCATAAAACCCGGAATGGATGGAAGCGTTGATATCATTGTCGGCACGAGGACAATAATGGATTTTTTCATTGAGCCGTTCCAAAATAGTTTGAATACTTGTTTAAAGGAAGAGTGAAATAACTACAATGAAAAAAATAATAAAAAAAGTTATGCTGTGCGTTTTTGTTGTGATAATTCTTTTGGTTTTAGTGAATCATACAAAGATTGCAGATACAATTTTACAATCTCGGATTACACATGATTTGAATTCAAGATATCATACCAAATTCACGTGTGATTACCTGTCTGTATATGGCGGTGGAGCTGATTTTGTATGCCATCCAAATAATAATCCTAAGCTACTGTTTGATGGTTTTGCAGATTCGGAAACAGGAGCTGTTATTTATGATACATATCCAGGGTCGATTATAACATCAGAGGACACTAATTTTTTAAATGAAATATTGTCAAAAACGGATTTAGATGCTTTTGCATTTGGTGTTCCAATGCATAGAGGCGATTTTATTGTTGAAGAGATGATATCACATGACGAATATACATTAGATGATTTGCATTATAAAGTCTATTCTCCAGAATTGCTTTTTTATGTATTTATTTATTCCTCTGATGTTTCTTATGTGATTGATCCTGGAAAGGAATACGAATTGTTGTGTCAATCAGCTGATGAACTGACTGGTATGTACAAAAATATATATAATCAGGAAGTAAGCGTGACGATGCATATTTATTTTGTGAATTACGAAAAACTAGATTATGTGAAAGAATATTTTAGCACTCACTTATATCCAGATATGGAATTTATAAGTATATTAAAACCGCGTGGTATTATATATCTTCAACTAGGATCTGAGCAAGGGAATTATAGTGAAACAATGAGATTGACTAGAGATGAATACATTGAAGAAAGAGAAATGATGGGTCAAATTTGATTTCAGCATTTACCGATAAGACGTTGCAGATTGCTGTACAGCTAGGCTATTTTACGTTCACAGAAGAATGGAATATTTCTTGGAGCCGTTCCTGGAGAACATTAATGATATATTTTCATAAAGTTTTAAATTTAGCGAGAAATAGATACAGAACTAATGAAAAGGAGAAATGATGAAAAGAATTATTTTCATTCATAGGAGTAATTTATTCCTCTGCTTGTTTATTATTTCCTGTTTGTGTTGTATATCGGCATGCTCGATTGATTTCGGTTCTTCACAAGAGGAGAAAATGAAAAATGTAATCCTAAATGATTTGGAAAATAGATACGGAGAAGAATTTGAAATTGAATCAATATATCGAGATGGAGATGGCTATAAAGCAATGTGCTATCCAGCTAATGATAAGGAATTGAAGTTTTCGTGCTTATATGGAAAAGATGGTTCCCTGGGATACGATTTTTATGTAGGAGCACTATTGGCAAGGGAGGAGACAGACTGTTTTCGAAGTAGTATTGGTGATAAATTAGGAGAGATATATGTGAAAGGAACTTATGTATTAGCCATTTCAGAAGGAGTTCCAAATAGAACGAATAGTAATTTATCAATATGTGATTTGATAAAAAAAGGTGATTACTCTATTCGGGATATATATGATATCTATCCTATTAATAGTATTGGTTTTCGTGTGTTTATTGATAAATCAAGCGAAGTCTATTCAGATGATGCGGAAAGTGAATATGATGTTTTTGCTGAGGCTGTAAATGAACTTGTGACAAAATATAGGGATGATTATGGATTAAATATTTTTGTTTCATTGGAAATATATTTCCTAAACGAAGAAGATTACAAAGTGGTAGTTGAATATTTCAAAACTGGAAAATATGAGGATTCATATAAATCAGTAATTAATTGTACAAAATGTCTGATTATGGAAATGGGAACACCAACAGAATCTGTTACGGAGAAATTATGGTTGACGAAGACGGATTACGTTGCAAAAAAGGAGGCATTTAATGAATAATTGAATCGATAAGAAAGGGCTTCACGATGTGGGTAATATCATCGCGAAGCCCTTTTTTTCTACAGTATATTTATACTCTGTACTTTCCTACCATGCTTCCGAGATCGTCTGAGTGGCTCTTTATCGCATCTGCCTTCGCCGAAACATTATCTATTATTCCGGAGATCTCATTGCATGCATTTGCGGTAACCTCTGCGGAGTTTGCATTCTCGGCGGATATGGATGAAAGCGATTCGATGGTACCGTTCAGCATATCGCAGGCATCGCTTATTCCGTCCACGTTGTTCCTTATTATGTCGAAGTTTTCCTTTGTACGGTCGATGTTATCGAACAGGGTCGACAGGGATTCCTTGGAGCTTGTGCTGGTTTCTTCCTGTTTTGCCATTGCGTCATTAAGCTGTGTGACGAGCTTTATGGTCTTGTCGGTCTGGGTCTTTAGCTGATCCATTATGCTCTTGATCGATGCGGATGATTCGTTGGACTGTTCCGCAAGCTTACCGATCTCGTCGGCAACGACCGCAAATCCTCTTCCCGCTTCACCCGCTCTTGCAGCTTCGATCGAAGCGTTGAGTGAGAGGAGATTGGTCTGGTTTGCAATCGCGTTGATAGCATCCGCGGCACTGGTTACTTCCTCAACGCAGTTGCCTACGCCGCTCATTTCCTTTGTAACCTGTTCCAGCTCTTCCATGGATTCCTTGATGGAAGCGATGAGCTCGTCAAAGGTTCCCGAAACGAGGTTGGAATACCTGGTCATGTTCTCGGTGCATTCCTCAGCGGTGTTTACGGTCTGTGTCATTTCCGAAAGCTTGCCCACTATCGTGCGGACATTGTCGGAAGCCGTATTTACATCCTCTTCCTGCCGGAGTGCGCCCGAGGATACTCCCGAGATCGCATCGGAGAGGCTGTTCATCGTATCGGTTGCACGGTCTGCGATCTGAGCAAGTTCTCCCGAGGAGGTTATCGAATCCGATACATTATTCTTGACTCCGGATACGATATCCCTTATCTGGTCGATGAAGGTATTCATATTGCCTGAAATGACTTCGAATTCGTCTCCCGAGGAGATCTCGATCTTCTTGGTAAGGTCGCCGGATCCGTCGGCTATATCACTGAGCTTGTCGTTAAGCATGACGAAGCGCTTCTTGATCCTTGAAGTCAGGAGCAGTATCGCAAGGATACTCAGAACAAGCAGAATCACGCTTAAGATAACGACCATACGGATATGATCGGTAACCTGGGAATTGTACCAGTCGGCGCTGAAGTCCACACCCACGACTCCCACGATCTTGCCTGAGGAGTTGCGGACAGGGCTGTATGCACTGTAATGGCTGCCCCATTCATCGGTGTATGGCTTGTCATCCACGGCTGTGGTTCCGTTTCCCGCTTCGATCAGGGCGTCAGTGGTCTCCACTTCATCTCCCCAGTCTGCAGGTTCTTCCGGATCGGCATCCACGGTAAATACAAAGCTGTCGGGTCCCGTCTGTTCCATACAGTATATGTATTCAAGATCCGTATTTTCCCTGAACAGGTCAAGGGCGTCCAGAACATCGGCATAACTTTCCGTTTCCTGATCGCCGTCTTCGAGAGCTTCAAGTTCGTCTCCGTCAACACCTGCTGCAGCGGCGTTTGCGATATCGATCATTCTCTGTTTTACCAGAGTGACCATTGTCCCTTCGGACATTATTGTGGTGACTATTCCGAGAACTGCGGTTGTGACGAGCAGGATCGCTGCGTTGATCATCAGGATCTGCATCGTAAGACTGATCTTTCGAACCTTCATAATGGTATCCTCCACTCATAGAGATAGGCTTGTAACGGCATTAAAGATCGTGACAACATAATATCAGAAAGCATAAATTAAAAAAAAGCGAATTTTTGTCATTTTTTATTGTGCAGGGGGGTAAATGATGTTAGAATATGCGGGATTTGGTCTGAAAAAACGCGGAGGTCGTAGGCTTTAGCATGTGACTAACCTTATGACCCGTACAGACTTCAGGTGCGCTGAATGGCAGAACCCGCGGGGAGGCACGGATAGAAAGTGCCAGGATCAGGTCTGGGAGGAAAGAAATGAGTAATTCTTCTACTGCCCCGGAGCCTATAATCGAGCTTCGGAATGTCACAAGGAGGTTTGACGACAACGGTTTCATCGCCGTGGACGATTTCAATCTCACGATTGAAAGAGGCGAGTTTGTCACATTCCTCGGACCCTCAGGTTGCGGCAAGACCACAACACTTCGCATGATCGCAGGCTTTGACAGGCCCACAAGCGGTCAGATCCTTCTGGGAGGAAAGGATATCTCAAAACTCCCCCCGAACAAGCGCCCCGTTAACACGGTATTCCAGCGCTATGCTCTTTTTACCCACATGAACATTTATGACAATATCGCCTTCGGTCTCAAACTCAAGAAGATGGACCGTGAGGAGATAGACCGCAAGGTTAAGCATGTTCTTGAAATGGTAGACCTCGAAGGCTTTGAGGAAAGAAGTGTCGCTACTCTTTCCGGAGGCCAGCAGCAGCGTATCGCCATAGCAAGAGCTCTTGTCAATGAGCCCGAGATCCTTCTTTTGGACGAGCCGCTCGGTGCACTCGATCTCAAGATGAGAAAAGAGATGCAGATCGAGCTTAAGTCCATGCACGACAGACTCGGCATTACTTTCATATATGTAACCCATGATCAGGAAGAAGCCCTGACCATGTCCGATAAGATCGTTGTCATGAACGGCGGCCAGATCCAGCAGATCGGAAAGCCCGAAGACATCTACAATGAGCCTACAAACGCATTTGTTGCCGACTTCATCGGAGAGAGCAACATCTTCAAGGGAATCATGACCGGCAAGATGAAGGTAAGATTCTGCGGCGGCGAATTCGAGTGCATGGATGATGTGCCCGAAGGAACCCAGATCGATGCCGTCGTCCGTCCCGAGGATGTCATCCTTACCGCACCCGAAAAGGGTACCGTTAAGGGCGTGGTCACCGGTGTCGTTTTCAAGGGAATTCATTATGAGATAACCGTCGAGAGCGGAAAGTACGAGATGGTCATCCAGTCGACCAAGACTCCCAAGGTAGGAGAAGAGGTAGGCATGTGTCTCGAGCCTGACGGAATCCACATCATGATCGCTGAAGATCATACCACAAGATTCGATGCCGATATCAATGATGACTATTCGCTTGAATATAACGAAAAGCCCATTGATGCGGACATCACTTCAATAATAAAGGGATCCGTTCTTAAGGACGGTGTTCTGAAGGATTCTTCGGGTGAGACGATAAGACCCGAGAACATCAAGATCCATATCTCGATCGAGCCTGCGGATATCGAACTTACCGATGATGCCGAAAAGGGTCTTACTTCCGGTGAGATCATCAACCTTATCTATAAGGGAGATCATTACAGCTATGTCATCCGTACATCGAAGGGACATGACCTTATCGTTGATGACGAATATCTCTGGAACCTCGGAGATATCGTCGGTCTGATCATGCCTGCAGAGAAGATGACCTTCACACTTGCAAAATAACGGGAGATAGAAGATGAAAGGAACATTTCAGAGGAAATACCTCGGTATTCCCTATGCGCTGTATCTCCTGGTATTTGTGATCCTTCCGCTCGTTGTTATAGTCTACTATGCATTCACCGATGCAAGCGGAAGACCGGGGATCGGCAATTTCATAAACTTTTTCACGGATCCGAATACCATGGGTACGCTCGTGTATTCGCTGGTCCTTGCTTTTGTTACAACCTGTGTATGCCTTCTTATCGCATACCCCGCAGCATATTTCCTTGCCGCAAGCAGGATCAGATCCAAGTCGGCGATACTCATGCTCATGGTAATGCCTATGTGGATCAACTTCACACTGCGTATCACGGCACTCAAGGAAATACTTACCGTAGTTGAAGGAAACCTCGCTTTTCATCCTTTCGTGAATTCTGTGATAGGTATGACTTACGATTTCCTTCCCTTCATGATCCTTCCCATTTATAACCAGATATCAAGGATAGATAAGAGCCTCATCGAAGCGGCCGCCGATCTCGGAGCTGATCCCAGGCAGGCTTTCCTTCGCGTGCTGCTCCCTCTTTCCATGCCCGGAGTCATCAGCGGAGTCTCGATGGTATTCCTTCCCGCGATGACCAATTACGTTGTCCTCGATATGCTCTACAACAGCACCTACATCATGGGCAGCCTTATCGGAAGCTACTTCTCGGCTTACGACTGGCACGGCGGATCGATGATATCACTTATCCTTCTCGTCATCATATGCCTGTTCACATTACTGGCAGGTAATGATGAAAACGAAGGTACTGCGAGAGGAGGTTCGGTATTATGAAGAAAAACAACAGTATCGCTCTTGCCGTTGTGCTCGTAGTCCTGCTCCTTATCTATGCACCCATCCTGATCCTTGCGTTCTACAGCTTTACAGATGCCGCATCGATCGGTGAGAGTGCGCATTTCTCACTTCAGAACTACATAACCTTATTTACCACCGAAGAACTTGCGGAGATGATAAAAGGAACCGTCTTCCTTGCACTTGCAGTTGCGGTTCTCTCCACTATTCTCGGCACCCTTGGTGCGATGGGAGCGTTCTATTCCAAACCGGGAGCTCTCAGGGCATATCGTGTCGTGAACCAGATTCCCGTAGTCAATGCGGATGTAGTCACGGGTTTTTCAATCTGCATCCTGCTTGTTGTGGTATTCGGCATCAATAAGGATACCTTCTTCCCTCTTGTTGCCGGACAGACAGTACTCTGTGCTCCCTTCGTATTCCTTTCCGTCTATCCCAAGCTCGGACAGATGGATCCTTCCATTTACGAAGCCGCACTGGATCTCGGCGCATCACCCGCCACGGCCGTAAGAAAGGTTGTCATTCCACAGATCATGCCCGGAATCGTTTCCGGATTTGTAATGGCCGTAACTCTTTCACTCGATGATTACTTTGTTGCGACCTACACCAAGCCCGCTGCATTCGACACCATTTCCACATATGTCGTAAATGCGACCAGAGGCTCCAGAACCGAGATCAAGACCGCTCTCTGGGCACTTTCCACCGTGATCTTCCTTATCGTGCTCTGCATCTGCCTCGGCATGAACAGGAAGAAATCCGCAAAGGAAAACACCAAAGTACGTAAGGACAGGAGGGTAAGCGCATGAGAAAGAAGATAGCTTCCTTAGCCCTTGCTGCTACGCTTATGATCGGAACCCTGATCAGCTCGGTTTCTGCCATTCCCGTACAGGCCGCATCCGATGATGTGATCACAATAAGAGTCTGCAACTGGGAAGAGTATATCGACGAAGGCGGCTGGGGAGATGATGAACTGATCGACCTTGAGTCCGGTGACATCTTCGGCGAGAACGCACTCTATGAGGATTTCGAAGAGTGGTACTACGAGACCTACGGTCAGAGAGTACATGTGGAGTACAGCTGCTTCGGAACCAACGAAGAGCTCTACAACATGCTCACACTCGGCGATGAGTTCGATCTTGTATGTCCTTCGGAATACATGATCATGAAGCTTATGACAGAGGATAAGCTTGTTCCTTATTCGGATGAATTCTTCGATGAGGAAAACGAACTCAACTATTACATCAGAAATGTTTCTCCTTTCATCAGGGAAACATTTGAGACCAACGAGATAGACGGCCAGTACTGGAATGAATATGCCGCATGCTATATGTGGGGTGTTCTCGGATTCCTCTACAATCCCGATGTTCTTTCCGAGGAAGAGGTTTCCACATGGAATCTTCTTATCAACGAAGATTACTGCCGTCAGATAACCACCAAGGACAATGTCCGTGACAGTTACTTTGCAACGCTCGGTGCGATAAAGGGAGACCTGTTCCTCAGTGAGGAATTCTTAAATGATCCCGATTATCATGACAGGCTCGCAGAGGAGATGAACGATACCTCCGAGGAGACCGTTGCGGAGGCTCTCGAATTTCTTCAGCAGGTCAAGGACAATGTTTATTCCTTCGAGACCGACTCCGGTAAATCCGACATGGTCACCGGTAAGATCTTCTCCAACCTTCAGTGGTCCGGTGATGCGGTTTACGCCATGGACCAGGCTGAGGAAGAGGATGTTTATCTCGCATACTCCGTTCCCGAAGAGTGCACCAATCTCTGGTTTGACGGATGGGTAATGCTCAAGGGAGACATCGACGGTAATCCCGAAAAGCAGAGAGCTTGCGAAGCGTTTGTCAACTTCCTTTCAAGACCTGACAACGCTGTCAGAAATATGTATTACATCGGATACACATCATCTATCGCAGGCGGCACCGACGGAGACCAGATCTTCGAATATGCGGACTGGTGCTATTCCGCAGAAGATGACGAGGAAGATGTAGTTGATTACGATCTAGGATATTTCTTCGGAGATGAAGAGAGCGGGGATTATGTTCTCACTGTTCCCGAGGAGCAGACTTACCGCCAGCTCTTTGCCCAGTATCCTCCCAAGGAGGTTACCGACAGAAGTGCGGTCATGAGATATTTCGACGGTGATGCCAACGCCCGTATCAACAGGATGTGGATCAACGTAAGATGCTACAATATCGGCAAAATAAAAGCTGCCGGTTGGGCAGCCATAGTGCTTGCGGTTGTGCT
>JAEEGI010025344.1_pt1 | contig 11501 bp, 7 predicted proteins | sample 8958751 | NCBI WGS metagenome assembly JAEEGI01 (sample SAMN16246545, study PRJNA631951) | gut metagenome | biome: gut microbiome; feature: rumen; material: KS-attached | host: Bos | place: Iran: Karaj | collected 2018-10 | reverse complement strand
CCTGTTAATGTTTCGCTAAGTACTGAGAAGAATAATAGCCAACATTCTATTTGAAGAAGTAGAGCTCCTTCTGGTGCATTAGGAAATAGCATATTAAATATTGGTTGCGCTAGTACAAATAATCCAAATGTACAAGGTAGTGCAATAAGTGAAGATATTTTTAAAGAATAGTTTATCTTGTCTATTGCCTCATCTTTTCTATGCTTTGCTATTGCAGATGAAATAAATGGTACAAGTGCTACAGAAAACGCAACATTTATACTTAATGGTATAGCAAGAAGTATATCTACCTTACCAGATAAAATTCCATATTTTGCATTAGCAGTAATTATATCGTATCCTTTTTGTTGTAATCCATTTACAACAGTTATAACATCTATTAGTCCTGCAAGTGTAGAAACCACACTACCAAATGCAATAGGAATTGCATAAGATAAAAGTTTCTTTGTTATCTTTCCTCTAGATTCTACTGGGAATCTTTCAGATTTATTAATTTCATTCCATATTTCCTTCTTGTTTTTCATATAGTATCTAACTAAATAGAAAAATGCAGAAGATGTTGCAACAGTAGTTGCAAGTGTTGAACCTGCTGCCATAACCTCAGGACTATGTCCTATTAACATATATACAAATATTACAGAAAAAACACAGTTAATTATTTGTTCAATAATTTGCGCCTTTGAATACTCACTAACATTCTCCATTCCAATAAAATATCCACGAAGCACTGCAGACATTGATACAAATATTATTGCAGGTGACAACGCCATAAGTGTATATTTAACTCCAGGGTTGTTTAACAAATGTGTTGCTATAAATCCAGAGCCGAAGAATAATCCCAAGGCAAACATTGTTGCAATACTTACAAATACAACAAAAGCTGTCTTAAATATTCTATGTGCTCCTTTTTTATCCCCAAGCGTTCTTTTTTCTGAAACCAATTTTGAAATAGTATTAGGTATACCCATAGTAGCAATAGCAAGTATAAATGTATATACTTGGTAGCCTGAACCATAATAACTATTTCCTACATCGGCAAATTGTGGTATATTGGTTTGCACAATTCTATATACAAAGCCAAGTAGTTTTATTAATATCTGAGAGAGCATAATTACAAATACGCCCTTCATAAATGATTGCTTTTTAATAGCCAAAAAAATTTCCTCCTCTTTAGTTTTCTATGTCAAATTTATACTTTTATGATTGTATAAATAAAAATACATAATTATATTATATCCTTAAACTTCTACTTTTTCTATACTATATTGCTTTTTTTCACAAATTGAGCTATAATTTTTGTCATGAAAGAGATAATTGTAACAAATTCAAGCAACATTTTTAATTACATAAAAGACTCTTTTCCAAACCTTTCAACAAATGCTTTACACAAAGCTTTTAGAAACAAGGATATAAGAGTAAACAATGTAAAAACTAATAACGAAAAGCTTGATATCAAAAAAAATGATTTAATACAAATTTATATAGAAGATAACACATTGTATGGTTTTCCAAAAGAACTAACTACTGTTTATGAAGACGAAAACATTCTTGTAGTATATAAACCTCAAGGGCTACTATCTAATGAAGAACATGGAAATAATGAACCAACTTACGAAGACTATGTAAAGAAAGTTAAAGGAGAAAACATTCAAATCTGTCATAGACTAGATAGAAATACAGCAGGTCTTCTTATTTTTGGGAAAAATCAAGAAGCATATAAAGAGCTTTTAGACGCTTTTAAACTTGGATACATATATAAAGAATACTATACATATGTTGTTGGCAGTGATATTAATCCACAAAAACAACACTTAGAAAATTACTTATTTAAAGATGAAAAAACTGGATTTTCTAAAGTATATGACACAAAGACTAAAGGTTCAGTACAAATAGTAACAGATATTGAAGTAGATACTGTGTATAAAAAGCTAAACTATACCACTTTAAAAGTAACAATACATACTGGAAAAACACATCAAATACGTGCACTTATGGCACACATTAATCATCCAATTATTGGAGATTCAAAATATGGAAGAAATGAAGTAAATAAAAAGTTTAAAAAATATAAACAAATGCTATATGCAGTTAAATATACTTTTAAATTTCCAAAAGAATCTACTCTATCATATTTAAATGATAAAACAATAAAATTAGATGATAGCTTTTATTTAGGAAAAATTGAAGGGACAAAATAGTCTCTTCTTTTTTTTATCAAAAATAAAAAATAAGAATATACTACATTGAGGTGACTTTATGTTAAAAATTGCTATAGTAGGAGCAACAGGCTTAGTTGGCCAAACTTTTTTACAAGTTTTAGAGGAAAAAGAAATCCAAGCAGATTATACGCTTTTTGCATCCTCTAAATCAAAAGGAAAAATAATAAACTTTATGAATAAAGATTATGAAGTACAAGAATTAACTAAAGAGATAAACTTTAATTCATATGACTATGCGTTATTTTCTGCAGGAAGTGAAATTGCAAAAGAATATGCACCTCTTTTTGCAAAAAACGGAGCTGTAGTAATAGATAATAGTAGTGCATTTAGAATGGATAAATCTGTACCACTAATTGTGCCAGAAATAAACTTTGAAGATGCACAAAATAACCTTGGAATAATAGCAAATCCAAATTGTTCAACAATTCAAGCAGTCCTTCCTTTAAAAGCAATAGATGAAAAATACAAATTAAAAAGAGTAATATATAGTACATACCAAGCAGTATCTGGTGCTGGGAAACGAGGAATAGATGATTTATTATTAGACAATGTAAACAAATTCCCATACCATATAAAAAATAATGTAATCCCCCATATTGATACTTTCGATGAAAGTGGATATACAAAAGAAGAACTTAAAATGATAAATGAAACAAGAAAAATACTAAAACATCCAAACTTATCAATTACAGCAACATGTGCAAGAATTCCTGTTCTAAACTCACATGCAGAAAGTATAAACGTAGAAACTGAATATCCTTTCAGAATTGAAGATTTAAAGCATTACTTAAATAACTTTGAAGGTATCATTGTTACAGACGAAACAAAAAATAATATTTATCCTCTAAATACCATTGCAAATGGTACAGATAATGTATATGTAGGAAGGATACGAAGAGATTATTCTGTAGAAAACGGAATAAACTTTTGGTGTGTTGCAGATAATATTAGAAAAGGTGCTGCATCAAATGCAGTTCAAATACTTGAAAAACTAATACAAAAAGGACCTAAGAATTAATCTTAAGTCCTTTATTTTTAGATTTAGTTTTGGTTGCGACTATCTTCCACCGCCGCCACCGCCGCCTCCTCCTCCGCCGCCACCGCCGGAGAATCCGCCGCCTCCACCAGATCCTGATGAAGAGACAGAAGAAATAGACGAGCTAATTGAATCTGAAAATCCTTTTGAAAAGTTTGTATGAGAAACTAAATACATAGTTGAATAATGATCAAAGTATTCATTGTTATTCATTTCTGGATACTTAACTTTAAGTTGTTTAATTACTTCATCTGCCATTCCAAATGCTGTTGCATAAACTAAGAAATGTTCCCAAACTACAATAGCAGGTAATTCTTTTTGATCCATCATTGAAAAATCTTTCATAAACTTTTTAAAGGCTTCCCATTTGTTTATTTCATCTACACCTTTTTGTGTATGTTGATTTATTGTATGACATGCTTTAGAAGATAAAATCCATGAGCCTACTGCAAGTACAAAAAATACAAATACTCCAATTCCTATAACTTCTGGAAATGAATCTTCAAAAGCGAATAAAAATGACATTAGTGCAAAGAAGAATAATGCAAATGTTGGAAGAATAGCAATAAGTACTAACTTATTATATACAGATATTTCTTTTTCATCTGTATATCCTTCATTTTTTAAGAATTTCTTTTCATCTTCTACAACATCTGTAATTAGTTTATTTACACTAGTATAATTCTTCTTAATATGTTTTTCTAATTCTTTTACAGATATCTTTTCTTTATCTTCAGTAGCAGCTTTAACAAATTCAAAAATTCTTTTTTCATCTGCTTTTAATCCATCTGTAGATATTGTTTTATCTGGAATTATATTTATTAACTCTTTACCCTTTTCATCATTTAAAACTTCAAATTTAAGGTATTTCTTTAAATTTAAATCCATTAAAGTTGCACTAAATACTTTACCAAAATCTAAAATTGGATATTGTGTAGATTTATTTAGCAATGTAACAGCTTCTGCAGGAGTTGCATCTTCTCTTGGTAGTTCTCTAAAATAGTCATATTTAGTTAAAGGCTCATATTTTTTAGTTCCTCTTTTTAACGTTTTAATTGGAAAATAATATTGAACTGCAAGAACTATTAATGATACTAATCCTACACCACCTAATGTGAATTTTTGAGTTGTAGCTTGTCTTTCACGTCTAACATTTGCTTCTTGTGCCCAAACTGTTTCTTCAGCTATAATATCATCTATATCTATAGATTTATCTTGTCTTTTAGAAATAGTCAAATCTGTTGTTGGAAAAGCAACTCTAACTTCTACAAATTCACGTGAAGGAATATCTTCAAGGTTAAATTCTACTGTATTACTATTAGTAGCATAAATTGTTCCTCTTAAAGTATTAGTATGTCCCCAAACTTTAATATCTCCTTTACTATACTCTGATGGTAATTTAATAGTTCCGTTTATTTTATCCATTGGAACTTCAAACTCTTCACCAACAAATTTCCAATAAAGTTCTGCAAAGTCTTCATGTAAAGTTACCGCATCTTCAACCACATAGCTTATTTGATAGTTTTTTGTTCCACTTGAGTTGTCCATTCCAATTCCCCAAGCAATTTCAAATTTTTCGCCATTGTCTATTTCTAAAGCATAGAAGTAACCTTTATCCACATGATATTTTTCTACAAAGCTCTCTTTAAAATATCTACCAGTATCTAAATCTTTAATTTCAACATCTGTAATACCACTATATCTAGTAGGGTCAACATACCAATTTTTAAATAAAGTATTTGTTTCATCTACATGTATTTTCCATGTTTCCACAACCTTCATACTTCCGTCTGGATTAACAGTAGCATCAATATCTAGCTGTTTCATTTCCAAATCTGAAGCATATACATTAGTTGCAAAACAAACTGAAAAAAACAAGAAAACAAAAATTAAAATTTTAATATACTTTTTCATAATATCCTCCACTATATAATAACTTCTCCTGTGTCACCATTTAGTGTAATAATTTCTCCATTTCTAATTGTACTTGTTGCGTCTTTTACATCTACAGCACAAGGTATTCTTGCTTCTCTTGCATTAATTGCAAAGTGGCAAAGAACACCACCATATTCTGTTACAATACCTGAAGCTTGCGATACATTTATATTATCTAAAACATCTGCATCTAAATATTTAGTAACAAGAATATCTGCTTTTCTAAATTTTTTAGCATCTTCTACAGAGTTTACCACGCAAGCTCTAGCTCTAACTTTTCCAAAGCTTGCTCCAACTCCTTGTATTATTTTTCTATAATCTAACTGCATTTGTTGTTTTTCACAAGGGAAAATATCCTCTTGAGGACTATAGTTTCTAAATGAATTAAAATATAGTTTATTAATACTTGTGATGCTCTTAATACTATCTGGATTAATATTATCCATTATATTGTTGTACTCTAGATAAAGTACATCATTTTCGTCATCTATAAAATAATTATCTTTAAAGTTTCTTCCAACATTTAGCAATTCTTTTCTAAGATTTGCAAGAACACATAAAGCCATATAATTTGCTTCATATTTAATTGATACCATATCTCTAACATATTCTATTTGCTTTAATGCATTCTTATATTGAGCTGGTTTTATTTCTTCTTGAAGAGTCTTTAATGTTTCTTCATATTTATTATTTTCTTCTTTAAATGTTTGTAGTGGGTCATATGAATCATCTAAATCTAGTATATCTCTAAACATTTTAATAATTCTTAAAGTCTCTTCTTCGTATGTTGGATAAATGATATCACTTGTGTTAAAGAAATAATGACCATATCTATCTATAAAATCTGTTAAGAATTCTTTAATTTGTGGATTGTTTTTATCTTTTCTATAAAGATAAAATACTTCTGCATCAAGATTTTCTTCAAAGAATTTATATGCCTCTTTATCCTTTTTTATCTTTCTAGAAATGTCCCACATGTATAGTTTTGGCTCATTTAAAAACTTATCTTCAACTCCCATTGTTAGAGATTCTATTTCTGCTTTATTTAAAACTGTTCCGTACTTTGAGTTAAGATTCATTTGATAAGCCATCTCAATAAGCTCTATATATACAATTAATTCTTTTATTCTAACATATTTTTCTACTATTGTTGTAATAGTATTAGCTTTATCTTCTTTTTCTTCTTGCAATTCTTTTTGAATATTTGATACTTCTTTTTTTAGGATATTAAATAATTTTTCATCTTTTGAAAACATCTTTATTTTTTTATCTCTATTTTCAAAATTTTGAACACCATTATCTAAATAATCCACTTTAACTCTTAGTTTTTCATCTAAATATCTTTCAACATATCCTGGAATATTCTCATAAATCTTTTTAATTTGATCTACATTCCAGTAAAATCTTGAAAATTTAGTAAAGCTTGTAGGCTTATATTTATCCACATTGTACACATTGTTTACTACAGCTATAAATTTTTCAAAAGCACCTGCATATGCTTTATTATTCATAGACAGTACAAGTGGTGAATATGAATAATTTGATGCTGTACTAAAATTGTAATATATATCTTTATATTCTATTTTAGTTATTGGTCTAAGTTGGAAAATATATAATTTAGAATCATATACACCAAACTCTAAATCTATTGGAAATCCCAATTCTTGTTGCAATGATAAAGATATATTAATTATTCTTCTAATAGAAGTATCCCCAAGTAAATTAATCTTTGGCTCTTCTAAATATTTTTGCTCTTTCCAATCATATATAATTCTTTCAGGAGTAACATTTCCTGTAACAGTCTCCCCTGCTCCTCTTGAAAATTCAATTACAATTTGAGTATCTTTTCCAGTAGTTGGATTGACAGTAAATAGTATTCCAGAAACATTGCTTTCAATCATTTCTTGAACAATTACATTCATCTGAACTTTTTCTAAAGATACATTATTCTTCTTATAATATGCTAAGTTTTCTGGTGTATATAGAGATAAGAAACATTCTTTAATTTTTTCTTTAATTTCTTCTTTATCTCTTGAAACATTTAAATACGTATTAAACTTACCGCTAAAACTTAGATCTCTTCTATCTTCAACATTTGCACTACTTCTAATTGCAAACATTTTATTATTTGGTAGTACATTAAAAATTTCATCTATTATTGCGTCTGATATTTGTAATTTAGTTATAGTATCAAAATCTAGTCCTTGATTTTTTACCATAGTTTTAAATTCTTCAAAATCGATTACAACGCCCAAAGGTATATTATATCCTTTAGCTTTTAAAATAGACAAAAACATTGTCTTATTTCCACAATTATCTATTATTTTATCTTTAAGCATGTACACATATATCATCTCCATTTTCCGCTCACGATTTTAAAAGAATACTATTGTATTAATTTTGACTATATTCTATCACAAATATGGCTATTTCTCAAGGAAAAAAGCGCAAAAAAATAAGGATGATTACTCATCCTTAAATAGCATACCCTTCTGTATACTCTTGTTGTTTTGGAATTCTAATTCCAATACGTCCATATACCGCTTCGTTCATGTCAACAAAGTTTTGTGCACACTCATTTACTATTCCAAATGGTTGTTCACTGCTATATGAACTCATTTTGAATATACTGCGATATGCTGTCTCAATGCCAGTTGCATCTCTACGTTCTTTGGCTTTATATAATCTATTTAATTGTTTATTAAATAAAGTTCTATCTACAAAGCTTCTTGCGTATGCGTTTACGTTTTCTTCGCCTGTGTAACCGGCCATTTGCATAGCTTCATTAGATAGTTGTCTTAATAATTCTTTACTGTTTGGGCTTTTTTTAGCTTCCTCGACTTTTCTATTATGTTCATCATATGCTAATTTATCTAAAAAATCCTTTATAAGTGGATTTACTTCAATATTTGAGTCTTTGTCGTATCCAGCTTTAGCTCTTAGTGTTCTGTTTGCAAGACATATTCTTGCCATATCTTTTTCATCAACAGTGTCTCTTATTATTCCAACTAATGCGCTATACTCTTTTACATTTTCTTCATTTAAAACTACGTCTTTGTTCATCATAGTAATTACGTCACTCCCCCAAATATTCATTCAAAAGTTTCATTATTATAAAACAAAACACGTTTTTAATTATAACATTTCTGTTACAAAAATGCAAGAGATTTGCGAATTTATTTTGGTAATTTTGTAAAATAATGTAGTTTTATATAAATCAGCGCTACTGGAACCACTAAACCAATAAGAATTACATAAGAATAATACTTCTCTACCAGCATAATAAAAGACATAGTATCTTTAAATAAAAAATTTGTAATAAAATATACAAAAAATGTAATTATAAATGGATAGTATCTAGTATATTTTCCACTTGGTAAATATGATTTAATAAAATATATTAAAAACATTAAAAGCGAAAACGCATTAAAATATAATTGCAAAGATAAAATGTTTTCTATTCTTTCTATCATATTAAATAGAGCAAATTGCTTTAGCCCAATATACTCTGGAAATCTAAATAAAGCAATATATTCTTTTCCAAGGAGAACAATTGCTAAAAATATTATTCCAACAAGTACAGCATTTGTAGATATTAATGAAATAATTATTCTCTTTTTTAATACATTCTTATCTTGTATCATCTTTTTATTTGCTATCAAAAGCATAAAATACGAAACAAAAGAAAGTACTACATATATACCAACAGACTTAATGATACTTATCTTTCCTGCATCAAACATAGGCTCGATATTTCTTATTTCAAATTTTGGAAATAGCCCTATAACATTTAAAATAATATTAAACATACAAATAAATACAAATATTTGATTCACCTTAAGTATTTGAGAAAGACTCTTTGAACATACATAAGAGAGAGTTAATAACAATATTGCTTCTAACATATTAGTAGGACTATCTGGCAAATATTCTAAATTTAAAAAACTAGACAAATTAAAAAGTATTGCACAAGTAATTATTACTAAAGCAGCAACTATAACCAAATTTAAAATAGTTCCAAATACTTTTCCAAAACTATTACATGACAACTCAAATATAGTGTTATATGTATTATGTTCAAAAATATAATAAAAGAAATAAAAAAACAAACATGATATCACTGCACCAATAATTGAAGCAATAAATGCGTCTTGAAATGATTCGTTATACATCATGTATGAACCTATTCCAAAAAAAGTTGCAAGAAGACAAGAAGAAAAAATCATAGCAACGCTTGATGTATATACTTTTTCACTTTCTGCTACCATGCTTTTTTTATACCTCCTGTATTTACTATATCTAAATTTACATTAACAATAAGATTTACTTTATCTAAATAATTTTCATCATTAAATAGCGAATTTTTCTTCCTATATAACACATTTCCAATACCAAATATATCTACTTTTTCTTTACTTTTTTCTTCAAACAAAGAATAGATTCTTTCTTTAATAGTTTCTTCAAATCTATTCTCAATTTCATCTTTTTGTGAAATATTATCTAGAGTAATATTCTTACCAGTTTGAGTAATATGAGCAACTCCATTTATATTTATAATAACATCGTTATTCTTAACTTTTACTTTACTTTTTGGCTCAATTATTTCAGCAACCACCAAATCATCTTCAGTCCCTACACTTTCTAAAATATTATCCACTTCATTTATTACTAAATTATATGTTATACTCTCTTTTTCACTTAAATACCCCTGCATTCTATACCCTAGAAAATATGCCATATTTTCTAGTCCAACATCATCATCTAGAGTGATAGCATTAACACACAAACTACTGCCCTTTTCAAGTAGTATTTTTACTATATCATTTAAAGTTTTAATATTAGCATTTCCTTTATACTTTTGTGTAGATTTAAGAAAAGATACTAAATCTATTTCTTCGTCATTTATCTTTTCTATACACTCTTTAGCTTTAACATCTTTAGCTAAAAACAAGAAAAAAGAATTGCTTCCTTCGTTATCTCTAATGAAAAAGTCTAGTGTATTTTCTAATTCATCTTTGGCTATTTGCTCAGAAATTATTAATGTTTCCATATGTGCAATATATAGTTTTCTTGACGAAATTTTAACCATATTTCTTGCAGCTTCATGAACAGAATCTCCTACAGAAGATATAACAATTCCTTTATCTTTATTCTCTTTTTCTGTTGTATCAATAATAATTGCGCAAATTTCGTACTTACCATCATCAGTTTTATCTATACTAACAGCTTTAACTATTGCTAAATCTGTTAATTCCCTAACACTATTTAACCCACCAAAATACAATACTATAATAACAAATGCTATAATATATCTTTTCATCTTCTATCCCTCGCTTTTGTTAAGTTATTACTAAGTATTTTTTCTCTAGTTGTATCTTTTGGTATAAATTTTCTAGATAATATATTATATTTTGCTTGAATCTCATTAAGTGGAGCAAGTGGATAAGTAAATGCTTTTGTAAAGCTTGTAGTACATACCAAACTCGTAATAAAAAAAGTCGACGCAATAGCAATACCCACAAGACCACATAGACTTGAAAATATTAAAAATAGTATTCTCCATTTTCTTAAAGCGTTTATTATGTTTATATCCTGAAATGTAAGTCCACAAATAACTGTTAAAGCAACAACAATAATCATTATTGGAGACACAATTCCTGCACTTACAGCTGCATCTCCAAGTATTAATGCACCTACAATAGAAAGTGTATTTCCACTTATTTTATTAGATCTTAAATCGCTTTCTCTTAATATTTCAAAAGCAAATATCATTATAATTGCTTCAACAAAGGCGGGAAAAGGCACCCCTTCCCTTTGAGAAGTAAAAGATATAAGAAGATCTGTAGGAATACTTTCTTGGTCAAAAGTTATAAGTGATAAATAAAAAGCGGGAGTTATAACTGTTAAAACCATACAAATATATCTAATAAGTTTAGTTAAAAATACATTACTTTTTCTTTGGTAATAGTCATCTATGTTATTTAAAAAGTCTTCAAAAAAGGCTGGTAAAACAAGTGCATAAGGACTATTATCTACAAGTATAACAATTCGTCCTTGAAGTAAATAATATGAGGTAACATCTGGCCTTTCTGTAACTATTGATATAGGAAAATCTGACTCATTATTTTCCTCAATATATTCAGCTATATAATTTACATCTAATATTCCATCTATAACAATATCATTTAGCCTTTTTTCAACATAATCTACAAGATCAAGTTTTACAACATTTTGCATATACATCATACCAACTTTTGTCCTTGTTTTTGTACCAATTAATCTTTCTCTGTAAACTAATTCTTCAGACTTAA
>JAEEGI010025343.1_pt1 | contig 11501 bp, 11 predicted proteins | sample 8958751 | NCBI WGS metagenome assembly JAEEGI01 (sample SAMN16246545, study PRJNA631951) | gut metagenome | biome: gut microbiome; feature: rumen; material: KS-attached | host: Bos | place: Iran: Karaj | collected 2018-10 | reverse complement strand
ATCGCAGCGCCTGGGCGTGCGCCCTCAGATCGGCGTGCGCGTCAAGCTGACCACCAAGGCCAGCGGGCACTGGTCGGAATCCGGGGGCGAACGATCTTCCTTCGGGCTCACTTCCGCCCAGATCGTGGACGTCGTGGACAGCCTCAAGGAATATGGCATGCTCGACACGCTCAAGCTGATGCACTACCACCTGGGCTCGCAGGTGCCGAACATCCGCGACATCCGCGCAGCCGTCATGGAAGCCACGCGCATCTACGCCAGCCTCATCCATGAGGGCGCCCCCATGGGCTACCTCGACCTGGGCGGCGGGCTGGCCGTGGACTATGACGGTTCGCATACCAGCTACGTGAGCTCGCGCAACTACACCCTCATGGAATACTGCACCGACGTCGTCGAGGCTGTCATGACCATCCTCGACGCGCAGGACATAGCCCATCCGCACATCATCACGGAATCCGGGCGGGCCACGGTCGCCTATTATTCCATCCTGCTGTTCAACGTCCTGGACGTCAACCTCATCGAAGTCGGCAACATCCCTGACGAACTGCCGGAAGGCACGCCCGAAGCCGTATCCAACCTCAGGGAAACGCTGGAGAACATCAATCCCCGCAACCTCCAGGAATCCTACAACGACGCCATCTACTACTACGACGAGATGCGCCAGCTCTTCCTCGCCGGGCGCGTCACCCTGCGCCAGCGCACGCTGGCCGAGCGCCTCTTCTGGGCCATCATGCGCGCCCTCTCCCAGGAAAAGTCCCGGGTGAAGTTCATCCCCAAGGAACTGAACGAGATCGACGCCATGCTCGCCGACATCTACTACTGCAATTTCAGCGTGTTCCAGTCGCTTCCCGACAGCTGGGCCATAGACCAGCTCTTCCCGGTGATGCCCATCCACAGGCTGAACGAATTTCCCGAAAGGCAGGGCATCCTTTCCGACCTCACCTGCGACAGCGACGGGCGGATCTCGCATTTCATCGACCCCCAGGGGCTCAAGAACACGCTGGAACTGCATTCCCTGAAGGATGGCGAGGAATACTACCTCGGCACCTTCCTCGTGGGGGCCTACCAGGAAACGCTGGGCGACCTGCACAACCTGCTGGGAGACACCAACGTCGTTTCGGTGCGCATCCAGGAGGACGGCAGCTTTGACTTTGTGCGCGAGATCGACGGCGACACCGTTTCCGACATCCTCGCCTATGTGGAATACGACCCGCACCGCGTGCTGCTGGGCATACGCAAATCTGCAGAACGCGCCGTGAGGGAAGGCAGGATCAGCCCCGTGCAGCGCTTCAAGCTCATGCAGGCCTTTGAGAACGGCCTGCGCGGGTACACCTATTTTGAAAGCTGACCCGGCGCCATCGCCGGCCGGGATCCCCTAACTTCCAAGAGAACAAGGAGCAGGACATGGCTAAAGTGCTAATCATCGGCGCAGGGGGCGTCAGTTCCGTGGCGACGCACAAATGCGCGCAGGCTTCCGACGTGTTCACCGATATCGTCCTCGCCAGCCGCACGCCCTCCAAATGCGAGGCCATAGCAGCCAGCGTGAAGGCCCATTACGGCCGCGACATACAGACAGCCCGGGTCGACGCGGACAACGTGCCGGAGCTCACGGCGCTCATCCGCAGCGTCCGGCCTGACCTCGTGATGAACATAGCCCTGCCCTACCAGGACCTGCACATCATGGACGCCTGCCTGGAGGCCGGGGCCAACTACATGGACACGGCCAATTACGAGCCGCCGGACGACGCGCACTTCGAATACAAATGGCAATGGGCCTACCAGCAGCGGTTCAGGGACGCGGGGCTGTGCGCCCTGCTGGGCTCCGGGTTCGACCCCGGCGTCACCAACGTGTTCTGCGCCTATGCCCAGAAGCACCTGTTCGACGAGATCAACGTGCTGGACATCATCGACGCCAATGCCGGCGACCACGGGCTGCCCTTCGCCACCAACTTCAACCCCGAGATCAACCTGCGCGAAGTCTCTGCCAGGGGCCGCTACTGGGAACGCGGCGAATGGGTGGAGACCGACCCCCTGTCGTGGAAGATGAACTTCGACTTCCCCGAGGGCATCGGCCGGCGCAACTGCTACCTGATGTACCACGAAGAGCTGGAATCGCTGGTGCGCAACCTGAAGGGCATACGCCGCGCCCGCTTCTGGATGACCTTTGGCGATTCCTACCTGAACCATCTGCAGGTCTTCAAGAACGTGGGGCTCATCGGCATCGAGCCGGTGAAGTTCCAGGGGCAGGACATCGTGCCGCTGCAATTCCTTGCCAGGCTGCTGCCCGATCCGGCATCGCTCGGCCCGCGCACCGTGGGCAAGACGTGCATCGGCTGCCTGATGCGCGGCAAGAAGGACGGGCAGGACATCACCCGCTACATCTACAACATCTGCGACCATCAGGAATGCTACCGCGAGCTCGGCTCGCAGGCCATTTCGTACACCACGGGCGTGCCGGCCATGATCGGCGCCATGATGATCGTCACCGGCAAGTGGAACAAGCCCGGCGTATGGAACATGGAGCAGCTGGACCCCGACCCCTTCATGGAGCAGCTCGGCACCTACGGACTGCCATGGAAGGTCATCGAACCCGTGCAGCAGCCTGCATGACGGCGGAAGGCATGGACACGCAGGAAAAGATAGTCCGGCTGGAAGAGCAGTCCTGGTTCCAGGAAAGGCTGCTCTCCCAGCTCAATGAAGCACTCACGCTGCAGCAAAAGCAGCTTGATGCAGCGGAACGCCGCATCGCACTGCTGGAAGCCCGCGTGCGTGAACTGCTCCTTTCCGCGCCGCAGGATGCGCCGGAAAACGCCCTCCCCCCGCACCACATGCCCGAAAGATACTAGATGAACGATTACCTTGCCCGCCTGCGCCCGGAAAGCTGGCCTTCGCCATGCTTCGTCACCGACCTCGCCCGGCTGCGCGCCAACGCCGCCATCCTTGACAGCGTGCAGCAGCGCACCGGCGCGAAGATCCTGCTGGCGCTCAAATGCTTCTCGCAGTGGGAGACCTTTCCCGTCCTTTCGCGCGCCATGGAAGGCCCCCTCTGGGGCTGCTGCGCCAGCTCCCCCGACGAGGCCCGCCTCGCGAGGGAGAAGTTCGGAGGCGAGGTGCATGCCTTCGCCGCCGCGTGGAGCGGGGAAGAACTGCGCGAGACCCTGCGCTGGGCGGACCACATCGTGTTCAATTCCTTTGCCCAGTGGAAGCGGTCCCGCCCGCTTGTGGAACAGGCGTCGCGCGAGCAGGGAAGGTCCATCGAATGCGGGCTGCGCGTCAACCCCGAGCATTCCGAAGGCGCCGTGCCCATCTACGACCCCTGCGCCCCCGGTTCGCGCCTGGGCATACGGCCTGCCGCCTTCCACGCCGGGATGGAGGCGGACCCATCCGCCCTCGACGGCATAAGCGGGCTGCATTTCCACACCCTCTGCGAACAGGACTCCGACAGCCTTGACCGCACGCTGCAGGCCGTGGAACGCCACTTCGGCGCATGGATGTCCCGCATGCGCTGGATCAACTTCGGGGGCGGGCACCATATCACCAGGCCGGGTTACGGCATCGACCTGCTCTGCGCTTGCATCGGGCGCGTCGCAGGCAGGTACGGGGTCCAGGTGTATGTGGAACCCGGAGAGGCCGTGGCGCTGGATGCCGGCGTGCTCGTCTCCACCGTGCTCGACGTGGTGCAGGCCGACATGCCCGTTGCCATCCTGGATGCTTCGGCAGCCTGCCATATGCCGGACGTGCTGGAGATGCCCTACCGCCCGGGCGTGATCGGCGCCGGCGAGCCCGGGGAAAAGCCCTTCACCTGCCGCCTTGCCGGCAAGTCCTGCCTCGCTGGCGACGTGATAGGCGAATATTCCTTTGAAAAACCGCTGGTGCCGGGCGACCGCCTGGTATTCCTGGACATGGCCATCTACAGCATGGTCAAGACGAACACGTTCAACGGGCTGCGCCTGCCCTCCATCGCCATCTGGGATCCCCGGACCGATGAGCGCCGCGTATGCAGAACCTTTGGCTACGAGGACTTCCTCAGCCGCCTTTGAGCGGCTCTCCGCACCGCTATGAAAACAGCAGCCATCCTTGCCGTTTCCCTGCTCCTTCTGTTGCATCCGTTCCCTTCTGCCGGTGCGGACGATAGCGCCCGCCCTTCCGCGCGCTACGCACTCACCCTGCCCCACGGGCAGATCAAGGCGACATGGCAGAAGACCGGCATCGCCGAAGCAGACCGCCTCGCCGAGAGCAAAGTGCTGGAAGATGCCGAACGATTCAAGGCGCAGGTGGAAGAACTTGCCGGCGAAATGAAGGACATGGGCATGCCCATGCCGCAATGCGAACTGAAGATCACCGCAGCCGCCTCCCCCGGCGGCAAGACCATGGGCGTGCTCTGGGCCGTTTACGAATACCTGGGCGGCGCGCATGGCAGCCTCGCCCTGGAATCGCGCATCTACCACGAGAAGCGCATGCAGGACGGGAAACGCGTCCTGCGGGTCCTCAAGCTGGGCGACTTGTTCCGCAGCCCGGCAGAAGCCATCCGCGCCTTCAGCGAATATTCGCGCGACGAACTTCTTAAACGCGGGCTCGATCCCTCCATGGTGGAGCCGGGCACGGCGCCGTCCGCGGAAAACTTCAACGTGTTCCTGCTCTCCAACGACGGGATCGTCCTGTTTTTCGAGCCGTATCAGGTAGCCCCCTGGGCCGACGGCACCATACGCCTGACCGTCCCCCTGGCACGCCTCAAAAACGCCGGGCCGGTGATGGCCTACTGGAAATAGCCCGGCGGCCTGCCGCAGGCCAGGAATCCTGCCGGCTCCTTCAGCGCAGTCCTGCCTTGAGGGCCTCTATCCTGCGCCATGACTGCTCCAGGCGCCCCCTGCTCACGCTCCCTTCGCTGTACAGTTCCCAGACGGCGCGGAAGGCCTGCCCGTGCAGGTCGGGCTCGTAGCGCAGGTTGTTGCCAAAGGCCAGGATGTCGCAGCCCGCTTCTATGGCGAGGCGCGCCATTTCCTTGATGCCGTATGTTTTGGCCACGGCTCCCATTTGCAGGTCGTCGCTGATGACCAACCCGCCAAAGCCCAGCTCGCGGCGCAGCAAGCCGTTGACGACCCGGGGCGAAAGCGAAGAAGGCAGCGCCGCATCCAGCTGCCTGTTATAGACATGCGCCACCATGACCAGGCCAGGCCAGTTTTTCTTGAACGCGGCGATATAGGGCGCAAGTTCCTGGCGGCTCCATGTGCGGGTGACATCGGGCAGGTCGAAATGCGAATCCCTGCTGGCGCTGCCCAGCCCGGGGAAATGCTTGAGCGCGGGGATGACGCCGGCTCCGATCAGTCCGTCTGCGAAGGCCAGGGCCTTTTCCGCAACGAGGGAGGGGCTGCCTCCGAAAAGCCGCCCCATGTCGCCAAGACCGGGGCTGACGGGCGAGCGCTGCACATCCACCACGGGGGCAAGGTCCACATTGAAGCCCAGGGAGCGCATCTGCGCGCCGGACTTCCGCCCCAGGGCGCGCACGTCTGCCGTGTCCATGCGCCCCATCTCCCGTGCCGGTGGCAGGGGGAAGAACCCGCGTGCCGGCTTGAGCCTGGCCACGCGCCCCCCCTCCTGGTCCACGGCGATGAGCAGGCGCCCGCCGGCTGCCTTCTGCAGCGAGGCGTTGAGCGCGCGCACCTGGGATGGCGAGGCGATGTTGCGCGGCTCTCCCTGCTGCCTGTCCCGGTCAAAAAGGATGACAGATCCCACGCGCCCGCCGCGGATGGCGGCAAGAAGGTCAGGCGGAGCCTCCAGCCCGCGGAAGCCGACCATGATCATGGCGCCGATCATGCGTTCAACGGAAGGCGCTGCGGCAGCCGGCAGCGCAAACGCCAGCAGGAGCAACGCGCACAGCAAGCAGCGGAAAAGCCTATCCATCGTCCTGCCCTCCTGACCTTCCATGTTCGGCAAGCCGGGCCTCCGGCAGCCTGCCCTCTGCGTACTCCCTGGCAAAATCCCGGAGCGCGCAGAAGCACATGCGCTTCAGATACGTGTTGATGTCTTCCGGGCGGTAGGAAAAAATGGAGACCATCCGCGCGGCTATGTCGCGGCGGATGGTGAACATGAGCAGGTAGGGCGCCATGACCGTGAGCACGCAGCATTGCAGGGCGGGATCACCTTCGGCTATGCCTGTGATCTCCGCCAGGACCCGTCCAATGGCGCGTTCCTTGGCCAGCGTGCCGGCGAGGAAATCCATGCCGCCCAGGGGGGACGGCGCCACCATCTCGTGCGTCCAGATGCGGGCGTAAAGGCTGTCTCCGTCATAGGCCGTGCGGATATAGGCGTCCAGGATGCGGCCAAGCTTTTCCTCTGCCGATATGTCCGCTGCGCTTATCTCCGCCATTTGCTTTTCGTTGACGATATGTTCATGCACTTCGTTGAGCACCACGCGGTACAGGTCGTCGCGGCTCCCGAAGTAGTAATTGATGGCTGCGCTGTTGACGCCGGCCTCGCGGCAGATGACCTTGCTCGTGGTATCGGCAAAGCCATGCTCCGCAAACAGCCGGAGGGCGGTCTCAAGGATATGCCGCCGCGTGGCCTCGCCGTCGTCCCTGGGATTCTTCTTGCGGGAAAAAAACATCTTTCAAACCTGCCGGCAAATGTTCTTCGGCAAGGATACGGCAAGTCCGCCGTGCGTGCAAGGACCGGCGCACCTTCCGCACGCCTGAAAAAGGCTCGTGACCTGCATGGCTTTCCTGCCGGCTGGCAGGGGGCTGCATCTGCAAAGGCTCCATCCCGGCTGCAGAGGACAAAGCTGGGGCATGGCTTGCGCCATGCCCCAGAACTGCTGCCATCCAGGCCGGCGGGCTGCAGCCGCACGTATCTCTTCACGGACTGCCGCGCCGCGATCCCCGCGGATGGCCGGCGCAAGCCCCGGGTGAGAGAGGATCCCTGGGCGCGCCCAAAAACACGATGTGAAATCTAAATTTGAATTTAAATTCTCATCTGCTGCTTGTCAAGCATAAAAAAGCACCCAACGCAAACACCCGGCAGGACGGCTTCCGGCATCAGGGTGCAAATTTTGCGCAATGTCCCCAAAACGCTCTTGCCATCCCTTTTCCTGCTGTGTTAAAGAAAGGGAAATTCCTTTCACCCGCAGCCAAAGGAGCCTTGTCATGGGCAAATTTGTCGTCAAGCCCGCAAAGGGCGGCTTCATGTTCAATCTGCTGGCCAGCAACAACCAGGTCGTGGCCACGTCTGAGATCTATACCAAGAAAACATCCTGCCGCAAAGGCATCGCCAGCGTGCAGAAAAACGCCCCCATCGCCAAGCTCGAAGACCAGACCGCGGAGGATCCCAAGGTCCTCACCAATCCCAAGTTCGAGCTCTTCCTCGACAAGGCGGAAAAGACCCGCTTCCGCCTCAAGGCCCGCAACGGCGAGATCATCGCCACCTCCCAGGCCTACAAGTCCAAAAAGGCTGCCCTGAACGGCATAGAAAGCGTCCGCACCAATGCTGCGGAAGCCGAGATCGGCGAGGAAGGCGATGCCTAAGCCTCCACGAAAGCCCAATGCGCCTTTGCACTGGGAACGCCATTAAAACGCAGGCCGCGCAAATGCGCGGCCTTTCTTATCGAGGTCAAAACCTTTTCCTATGCCAGCTTGGCAAGCAGGTCGGCGCGGATGGCGTCTATGCTGCCGCGCCCATCCAGCTCGATGTACTTGGTCTCGCCCTTCTCGGCCAGCGCCTTGAAGTAATAGGCAGCGGCCAGGGTGCCGTTCTTGTCATCGTAATAAATGTCATGGCGCTTGTTGATGGCCGCCTCATCCTGGTCGTCGGGGCGGGTCTTCAGCGCACCGCCGCACACCCGGCAGACATCGCCGTTGGGCTTGATGGCATCGATGAAGATGTTGTTGGGGTGGTTGTTGTTGTTCACGCAAAGGCGGCGGCCCATGATGCGGTCGCGCGCCGTCTTGCGGGGAAGCAGGATCTCCACCACGTAATCAAGCTTCATCCCGGCCTGCTTCAGGGCTTCATCCAGCTTGCGCGCCTGCTCCATGTTGCGGGGGAATCCGTCCAGCAGCCAGCCGTTCCCGCCCTGTTCCTTGAGGATGTCCAGCACCATGGGGATCGTGATCTCGTCGGGGACCAGCTCGCCCTTGTCGATGTAGGCCTTCGCCTTCCTGCCGAGTTCGGTGCCGTTGCCGATATGCTGGCGGAACACCGCGCCGGATTCGATATGGCGTATGCCGTACTTCTCCATGAGCAGCGCGCCCTGCGTGCCCTTGCCGCTTCCATTGGGTCCAAAAATCAGAATGTTCATCGCATTTCCTCCGCAGCAGTGCGGCTGCATCGCTTCTTATGCCGGCACAATATCCTGGCGGCGGAAAAGCCTTGCGCCTCGCCCCCGCGCATATTCCATGTGCCCCTCTGATACATCCAAAAATTTCATCTTCCTGTCAATGGCAAATCCTTTTCATCCACTATCAGCATCGCCCCTTCCGTGCGCCTGTCGCGGGCGAGCAGCTTATATTCCCGCAGATAGCGGTACCCTTCCCAGGCGAAGGCGGCGTGGCTGCATCCGCGGGATATCCCCGGGCAATCCTGGCGCGCCATGCCAAAGCTGACGCGGTCCACAAGGTTCCCCCGGAAGAACGGCCATGCCCGGCATACCGCAGGGCGCGCAGGATGTATGGAACAGCCCTCCCCTGCCCGGAAAAACATGCAAAAACCGTCGCTGCCGCAGCGTATGACGGGCTGCCCGCGCATCGGCTCGGTGCAGCGGTCCAGGACTTCCTGCCCGGGCATCCCCAGGAACACGCTGAGACGCGTCAGATCGCGCGGGGAAACGACGATGCCCCCCCGCCCCTCGCAGCATTTGCCGCAGCGCCTGCAGGAAAAAAACGGTGACCCCCCGTCAAAAAGCCCGGCAAACGCTGCCGCCAGGCTCTCGCCATGCGCCACGGCCGTTCCGGCGGAAGAGAGCATGGCTCCCGCTCCTGAGCATCCGCTCCCGCGCAGCCACACCAGCCTGGGGCTGCAGGGCAGGCGGAGGACCTCCGCCGCTGCAGCCGGCAGGGATCCCGGCGGGCAGAACAGGCAGACGATATCCACAGCTCCCAGGGCAGCGATGCCAGGAGCATAGGGCAGCACCCAGGCAGGCTGCCGCGGGGTGCAGGGCACGGGGACGACGTCGAACCCGGCGTTCAGCAGCCCGCGCGCCTCGGCATCGGCGGGAGACCCCGGGGAAAAGTCCTCCGCGACGACTGCAGCGGAAGCGGAATCCGCCAGGGCCTGGTACACGATGCCGTCATCGGGAGGGCACGCTGCAGCAGCCATGCCTTCCTCCGTCAGGCCTTGTCCAGCCAGGCGGAAAGCCGCCGGGCATATTCCTCATCGGTCCACTGGCGCTGGCTGTACATCCCGGCCAGCGCGCGCTGGCGCGATGCCTCAGCCAGGATCAGGGCAGACGCCACGGAAACATTGAAGCTCTGCACCATGCCGTACATGGGGATATAGACTTCGCCATCGGCGATGGGCAGCAGTTCTTCGGAAACTCCGGCGTGCTCGTTGCCCATGATGACAGCCGTGGGACAGGTAAGGTCCCACTCCGTCAGCGGCCGCGAGGCCGGCGAGCAGCTTGTCGCAAGGATGCGCATCCCCTGCCCGCGCAGGCAGGAAGCCAATTCCTCCCGGCTGGCGTGGCGCACCGTGCCCACCCACTTGAAGGCGGATGCCGATGTCTTGCGGCTGAGCTGGGGGAAGGTGCAGCCGGTGTAGTACAGATGCACCTCGGGGACGCCGAAGGCATCACAGCTCCGGTAGATGGCAGACACATTGTGCGGATCCCAGATATTGTCCATAACCAGGGTGAGCCCCTTCTGCCGCTGGCTCAGCACCCTTTCGATCTTCGCCCTGCGGCGCTCGGTCATCTCTCGCATCAGAACTCCAGATTCCCCGGCGTGCGGGGGAACGGCAAAACATCGCGTATGTTGGAAACGCCGGTGAGCAGCATGACGAGCCTTTCGAAGCCCATGCCGAAGCCGGAATGGGGCACGCTGCCGTAGCGCCGCAAGTCGGCATACCACCAGTAATCCTTCATATCCTGCCCGAGCTCGGCCATGCGCCGTTCCAGCCTGTCGAGCCTCTCCTCCCTCTGGCTGCCCCCGATGAGCTCGCCGATGCGCGGAACGAGCAGGTCCATGGCCGCGACCGTTTCCCCATCGTCATTCTGACGCATGTAAAAGGGCTTGATGCCCCTGGGGTAATCGTACACCGTCACCGGCGCCTTGAAATGATCTTCGGCAAGAAAGCGCTCATGCTCTGTCTGAAGGTCGCAGCCGAAGTCGACCGGATATTCGAACTTCCTGCCGCTCTCCTGCAGCAGGCGCACGGCATCGCGGTAGGAAACGCGGGCGAAAGCGCCTTCGGACATCCTCTGCAGGCTTTCCACGAGCCCGGGGCTGACATAGGCGTCGAGCAGGCCCAGCTCGTCCGGGCAGCGCGTGAGGACATGGCGCACGGCATGGGCGACCAGCCCTTCGGCCAGTTCCATGTTGTCCCAGATGTCATTGAACGCCGCTTCGGGCTCGATCATCCAGAATTCCGCAGCATGGCGCGGGGTATTGGAATGCTCCGCCCGGAAGGTCGGCCCGAAGGTGTAGATGCGCCCGAGCGCGCATGCGAAGGCTTCCCCCTCCAGCTGGCCGGAGACCGTGAGGGCCGCGGGCCTGCCAAAAAATTCATCCTCCGCTCCCGATGCCCCCCGCGGCTGCGTGGTCACGCGGAACATCTCCCCTGCGCCTTCACAGTCGGAACCGGTTATCAGGGGCGTATGGACATAATAAAACCCCCGCGCGCGGAAATAATCGTGCACCGCCCATGCCGCCTCCGAGCGGATGCGGAACACGGCGCCATACTTGTTGGTGCGCGGGCGCAGGTGCGCGATGGTGCGCAGGAACTCATCGGAATGGCGCTTCTTCTGGAGGGGATAGGCAGACGGATCGGCAAGGCCGAAAACTTCCAGGGAAGCGGCATGCACCTCCCATTTCTGCCCCCTGCCCGGCGATTCCACCAGCGCCCCGCGGACGCACACGGAAGCGCCCGTGTTCACGCCCTCAAGATGATCCCAGGCCTCCGTGCCTTCATCCACGATGCACTGGATGTTGTTCAGGCATGATCCGTCGTTGACCTCGAGAAAGGCAAAGCCCCTGGAATCGCGCCGCGTGCGGACCCAGCCGCGCACCTCGACAGATCCCTGCGCGTGGGAAGCCGCCAGCAAATCCTTCACCCTGCTGCCCTGCATGAACCGGTCACCCCCTGAAGGCTTTTCTAGGAACGCCTGCCTCTCCGGGCAGGCTGTGGTATGCCAGCATACATCTCATTCCCCATAAGCGCAAACCCCGCACGCCCCGGCATCCGCCACGGGCAGCGGGAAAGGACCAGCCCGCCGGGAAAAGCCGTCCAGAGCATTTGGCCACGATGCAGGCTGTTCCGAACCATCAGCGTATCAATGAGTGGATAGCCTTCTATAATGC
>JAEEGI010025334.1_pt1 | contig 11503 bp, 10 predicted proteins | sample 8958751 | NCBI WGS metagenome assembly JAEEGI01 (sample SAMN16246545, study PRJNA631951) | gut metagenome | biome: gut microbiome; feature: rumen; material: KS-attached | host: Bos | place: Iran: Karaj | collected 2018-10 | reverse complement strand
ACATACGTCCCCACGTGTCCATCACCATGAACCTGACAAAGCCCACTAAAGAGAAGCCGGCCCTACTTACGCTCGGCGAAGTCACGACTTTCCTGCACGAATTCGGACACGCCCTCCACGCCATCTTCAGCAAGTGCCGCTATGAAGCACTCTCGGGCACCAATGTCTATTGGGACTTCGTGGAACTCCCCTCACAATTCATGGAAAACTTCGCTACGGAAAAAGCATTTCTGAGAACGTTTGCCTTTCACTTTGAGACCGGAGAACCCATACCCGACGAACTCATCGACAGAGTGGTCAAAAGCCGTACCATGGGGGCTGCAATGGCCTGCATGAGGCAACTGAGTTTCTGCTTGCTCGACATGGCCTACTATACTCTTGAGACCCCTTTCAACGAAGACATCATACGTTTCGAGAAAAAGGCCTGGCGACGCGCCATGCTCACGCCGCAAAAACTGAAAACCTGCATGAGCACCCAGTTCCAGCACATAATGACCGGCGGATACGCAGCTGGATATTACTGTTACAAATGGGCCGAAGTGTTAGACGCAGATGCGTTCAGCTTATTCCGGGAAACAGGCCTCTTCAATCAGACAACCGCCCGACGTTTCCGCAATGAAATCCTGTCGAAAGGCGACACGGAACATCCCAAAATCCTATATAAGAACTACCGCGGGCGAGATCCGGGAATCAAAGCCCTGCTCCGTCGCGACGGTATCCTCGGTTAGACACATCAAATCTATTGTCCAATGACACACGAAGAAGAAAAACAGCGCATGCTCGATGAACGCTATCTGCGAATGGCCCGTATCTGGTCCGAAAACTCCTATTGCACCCGCCTGAAAGTAGGTGCGCTCATCGTAAAAGGACAAATGATTATCAGTGACGGCTTCAACGGCACGCCATCTGGCTTCGAAAACATTTGTGAAGACGAGTTCAACGTCACCAAACCCTATGTGCTCCACGCCGAAGCCAATGCCATCACGAAAATAGCCCAGTCGCACAACAGCAGCTTGGGTTCAACACTCTACGTAACAGCTTCCCCGTGCATCGAATGCGCCAAACTCATCATCCAGTCAGGCATAAAACGCGTCGTATTCGGAGAAACCTATCGCTTGGACGATGGTCTGGAGCTCTTGAAGCGGGCTGGAATCGAGACCATACAACTTGACATCGACTAAACGCGTTATTCAGCACAGCAAGTATGGACAAAAACAATGCACAGCGGTTTCTCCCCGTCATAGTAGCCTTGTGCCTCATCGCAGGTATACTCATAGGCAGCTTTTATGCCAATCACTTCACGGGAAACCGGCTCAGCATCATCAACACTTCGAGTAACAAGCTCAACGACCTGCTATACATCATCGAAGACCAGTATGTCGACAAAGTAAATATGACTGACCTCGTCGAAAAAGCCATGCCGCAGATTCTAAGTGAGCTTGACCCCCACTCCACATACGTTTCCGCCAAAGACGTGTCAAAGGAAATGCAGGATTTAAAGGGCAGCTTTTCCGGCATAGGCATTATATTCACGCTTTTGGACGACACCGCACGCGTCATACGGGTCATAGAAGGCGGCCCATCGGAGACTGTGGGCATCGAAGCCGGAGACCGCATTGTCACAATCGATGATACGTCGTTCGTAAGCAAAGACCTGACCAACGAACAGGCCATGTCGAAGCTGAAAGGTCCGAAAGACTCGAAAGTAAAACTGGGAATCAAACGCGCAGGTCAGAAAGAATTGCTCCATTACACGGTTACCCGCGGCGACATACCCGTGAAAAGCATCGACGCAGCCTACATGGTTGACAAGGAAACGGGCTATATCCTTATCAACAAGTTTTCCGACACCACCTATCCCGAACTTCTGGTAGCCTTGGCCAAACTCAATCAGGAGGGTCTCCAACGTCTCATCATCGATCTCCGGGGTAATCACGGCGGATTCATGGCTCCGGCAGTGCAAATGGCCAATGAATTTTTGCCAAAGAACCGTCTGATAGTTTATACCGAAGGCCGCAAAGTGCCAAGGGCAGAATACCGCAGCGACGGCAGAGGCAGCTACCAGAATATCCCCTTAATTGTACTGGTAGACGAAACATCGGCGTCGTCAAGTGAAATATTCGCCGCAGCCATTCAGGATAACGACCGCGGAACTGTGATCGGGCGCCGCACATTTGGGAAAGGCTTGGTTCAGGAACCCGTCAATTTCTCCGACGGAAGCTTGTTGAGGCTCACCATTGCGAGATACTACAGCCCAAGCGGGAGATGTCTGCAAAAACCATACGTTGACGGCAACGACAAAGACTATCAAATGGACCTCATGACGCGTGCAGAACGTGGCGAATACTTCTCTGAAGACAGCATCCGGCTCAAGGGAAAAGCTTTCTCAACACGTCTGGGCCGCACAGTCTATGACGGAGGCGGCGTGATGCCCGATATTTTTATTGCAGCCGACACGCTGGGCAACACATCCTATTTCCAGGAATGCTTATACAGCGGTATTCTGGCCCAATTCGCATATCAATTCATCGACAGCTCGCGTAAAACCTACGAAAAGCAATTCACCGACTGGCGAGACTTCGTTAAGTATCTCAAAAAGCAACAATTACCGCTTAAAATTGCCACTTACGCCGAACGGAAAGGCATTAAACGTCGCAATTTGATGCTTCAGAAGTCATACAAACTGTTCGAAGACTTTGCCATCGCCTACATCCTCGACGACTTCTACGATGCAGAGCCCAAAATCATTTATGCCAACACCTACGACCCCTGTGTGCTGAAAGCCATGGAGGTGATGAAAGCCGGCAAAGCCTTTCCCGAAAAACCTGAAGCCAAGACCAACAGCACCAAAAAAGCCACGCGATGAACGAGAAGGCACTACTCCGCCAGCAAATACGCGCTGAAAAACGGCTGCACCCGTCTTCAGAGCTGCAACAATGGTCACGGCAGATTGCAAACGCATTGGAGCAGCACCCCAAGTTCGTCTGCGCCGACACCGTCCTGCTTTACGTCGCCCTATCCGACGAAGTGGCCACACAAGATTTGATACGGCGGTGGCACAAAAGGAAACACATTCTCCTGCCTAAAGTTTGCGGCGACGAACTGACGCTTCATCTTTACACAGGTCCCCGTTGCCTCCGGCCAGGTGCCTTCGGTATCATGGAACCGGCAAACAAAGAGTTCACCGAATTTGAGCAAATCGATCTGGCCATTGTTCCGGGCATGGCTTTCGACCACACGGGAAACCGCATGGGCCGCGGAAAAGGTTATTACGACAGGCTGTTCGCCCGCATCAACCGTACAGACCTTTACAAAATCGGCCTGGCCTTCCCTTTCCAGTATCTGGAACACGTGCCAACCGATGTAAACGACGTGCCAATGGATGCCGTCATCACCGTCTAGAACTCCTGAACAACCATCCCAAACCTGCATTACAACAAGTCGGACATAGAAAAAACTATATCCGGCTTCATTTTTTCTATAAGGCACATTCAGCGGAACATGATGTCTGTAATCACCTGTGCACCGGCTTTGTCGTTGAGCATACGGACCAAATCCCTCCGGCGCATCATCATTTCAGAACGTATGACCGGTGAACTCAGCTCCACCACCAGCGTCTGGTTGCGCACAAACAATTTACGCGTCACTCTCTCAACTTCAAGACCGGCCACCTCGCCCCAAGCCGCAAGCAAACGGTATTCCTGCAGCGGAGCCTCAAGCCCTTGCTGACGCAAAAACTGATTTATCAGCAAGCCAATGGGTTTCTCTTTTTTGGAAAACATCAGTCTTCTCGGATTTGTCCGTCAACAACACTGAAAAGTTTAAAATCCTTCCCCGTACGTTCGAGCACAGAGAGCAGAAACGCCCGATTCGTGTCCGTAATAAAGATTTGGCCGAAATGATTGCCCGACACCATGCGCACTATATGCTCCACACGCTGTTCGTCAAGCTTGTCAAAAATATCATCAAGCAACAGAACCGGCGTCCTGTGGCTTCCTTTACGTTTCAAAAAGTCGAATTGCGCCAACTTCATCGCAATTACGAACGTCTTGTTCTGACCTTGTGAACCCTCACGTTTGATTGGGAAACCGTCAAGCAGCATATCGAGGTCGTCACGGTGGAGACCCTTCAGCGAAAACCCCATGACGCGGTCCTTAGCCCGGTTTTCCTTGAGCAAATCCCGCAAAGACATCTCCGCAACATGCGACCGGTAAGTCAAATCCACCGCTTCGTCGCCACCGGAAAGCTCCTTGTAAATCGTTTGAAAAATGGGCGAAAACTCATCTACAAACTGACGCCGCCTGTCATAAATCACCTCGCCCGCATGAGCCATCTCCTCCTCGTAAATCTCAATAAAGGACGCCTCAGGTTCGGCCTCCGCCCGCAAAAGACTGTTCCGCTGTTGCAGAGCCTTGCGGTAACGGATAAGCTGTTGCAGATAATCGGCGTCATACTGCGAGATGACCATATCCATAAACCGCCTGCGCAACTCGCTGCCGCCTATAATCAGCTCCTGGTCCTGCGGAGAAACCATCACAAGCAATATACGCCCGATGTGGTCCGACAAACGCTGGTACTCTTTCCCGTTTCGTTTAAACGTTTTCTTATGTCCGCGCCTCACACTGCACTGTACTTTTTCCTCCGAGCCGTCTTCGTGCCGATAATCTCCCACAAGCGACATGAAATCAGCGTCATGGTTAATCACAAGCGAGTCGTTAAAGTTCGTGGAACTGCGACAGAACGAAAGATAATAGACCGCGTCGAGCACATTCGTCTTTCCCTCGCCGTTGTGTCCGACAAGACAGTTCACATTTGAGGAAAACTCGACGACAGCCTCCTTGATGTTCTTGTAATTATAGACTGTGAGTTGCTTCAACACCATATCTTTCACTTTATCTGGTCCAGAACAGGCCGTATGTGCAGTTTGGTATTGCAAATTTAGCTTTTCCGGACGAAAAGAGCGCTCCTGGCAACAATAAAAAACCGGTTGTTGAAAAAAAAGATGCCTTTCGCTTCGTTAAACAAGGGGAAATAAGTAACTTTGCGGCTACAAATAAAAAGCATCTTAAAGAAATAATAAAACAAAAGAAATATGGCAACGAAACAAACGTTAGACATTAACGAAACATTGAACAAGTCGGAAGCTTTCTTTGTGAAGTACAAGACTTACATCCTTGGCGCTCTCGCCGCAATCATTCTTATCATCGCCGGTGTCTCCATTTGGAAAAAACAAGCCGCAAAAAAAGAAGAAAAAGCAAGCACAATGTTGGCCAAAGGTCAGAACTTATTCGCCGCAAACGACTACGAGTCTGCTCTAAATGGCGACAAAGCAGGCTATATAGGCTTCTTGCAAATTGCTAAAAAGTACAGCAGCACAAAAGCAGGCAACCTGGCAAACCTCTATGCCGGACTTTCGTATTACTATAAGGACGATATCAAGAACGCCATCAAATATCTTGAGGCCTATGACACGAAAGGAGACAACACCATCTCACCTACGGCTATCGGAGCTTTAGCTGACTGCTACGCAAGCACAGGCAGTGTGGACAAAGCCATAGATCTGCTGAAGAAAGCTGCAGAAAAATCCAGCACATCGGCACTTAGTCCCATTTTCCTCAAAAAAGCCGGCATCTTGCTCGAATCTCAGAATAAACTTGACGAAGCCAAGAAGCTCTATGAGGAGATTCAGGCAAAGTATCGCAACAGTGCTGAAGGCCAGGACATAGAAAAGTATATCGAACGCGTAAGCAAATAATCGCAACCGGCTACTGCGACACCATGTCTTCAAGTTCCTACAACTTTCAAAACATGACAGACGCGCCCATGCCTGAGGCTTCAGACATGAGAATAGGCATCGTGGTCAGCGAATGGAACAACAACATCACAGAAGACCTGCTTGCCGGCGCCTTTGAAACGTTGAAAAAGTACGGTGTCAAAGAAGAAAACATCATCGTCCGTTCTGTACCGGGCAGTTTCGAACTTGTATTTGGCTGTTCCCAAATGATAAAATACGGAAACGTAGATGGCGTCATCGCAATCGGATGTATCATCCGCGGAGATACGCCTCATTTCGAATATATCAGCGGTGGGGCCACACAAGGTTTGATAGAGCTCAACCTGAAATCGGACATTCCCGTTGTCTTCGGCGTACTTACGACCAACAATCTCCAACAAGCCGAGGAGCGTGCCGGAGGTATGCTTGGTAACAAGGGCGATGAATATGCGATTACCGCAATAAAAATGGTAGATTACGCGCGTTCATTGAAAAAGAATTTGTAACTTTGCAGCGCAAAACAAAGGAGGGCAGTTTCCAGAGCGGCCAAATGGGGCAGACTGTAAATCTGCTGGTTTTTACCTTCGGTGGTTCGAATCCATCACTGCCCACAAGAAATCCTCAACTTAACGGTTGAGGATTTTTTCTTGTTACTTGGTTTCTTTATCTTTGCCCCAGAGTCGTGTCATCCGTTCCCGGAGTTTCGCTTCCGCAGGATTGTCCTGGCTCTCCCAAACCTGTGTCTGCCGTAACTGGTCCGGCATGTACTGTTGTTTTACAAAGTGTCCCGGATAATCGTGTGCGTACTTGTAATCTGCACCATAACCCAAGTCATCCATGAGTTGTGTCGGCGCATTACGCAGATGGAGCGGCACAGGCAGGTTTCCCGTCTGTTCCACAAGCCCCAACGCCTTGCCTATGCCCAGGTAAGCCGAATTGCTTTTCGGACTCGTGGCAAGATAAACAGTTGCCTCGGCCAAAGGAATGCGACCTTCGGGCCAACCTATCTTTTGTACGGCATCAAAGGCGGCATTTGCCAGCAACAATGCGTTAGGATTGGCCAAGCCAATGTCTTCTGCGGCAGAAATAATCAGGCGTCGTGCGATGAATTTCGGGTCTTCACCGGAGGCAACCATACGTGCCAGCCAGTACAACGCGGCATCGGGGTCGCTTCCGCGGATACTTTTGATGAATGCCGAAATAATGTCATAGTGCATCTCGCCATTTTTGTCGTAGGCCTGAGGATTTTGCTGCAGTTCACGGGTCACGATTTCGTTAGTGAACTCTATGGGATCGCCTTCGGGACTTGACGATACAATAAGGTCCACTATGTTGAGCAGTTTTCGGGCATCGCCGCCACTATATCGGACTAAGGCGTCCGTTTCCTTGACATAGATTTTTCTATCTTTGAGATAGGAATCCTTAGACAGGACACGCTGCAACAGTTCTAAAAGGTCCTCATTGCTAAGACTCTTCAAAACGTACACTTGACAGCGGGAGAGCAACGGACGTATGACTTCGAACGACGGGTTTTCGGTTGTCGCGCCTATAAGTGTGACCACCCCCTGCTCAACTGCGGCCAACAGCGAGTCTTGTTGCGACTTGCTGAAACGATGTATTTCGTCAATGAAAAGAATCGGCGTCGGGGAATCAAAAAAGCGGCTTTTCTTAGCTTGTTCAATCACTTCGCGCACTTCTTTAACCCCACTGCTCACGGCGCTGAGCGTGTAAAAAGCCGAATGAAGCGTTGTGGCAAAAATTTGCGCCAACGTGGTCTTTCCCACACCCGGCGGTCCCCACAGTATGAAAGAGCTGACACGCTTGGTCTCAAGCATACGGCGCAGCACCCCGTTTTTACCCACGAGATGCTCCTGTCCAATGTAATCGTCAAGCGTTCTGGGACGCATTCTCTCTGCCAAAGGTATTGCCATATCGCTCTAATCTTTTCTATATATCCATTTCCTCATCCAACAGTTCGAGTTCGTCTTCGTCAGAACGGCCTATCGTGAGTTTTTGAAGGTCATACATGGAACCGTTGTAGATGTTCAAGTCCACATCTCCCTTGATGCCGTCCACACGTCCGGCGTCGGTGTGTTGCCAAAACTTCCACGGACCGCGATATCGCAGAGTGTCCACGTAATAATGGGCTATCCAGTAAGGATATTCGTTGAAGACGCTGTCAGACAGGTAACGCAACTTAAAATCGTAGTTGGTGTAAATGATAGGCTTGACATCGTAGGCCGCTTCCACCGTCTGCAGCCACGTAAGCGCGGCTTTCTTGATTTCTTGAGCCGACAACGTGCCTTTTTGCTCAAAGTCCAGCACGGGCGGAAGGTCACCTGCTTGCAAGTGAACCTGTTTTAGGAAATACTCTGCCTGAGATTTTGCCGGCACAGAGGGAACAAAGAAATGGTAGGCCCCGCAAATGAAGTTGTTTTCGCGGGCACGGAAGAAGTTATCGTTGAAATTGTTGTCCAGCATTGAGAGACCCTCCGTCGCTTTTATGATAATGAAGCGTACAGGTGTGCCGTCGATGCTGGCATTCCGCAAACGGTCCCAATCAATTTCGCCCTGGTAATGCGAAATATCGATACCGTGAATGGAATATCCGGCTGGAAACTTGTGTTCGCCAAAGATGCCTTTCCAACGGAACGACGTGGGGCTCACAAAGAAGTAGTAAAACACGAACGCATAGGCAGCCAGCATCAGCGCTCCCCCACCCCATACGGCCCATGACGGCCAATGGTGGAGGGAACTCCAACGACTGCGGCGCTTACCGCTTTTTCGTTTTTTCTTTCTTTGAGTTAGTTTCTTCTTTGTCAAACTTAGTTCGCCGTATGTTTGAGATAAAAACGGGAGTCAGGCATCAAGTTCTTGCAGTCTCGGTTCCCGACTCCCGTAGATTGTCCGTGCCGGAGTTTTATTCCTGTTCCAGCTTCAGCGTCACCGTGGTACGGTCGCACACCTCAGACGGGCCGAAATACTGGATGGGGCCGGGATATACGAAACACGTGTTGAGCTTCCACTCGTCGCGCTTGGCAGCAAATGTCTTGAAGGGTTTGCCGTCCAGTTCAACCAAAGCCTTGCGGATGACGGGTTTCATCTGTCCGCTGCGGCGCTCCATGTTAAGCATCATCGTGATGGGCACTCCTCCAGCCACCCATTGTTCAGCGGGAGCCGTTGTATTCTTCACAATAGCCATATATCCGGTTTTGCCATTCGCAATTAGTTGGGAGGCACTCAAACCTAAGCTGTAGCAATAATCGGCATCGAAGTTGGAAGGAGCGGCACAACGTCCCTCATATCCGAAGAAATGGTGCTGGGCACTGAATTTGCCCACAAATTTCCCCTCTTTCTTCATTGCAGCCAGTTTTTTGGCCACCATAGCCGAAAGCAATTTTTCCGTTTCTATGAGAGAAACCTGCACATTTCCGTGAGGGTCGCGCTCACCCGTGAGTTGCTCGGCAAACACTTTGGGAAGCGAAGCCAATGTAGCGGCATTCTCCGTGCTAAGATTGTCAACGAGCCAGGCAACACGGTCTTCGGGCTGCGCCTGTGCATACTTGTCTGACGAAAGTACGTCGTTGAGCTCGGCAATCAGCTTTTTTACCGCAGGAATAAACTCAATGAGGCCTTCAGGTATGAGTACGGTGCCGAAATTATTGCCTTGCGCTGCACGGGCTGCCACTGCGTCGGCGATATCTGCGACAATCTCGTCCAGAGTAAGGCCTTTCTCCTGAATTTCTTCGGAAATGAGACAAATATTCGGCTGTGTCTCGAGCGCACATTCGAGTGCGATGTGAGAAGCTGAACGTCCCATCAGTTTAATAAAGTGCCAGTATTTTTTAGCTGAATTGGCGTCGCGCTCAATGTTGCCTATGAGTTCCGAATAAGTCTTACAAGCGGTGTCGAAACCGAAGCTGGTTTCTATCTGGTCGTTTTTGAGGTCTCCGTCGATGGTCTTGGGACAGCCGATGACCTGTATGCCCGTGTTTTTGGCGGCGTAATATTCGGCCAGGACGCATGCGTTGGTGTTTGAGTCGTCTCCGCCGACAATTACGAGGGCTTTGATGCCCAGCTCATTCAATATTTTCAATCCGCTCTCAAACTGGCTTTCTTCTTCAAGCTTTGTCCGTCCGGAGCCAATCATATCAAAACCGCCGGTATTGCGATATTCGTCGATGATGTCGGCAGTCAGTTCAACGTATTTATGGTCTACGAGGCCGCCAGGTCCGAGCAGGAAGCCATATAGACGGTTTTGGGGATTCAGACGCTTGATACCGTCGAAGATACCGCAAATGACGTTGTGTCCGCCAGGAGCTTGTCCGCCACTGAGAATGACACCGACGTTCATAGGCGCGAATGACTTGGCTTCACCGGGCACAAATTCCACCAAAGGCAGGCCATAGGTGTTGGGAAACAGTTTCTGGATTTCTTCATGATCGGACACGCTCTCGGTAGGAGCGCCTTCCTTCACGCTGACATTGCCCTGCAGGCCCACAGGCAGTTTGGGGCGATACTCAGCACGGGCTATTTGCAATGCACTTTTGTTTGTCATAATCGTACAGTTATTTTGGTCTTGTTTTCAACTTACAAAGTTACAAAAAAGTGGGGATTTCTTCCATCTATCCACGCCCTTTTATTTCGGATGAATCACATTGATAATTTCAAACAGGGCCTGCGCGCGACTATATCGGAGTTAGAAAAATCCATATCGGACATGGGAAACACCATGTCCGACTTGTGTCAGGGAGTCCGGCATCTCATGTTTAACAAGCGGGAAACAACAAAAAGTTGAGGCTTTTCCGCTTTTTGCACTCTTTTATTTGTACTTTTGCAAACGTAAACGCTATAATTTATCACAAAGATGAAAGGCATTGTATTGGCCGGAGGCAGCGGAACACGCCTCTATCCCATAACAAAAGGCATCAGCAAACAGCTGATACCCATCTACGACAAACCGATGGTGTACTACCCCATCTCGGTACTGATGTTGGCCGGCATCAGAGACATCCTCGTCATCTCCACCCCGCAGGACCTGCCCATGTTCAAGCGTTTGCTGGGCGACGGAAGCGACTACGGCATCCGGCTGAAGTATGCTGAACAACCCAGTCCTGACGGCCTGGCCCAAGCATTCATCATAGGACGCGACTTCATTGGCAACGATGACGCCTGTCTGGTCCTGGGAGATAACATCTTCTATGGAAACGGCATGCCAAGCCTCTTGGAACGCGCCGTAAAGACTGTGACTGACGAAAGAAAAGGATGTGTCTTCGGTTACCGCGTCAACGATCCCCAACGCTACGGTGTAGTAGAGTTTGACTCCAACAAAAACGCTGTCTCCATTGAGGAAAAGCCAGCACAGCCAAAGAGCAACTACGCCGTGGTAGGCCTGTATTTCTATCCTAACGAAGTGGTTGATATTGCCTCGCACATAAAACCCAGCGCACGCGGTGAACTGGAGATTACAACAGTAAACCAAGAATTCTTAACCCAAGGCCGCCTGAAGGTAGAAACACTCGGACGCGGCTTTGCCTGGCTTGACACCGGCACACACGAAAGTCTAAGCGAGGCTTCCACATTTATCGAAGTCATTGAGAAACGTACCGGCTTGAAAGTGGCATGTCTCGAAAGCATTGCCCTCGAAAACGGATGGATCAGCAAAGAAGAATTGCGTCAGATTGCCCGCCCGATGGCCAAGAACCAATATGGGCAATACTTGCTTAAACT
>JAEEGI010025332.1_pt1 | contig 11503 bp, 6 predicted proteins | sample 8958751 | NCBI WGS metagenome assembly JAEEGI01 (sample SAMN16246545, study PRJNA631951) | gut metagenome | biome: gut microbiome; feature: rumen; material: KS-attached | host: Bos | place: Iran: Karaj | collected 2018-10 | reverse complement strand
TTTCAATTCCCATACTTTTATAAAAAAATATTAATAATCCCATTTCCTAATAAATAAATCAGAACAAACAAATGTTTAAATGAATATTTTATAATTAATATATATCCAATAATTTGAAAATGATTCATCTGTTTTAAATGAAGTTCAATAATTAAAATCTTTTTCACAATAACAATAATAATATAATTAAAACAACATAAATAATGATATTAACAAAGATTTTAATCATATTGAATATTGATTTGATGAATCTAAAATTCATAAAGAAATATAAATGCTTTTTATTGAATTTTATATTTGTGTTAATTCTTCTTTAAATTTATTTTAAACAAGATTTAAAAGATTTTAATTTTGATTATTTAAAGGTAATAAAAAATGAATTAATTGATTTAATTGAATTTTAAAAATGAAATACATTGATATTGAATATTATTAATATAAGAATTATTACTATTATTATTTAAAAATTCCCATATTTTAATTTTTTCATCAAAAGAAGCTGTAATTATTGTGAAGATTGGCCTCTTGTGAAAAAAATATATTTATTAAATTCTAAAATTTCAATAACTTGATTATGAATATCAAAATTTTATGAATTATTTTTAACTCTTCTTCAAATAATTCCTTTTTTTACTCCTAATCAATTAACCTCCACTTAATAGAGAATTATTATTTAATTTAATAAATTATGAATTATAAATTTTAAAAATAATAAAATATTAAAAACCCTTTTTTTAATTTTAGTAAGAATTTTTTAATTTATTTATAATAATAAAATTATTATGGGGTGAATTTTAAAAATAATAATTAAGTAAAAAATATGAAATACTTATCTCTTTTTAGGGGAAATCAATTTTTTATTTATTTATAATTATAAAATTATTATGGGGTTAATTTTTTTTATTATTTTGAAATTAATTTTTTATATAAATATAAATGAAAATAATAAATATCAAAAAAATAATTAACTAAAAATTCTAAAATCAAAGAACATAATCAAATTATACCACAAATTTATTATTGATTTTAATTTTACTCTATAAATTAGACACAAATTGAACAATTACTAAATTAATAATTTTTAGATTATTGAATATATTAAGATAAATAATATTAATATAAATGATTTGTTTTATTATTTTGGTATCAAATAGGATAAAATACATCATATATTTTATTAAAAAATTCTATTTGAGAATTATTTTTATACATATATATATTTTCTTGTAAATTTTGTTTTGTGAAAGGAAATAAATATAATTCTTTTTATATTAATATGAATAAAAAAATATATCTCCTAAGTCTTTTGTGTTTAAATATATTTTTTGGATTTTGGAAATTAAGATGGATTTTGAATTATATTCTATTATTTATTAAGTAATGTTCTTTTTTTTTTATTTTTTAAAAAAAAATTTATTTAATAATATTTATTTCTTATTTAAAACCATGTATATAAGAAGAAGAAAGTCCATTAAAAACATTCATATTAGTAAATATATTATTATTAGGATCTAAAAAGGCATTAGTATCATTAGTATTAACTTTATTGTTATTATTATTTTGAGGATTTTTCCAATTATCATATTCTTTCCCAGTTAAATATTGAAATAAAGCTTTTTTTTCTACCATTCTTTTATCTAAAAATTCTTTTGCTATTTTAATAATTTTATATATTTCTTTATGTAAATTATCAAAATATTCACCAGCTGATTTAAATTTATTATATTTTTTAATAAAAAAATCAGCATAAGAATTTAAATTATTAAAAAAATTTTGTGCTTCTTTTGGAATTTGAATATTATTATCTGGAGGAGGAATTTTAGAAATTAACACTTTTATTTCATTTTCACAATTTTTAATTTCATCAGATTTTTTTTTCAATTCATTTATTTTCAAATCTATTATAGCTTTTTGAGAATTAAAAATAGATTTTTCATCATATTTTTCATCATAAAATAATTGAATAATTTTATTATCATTTTCAATATAATTAAAAACAGAATTTTTCAGTTTTTCATTCTTTTGACTTAAATCTTTTAAAAATAATATTTTTTGTTTAGTTTCATTTTCTTCTTTATTTAAATTATTTTTAATAATTTTTGAACCAGGAATTCTTTGGTTTAAGGTGCCTTGAGATTCACTTAAAAATTGAAAATATTCTGAATTATTTAAAACATCATTTTTTTGTTGAAAATTTAACACACTCATTTGATTTAAATTGTTAATATGATTATTTAAACTCATTACAATATTTTTGTTTAATTCATTTGAAGGAGTTATTATCCATTTATCTTTTCCAAATTGATTTCTAAAAGAAAAATCCTCTTTTTCTTCAGAATTCATTTCATATAAAGTTTCATTTAATATTTTTAATGTATATTCTGAATGATTTATTATATTTTGAATAGCTGTTAATAAACCTGTAATTCCTCCTAAATTTTGAACTGCTTCTATTTTATTCCATAAATTTAAAGGAATTTGAATATCAAAAGATAAATTCTGTTCTTCATCATTTGATGTTAATCTCTTTGGAAGATTAAAAGAATTTATAAATGAATTAATTGAAATTTCATTTTCTAAATTGGCAATATTTAATGTAAAATATTGTTTCATTTGTTCTCTAAAAGAATTTACTTTCATTTTTATTTTTGGGTCAATGATATTATTTAATATTATTATCTTATTGTAATAATCACTATTAATTTCAGGTTTCATATTTTCAATAAATAAATCTTGTGGAATTAAAGGTTGATTTCTAATAACTTCTTCTATAGTTTCATCAGATAAATCAATTTCACCATCACGATAAATATTTTTATTTTTGTAATTCATATCTTCTCCTTCTTTTTTTTCTTTTTCTAAGAATTTATTAAATTCAATAACATTAGTATAAATAGAAACTTCATTTATTGTTTTTTGACATTCTTGTAAATTTATAATTGCTAAAGTTTGATAAGATAAAGCATATTTATATCTTTTACCATCTTTATTAAATGATTCTATTTCTTTTTCTTTTAATTTTAAATACATTTTCCCTTTATAATATGAAATTCTATTATATAAATATTTAATATATATTTTATCAACAATATTAATTAAAGGTTCTATTATACATAATTCATAACATTTTTTATATAATTTTGAAATTCCATTATAATTTTTTCCTAAATATTCAAAATATTTTTGTTGTCTTTCTCCAAGTTCAATATAAGTTAATTGAGATTTTATTATTGAAAAAATAGAATATAATTTTGCACAATAAGGATTTAAATCATAAGGTAAATTTTCTTTTTCTATTTTTTGATGAGCTTCTCTTTTAATTAAATCAAATAAATAATTAGCATATCTAAAACTTTTAATTATAATAGAATCATTTGAATTATTTCTTTCTAATTTATTTAATCTAAAAATTCCAATCATAAAATAACAAGAAGCTAAATTAAATATTGAATTATAATATTCAAATTCAATATTTGTAGATTTCCATTTTTTATTTTTTATTGTATCATTCCAAATAAATTCAATATTAACTCCATTAGAATTTCCAAAAGAAACTTTTGATTTTAAAGCATTTAAATCACTGATATAAACTGTTAAAATTGTTCTTAGTCTCTCTACTTCTTCTAAAGTATCATATGTTATTTTTAAATTTGATATTACATTTCTATTTTGTTGTAATTGAGTTATAAAAGTAATTAATTCTTCATTGTGAATTTCTAATTTTATAAAATATTCTAATAATTTAGACTTTAAATTTATTTCTGACGTTTGTTTAAATTTTATGGGAATCATTTTTTATGAAGATTTTTTAATTTTTTATCTATATATTTTAGATTTTATTAAATTTTGATATTTTTTATAAATAGTTAAGTTATTATTTTTTAATAAAATATTTTTATTTAAACATAAATATTGAATGTTTTTTTTATATTTATAATATTTATTTTAGAATTATAAATCATTTAAAAAATAAAAACCTTTTTCTTTAATATAAAATATAAATATTTCTTGTTGTATTAAAACCTCTTTTATATTCTTTTAATTCAATTGAATCTTTTGTTTTTTTAAATTTATTGATTTGACGAATTCTTGATGATAAAAGTGGTTTAAAAGAAGGTAAAGAATCCTGTTTAAATATTTTTTCTAATTCTTTTTTCTTTTCATTAATTTTGATTAAAGAATTACTTTTCCTTTCTTTATTTTTTTCAAAAATTTTATTTATATTTTTTAATCTATCATTTAAATTTGAAAATGAAAATCGATTTGATTTGATTTGTGAATTTTTTAAATTATTAAATAAAGAAGTTTTTTTATTCAATTTTAAATAAAATTTGTTTAATGAATCTTGTAAATAATTTTTTTTATTTGGAAAAATATTTTTTAGATTTAATAAATTATTTCTTTCATTTATTTTTTTCTCAATAAAATTTGAAGCAGAAGAACATTTATTGAAATTTAATTTTGGAATTTTAATATCGATATTATTTTTTTTACTTTTTTCTTCTTTAAAATTATTAAATAAATTTAAAACATTATCTTTAAAATCAATTGAAATATCAGAAATATCATTTTTATTATTATTAAAATCTTCAATATTACTATTTTCAATTTTATTATTTTCTATCAGGAAATTTTTATTATTTTCCTTTGAAATTAAATGAGAACAACTTTTAGAACTTTGAAGTAATTTATCAGTAAAACTTCCTGTGTCAATGAAATTTCTAGATTTAATATTTGTACAGTTTTTTATTTTTGAAAAAAATAACGACATTATAATATTTTATTTTTCGTTTTTTTATTATTGATTATATTATTATTATATTATATAAATGGATAATACAAATGAACAAAATAAAAAAACAGAAGATGAAAATGTAAATCAAATAATAGAAGAAAAAAAAGAAGAAATTATAGAAGAAAAAAAAGAAGAAATTAAAGAAGAAAAAAAAGAAGAAATTATAGAAGAAAAGAAAGAAGAAATTAAAAAAGAAGAAATAAATAATGATAATTCTTTTAATAAATTAATTGAAGAAATAAATGAGAAATTTAAAAATTTAGAAAGTATAACAGATGTAAGACAACAAATAATTAATTATAATTCTATTGAACAAAATATATTTAAAACAAAATCTTTTAAAGAAACTTCTTATATTGAAAAAATTCATAATTTATTTTATAATCATTTCTTTAATGAAAAAGACGCAATTATATTAAAAAAAAAATGTGCTTATGAAAAAGATGTTTTAAATGCTTTATTTGAATTTTATTTTACTCAAGATATAATTGGAGAAATAAAAAAAATATTTTTTAAAGATGAAGGAAAAGATTTTGGAATAGAAAAAAAAGAAATTTTAAAAAGAACACAAACTTCTGTTTTAAATCTTGGTTTCAATTATGTAAAAAAAAAAATACAATTCGAAACAATTCCAAATTTTATTATTTATCCTGTTAAACAATTATTTAAATTTAAAGTTGAAGAAATTTTAGTTTTTTTATATCAATTTAAAGTTGATCATGATCCTTTTCTTGAAAGTGATAAATTTAATTATTTAAAAACTAAATTTCAAGAAATAATTGATGGGAAAATTGAAATATTCGATAAAAGTATTTTTGAACAAGAAGAAAAAATTTTATTTTTTAAAATATTTATTTTATGTAATTGGAAATATATTAACAACAATGAAAATAATAAAAAAATTATATATAATAATATAAAAAAATATATTACTTCATTAGGATTAAAAGATAAATTTAATGATATTGTTAATGAATTTAGAAAAATCATTGAAATAAAAGATGAAGATGAAATTAAAAAAGATTTAAATACTATTAAAGAAGAAATATTAAACAAATTAAATTCAAACGAAAAATTTTTATTTTTTATTCTTTCATTTTCAATAATGTTAAATTCACTTTCTTCAGTTTTAAATTCAAATAAAGATAAAGAACAAATGCCAAATTTACCTAAATTAAAAATTTCATCAAAAGAAAGACAATTTTTAATTCATTTATTATTAACTTTTGATAGTACTGAAATCAATTATTATTTAGAAAGTTTTATTTATCAACAAATATTAAAATCATATACTAAAATTTTATATGATGCAAACAATCAAAAAAAAGAAACAATTAAATTTGAAAAATTAATAAAATTATTAACAAATCTTTCAACTAGTCAAGATACAACATTAAATGATTTAGAAGTAAATGTTATATCAAATAGTTTAGGTAAATTTATTAAACAAAAAAGCGAAGTATTTGAATCAGGAGGATTTAATTTACCTTTAAATATAAATATACCTATTAAATTTCAAATTCCTTTATCTTTACTTTCAAAAAAAGCAAAAAGTATTCATTCATTAATCAAATATGATATAAAACAATTATCTTTAATTCCAGTAAGTGTATATAAAACTTCAACTCAAATTTCTATTTTAATTGATGGTAAATTTTCAAATAATATTCAATTCCAAAATTTAAATTCTTACTTATATCAAAATAAAAATTCAAATTGTGATTTTTATACATATGAATGGCAAACAAATATTAATTCTTCAGAAATATTTTATAATAAAAAAGTAGCTAAATTTTATGGTAAATTATTAGCATATATAATAACTTCAAGAACAATATTTAAATTCCAATGTATTAATTTAATTGGTTTTTCAGTAGGTTGTCATGTAATTAAACATTGCTTACTTGAATTAAATAAAATTTCTTCTAAAATTGATAGTGATGATGTTTTAAATGATGTTATTTTTATTGGAGCTGCTACTGATTTAAATATAGATAAATTTCCTAATATTTTAAATAATATTGGAGGAAGAATTATTAATGTTTATTCTGAAAATGATAAATTTTTAAGAGGATATAATGAAGATTGTTTAGGATTAAAAATGCTAATTAATAATAGTCCTTATAAAACCAGTCATTCTATTATCAATATTAATTTAAGTCATAAGGAAATTAATCAATTTGGTTATTTAAATCTTATTCCAAGAATTATTAATGAAGATATTAAATTATTTTAAATAGTTAATATTTAATTTTAGAGTTTATTTGATTTAAAAATCAAATATAAAATTATTATTTAAAAAATAAAAATTGAATTTTATATCAAAAAAAAAATTTAAAAATAAAAACTATTTTATTATAATTACAAAAAAAAATAAATAATAAATATTAAAACTAATTTAAATGTGCTTAACTTTTGCCATTTTTAATATTTTCAAATTGAATAAATTCTTCAAAAGATTTCCCATAATTGGCAGCAGCAATATAAAAGCAAGAAGTACATTGAGCATAACACCATCCAACAAAACAAAAAGAAGAAATAACTTGACATATTCCAGTACAAATAAAAGATTTTTTTATTTTTTTTTCATTCATTCCATAAATACCAATTATTGTACCAATTCCTGGTAAAAATATATTAAATATTAAACAAATTATTGAAAGTGTCAAAGAAAAATTTTTATATTCTATCCAATCTGTTTTATCAAATAATTTCTTATTCATATTATTATCAATATTATAATTATCGATTTGAATATCATTATTATTATTTTCCTTATTATAACAACTTGAATTTGAAATTTTATTTTCATTGTAATCTTTTGATATATTATGTTTTTGGGTTTTTGAATTGGTATTTAATGATATTTCATTTTGATGTTGATTTAAATTTATATTTTCATGATTCTGATTTTTAGTTTTTTTATTATCTTCTATTATTTCCAAAGAATGTCTATTTGACATTTTATAATTTATTTTTATTATTCTTTTTAATATTTAATATATTATTGTGAGTTAAATGACAGTAAAATAATTATTATTAGTTCTTCTCACATCAATCAATTTAAATAAACTATTGATTCTTTTTATACTGACTTAAGTGAATTCAATAAAAATTCATTATAATTTTAGAACACAAATTTTTCAATAAAATTTTATTATATTGTAACTTAGATTTTAAAAAAGGATTTGTAGACAAAATTCAAATGAAAATAATATTATAATGAGAAATAAAAGAAATATTGTTAAATCTCCTTTTCAAAAATTAATAGTATCATAAAGTAAAGATAAAAACAATTAAATAACATTCATTCAAAGAGATATAACTTAAATTTCTTTTAAAAAAATGTTGAAAGAATAATTGTCTATTCCATCAAGAATTTTTAAACTTTTTATATTAATAAAAGTTTTATATTTTATTATATTTAAATACTTTTTTATCGAATTATAATAATCTATATTGAATTGATTATGGAAATGTATACTAATATGAATCAAAAGTTTTCAATAATCTTCTAAATTAGATACTTTAAAATATATAATTGTAATTTTAAAAAGACTAATTTTATCTCATAACTTTTTTTTTATTTTTTTGGATGATTTATTCTCCTTTAATATATAAAATATAATTTTTAAAATTTTTTTTTTTATTAGTTTAATATAAATATTATTATATTTTAATCATCATAACCATCATCAAAAGAACCTAAAGATTCTTCATCATCTTCTTCATTTTTATTATTATTAGTTACTAAATTACTTTTAGTATTATTTATTAATCCTAAAGTCTCATTAAAATTATTTATCTTTTCTTCATTTTTATGTTTTTTTAATTGTTCTTCCGTTAATTTTTTTTCTATTTTTTCCTGTTCTCTTTTTCTTTTCTTAGCAATTAACTCTTCTTTTTTTTCTTCAGGAGTCTTTTTATCTTTTATTATATTTTTAGTATCATTTACATTTTTTTTAGGTTTTTTTTCTTCAATTAAAACATCTCCATAACCAAAATCATCATCAAAATCTAAATCTTTTTGAACTTTAAAAAATTTATTCCAAATAGCATTACTAATACTATCATTAGCATTTTTTAAATCATTTACAAAATCATTTTTATTTTTATTTTGATTAACAATATTAATAATATCATCAATATGAATATTTTCTTTTAAACAAACTAATATATTTTCATAAGTTTTAATATAATTTGGAGTTCCTTTATCATTTCTAAATCTATTAAATCTCCATCCTCCGACTTTATTAGTAAAAGAATCATATAAAGTATTATCATAAAAACATTCTGCAATATTAACATTTATTTCATTAAATCCAGATAAAAATTTTTTTTTATCATCTGAATCTTCTTTAAAGCTTAATTGACCAACACTAATTAAATTATTATCCCCAGAAACAAATAAATTATAAATATCGTTCTTTTCATTATATTTAATTTCAAAATCAATTGTATTTTGATCATTTGGTTTCCATTTATATATTTCTGTTGATTGACCAGAATAATAAGGATAATCACTTGTATTTATTATAATTCCATCATTATGATGTGGAAGCTTTGGAATAATATTTTTAACAATTTCTACTTGTTCTAAAGTAAAATAATCTTTCATAAATAATGAAATAGAAAATTTTAATTGATTTTTATTATTAAAACTATGAGTTGGGTTTAAATCTTTTATTAATTCATTTGTTAATTTATCATAATTTATAAAAGAATGTTTTATTTCTTTATTATATTTTGTAAAATAAGTATTCTTAAAAACTATTTGTTTTCTTTTCATTTTTATTTCTTGAAATAAACGACTTAAACAATTTAATCTTTCATAAAAAGGATATGAACCAATATTTTTTTCATCAATAACAATAGCATCAAAAACTAAGAAATTAACTGCTTTTTTTTTTCCTTCTAAAATAATTTCATTTCCTTTTAATTCATTATTATTATTTTTAATATCATCTAAAATTAATTCTCCATCTAAAAAATGAACAATATTCCAATTAGAATAAGAATTTTTATAATTATAACTAAATTGTTCTGTTAATTTAACTTGGAAAAATTCTAAATTTCTTCCTAATAAAATAGTAACTCCATTTTTAAAATATATTAATAAATAACGAACTCCATCTGATTTTTCACAAATCAAAAAATGATTTGGAAAATAAGAAAAAAAATTTAATTTTTCTCTATCTATATTAACTACTTGTAATCCTGGAAAATTAAATTTTCTTCCAAATCTTTTTAATTTAGAAGAAATTTGATATAAATATTCTGAATTCTGAATTCTTCTATCTAAATCATCTGAAATTTTCTGAAAACACATTTTTATGGAATTCGTTATACTTTTCATATTATCTTTTGATAATTGTGATTTTTTTTGAATGTGCTCTTCATTATTATCTACTTTAAATATATATATTCCTGGATTTTCTAAAATTTCTTCTATTTTATTATATATTGGAAGATTTTTCATTTTTCTTTTACTTTTTTGAATAAATTATTAAGAATTTTTTTTGTTGTTTTATTTAGTCAATTTATAAAAATATTTTTGGTTTTTTAATTTAATTATTTAATACAATTAAAAATTGATAAAATAACTCAACCGATAAAACATTAAAAAAATTGATACATAATTAAAGAAAACTCTAAATTTTTTATGTAGAATACTTTAATTTATATTTAGAGATAAAAAAATAAATATTCTAAGAACAACAACCTTTTTTTCTCCTTACATTATCATTTCCAATAATATTATCCCCATTCTTAAAAGGTGAAACAGGCATAACTTCAGCAAGACTTCCAGGTCTACTTGCTCTATCTTTATATTTTAAATGTTCACTATATAATAATTTAGCAGCTTGAATAAATATATTTTGTGCATTAAACCCAGTTTTTGCTGAAGTTTCCATAAATAAATTTATTTGATTTTCATTTTTAAAAGTTTCACCTTCATTAGTTTGAATTTTCCTTTTTTCATCTAAATCTATTTTATTTCCAATTAAAAATATTTTCACATCAGGATTACTTTGAGTTTTAATTTCATTTAACCAAGAATCTAAATGTTTAAAACTATCTTCATTATCAACTGAATAAACCATTATTGCTAAAGATGAATTTCTATAAAATGAAGATATTAAACTTCTATAAACTTCTTGTCCACACGTATCCCATATTTGTAATTTTACTATTTTATCATTTATTTTTATATTAAAAGTAAAAAATTCAAATCCTACTGTTGGAGAATAAAAATCCTCAAAATAATCTTTAGTTGCTCTCATTGTTAAACATGATTTTCCTACTCCAGAATCTCCTATTACTATTAATTTAAATGATAAGTCATATTGGGAAAAATTGTCTGGAAGGATTTCACATGTTAAATCTTCCATTTTTTTTTTAAATGATTTTTTTTTATTTTTTTTTTTAAAAAGTTTATTGTTATTTTTGGGTTTTTTTCTTTTCAGCGTTTATTTTCTTGAATAAAAAAAGATTATTTTAATGTTTCTAGGAAAAGAATAAATAAAAGTTTTGAGTATTTTTTTGTTTGTTTCTGATTGATTAATGTTTTTTATTTTTTATTTTTTATTTATTAATTTTTTTTAAAAGTTTGAAGAAATAATTTTGGGGATTGGGGATTGGGGATTGGGGATTGGGGATTGGGCCCAATCCCCAAAATCGAAGGAGATACATTTTTATTTTATTTTT
>JAEEGI010025324.1_pt1 | contig 11506 bp, 11 predicted proteins | sample 8958751 | NCBI WGS metagenome assembly JAEEGI01 (sample SAMN16246545, study PRJNA631951) | gut metagenome | biome: gut microbiome; feature: rumen; material: KS-attached | host: Bos | place: Iran: Karaj | collected 2018-10 | reverse complement strand
GAAGCAGAAGCAGACCAAGGGAGCCAACAAGGACAAGCCCGAACGCCCCGATGTGGCATTCCGTTTTCCGCCCTCGAATACCACCAACGCCGCCTTTATCCAGAACGCGATGGCGCTCGTATAACAAAAGAACCGTCCCTCTGTTATATGTTTTGAAAAAAGTTACCAAAATGTTTGGTAGTTTCAATTATTTTTTGTACCTTTGTAGCATGAAAGGGGAGATGGATAAGGCGCCTGTTCAGACCCCTAATCCCCTGACTTAGGGGACTTGAAAAGCGGGAATGGGCCACCCGGTGCAGTTGGTCCAAAGACGTTTCTGATACCACGAAAAATATTAACAAAGATGGCAAGAAATGAGATTACTATGCTGGTCGACCTGTACAAGAACCGCAACACGGCCAGCAAGACGTACGGCCAGTTCTACGGCCGCGTGTTTGCGAGGGAGACGCTCTCGCTGAAGGGATTCGCCAAGCACATGATGGAGCACGGCAAGCGCATCACCTACGAGGAGCTTGTGCTGACGCTGCAGCAGATGGTGTCGTGCCTGAAGGAGCTGACCGTCCAGGGTGTGCCTGTGAAGCTCGACGGTCTGGGCACGTTCTACCCCTCCATTGAGTCGACGGGCTCGGCCACCGTGCTGGGCTACGACCCTCTGACTAACATCAGCGGCGTTCACATGAACTTCCGCCCCGAGGCTGCCGGTGGTGCCGACGAGAAGCTGACGAGCCGCATCCTGAAGGACCTGTGCACGTTCAAGATGAACGACTACGTCATCCCCACTACCAAGGTGGTCGACGGCAAGGAGAAGGTGTACTACGAGCGTCACCCGATTGCGACTTACGGCACGGAGACGGCTGAGGGCGACTAAGCGAGGAGCCGGGCTGTACGTAAAAAAAGAGAGGGGGTGTGTGACTTCGGTCGGTACACCCTCTCTCTCTCTGTCTGTTCGTGTTACTTACTTTTTGGTTTCGATCTCCTCTTTCATGTCGATGAACTGGTGTTTCGAGTCGTAGAATTCGTACTGCAGGAAAGCCAGTTTCTGTGAGGGGATGATGCGTACTCCTAAGCCGTACTTCATCTGCCATCGCAGCTTCAGCGATACCATTCCCTGGTTGATGTAGGCTGCCACGTAGGGGTGTACGTGCAGGTAGAACTTCCTGATGCCTATCTTGTTGACGAGGCGGTCAATCTTGCTCTCTAACTGGTCGGTGAAAAGAATCGACGACTTGATCTTTCCGGTGCCGAAACAGGTGGGACAGTCTTCTTCTACGTTGACATCCATGGCCGGTCGGACGCGCTGGCGCGTAATCTGCATCAGGCCGAACTTCGACAGCGGCAGGATGTTGTGGCGGGCACGGTCTTTCTGCATGTTCTTGCACATGCGCTCGTAGAGCAACTGGCGGTCTTCGGCGAGATTCATGTCCACGAAGTCGACCACGATGATTCCTCCCATGTCTCGTAGTCGCAACTGGCGTGCCAGCTCGTCGGCAGCCCCTAAGTTGGTCTCCAGCGCATTGGCTTCCTGACCGTTTTCTTTCTTGACGCGAGTTCCGCTGTTGACGTCGACGACGTGCATGGCCTCTGTGTGCTCGATGATGAGATAGGCCCCGTGCTTGTAGTTGACGGTCTTGCCGAAGCCTGACTTGAGCTGCTTGGTGACGCCGTAGTTGTCGAAGATGGGTACGGTGCCCGTGTAGCGCTTCACGATGTCCTGCTTCTCGGGGGCTATCAGTCCGACGTAGTCTCTCACCTGGTTGTAGATGGTCTCGTCGTTGATGCAGATAGCGTCGTAAGTAGGATTGAACAAGTCGCGCAGCAATGCTACGGCACGGCTCTCCTCCTCAAACACCAGTTGCGGGCGCTGCTGGGTCTTCTGCACCTTCGTGATGGCCTCTTCCCAGCGTTTGAGCAGGATTTTCATCTCCTGGTCCAGCTCGGCGGCGCGCTTGCCCTCGGCCACCGTGCGCACGATGACGCCGAAGTTCTTGGGCTTGATGCTCTGAATGAGCTGCTTCAGCCGGCTGCGTTCCTCGCCTCGTTTGATTTTAGAAGATACGTTGACTTTATCGCCAAAGGGTATGAGCACGATGTAACGGCCGGCGAAGCTCAGTTCGCACGTCAGTCGGGGGCCCTTGGTTGAGATGGGTTCCTTGACAACCTGCACCATCACCTCCTGGCCTACCTGCAGCGTGTTCTGCACGCTACCGTCCTTGGGCAGCTCCGGCTGCCGCGTGGCTTTCTGGATGGGATAAAGTCGCTTTCTGTCGCTCTGTACCTGTTTCAGGTATTTCTCGTAAGAGCTGAATTGAGTGCCCAAGTCAAGATAGTGAAGGAAGGCGTCCTTCTCGTACCCTACGTCGACGAAGCAGGCGTTCAGTCCGGGCATCAGTTTCCTGACCTTTGCCACGTAGATGTTGCCCACCGAGAATGAGGCCTCGCGCCGCTCGTTCTGGTATTCCACCAGCTGTTTGTCCTCGAGCAGTGCGATGGATATCTCCTTGGGCTGCACATCGATGATAACTTCGCTTGTCATTCTTTGGGATTTGTTTTGCTTGGGTGTGGTTTGTTGTTACGAAAAGGGGTGTGGCGCGCTTTCTTGATCTTACGCAGCCACACTCCCTTCATTTCCTGTTCGCCTGTCAGAGCTTACTTGCTCTTATGACGGTTCTTGCGCAGTCTCTTCTTGCGCTTGTGAGTAGCCATCTTGTGGCCCTTCTTCTTTTTTCCGTTTGGCATAGTTGTTAATGTTTATTATTATTCTGATTGTTGTGTTACTTCATTTTCGAGATAAAGCTCTTGGCGGGCTTGAATGCGGGGAAGTCGTGGGCGTCGATGACGAGCGTCGTGTTCTTCGATATGTTGCGGGCGGTCTTCTGTGCACGGTGCTTGACGATGAAGCTGCCGAAACCACGCAGGTACACATTCTCCTTATTAGCAGCCAAGCTTACTCTGATTTCCTCCATAAATGCCTCTACGGTAGCGGCCACGTCCTTCTTGGCGATGCCCGTCTCATCCGAGATTTTGTTGATGATGTCAGCCTTAGTCATTTCCTTAAAAATATTATTTTTTATTACATTTATTGTGGTTACTTTCGATTTGGGAGTGCAAAGATACTGTTTTTCAGTGAGATATGGAAATTTTCTTGCAACTTTTTTCAAAATAAGTGCATTTTTCGGTCTATTATATCAAATAAAACAAGGTACGGGCGCGCGAACGGCACTTTTTCAGAGGGGAATCTTGTCGATGCGGCGCTGGTGGCGCCCGCCCTCAAAGTCGGTTGCAAAATACTCGTCCATGATCTTGCGGGCCATGTCCTGGTCGATGAATCGGCCTGGCATCACCAGCACGTTGGCATTGTTATGCTGGCGTATGAGGTGGGCTATCTCGGGAATCCAGCACAGTCCGGCGCGGATTGACTGGTGCTTGTTGAGCGTCATGTTGATGCCCTCGCCCGAGCCGCAGATGGCAATGCCGGGATATACCTCGCCCTGCTCGATGCCCCGTGCCAGTGCGTGGCCGAAGTCGCTGTAGTCGCACGAGTCCTCGGTGTAGGTGCCGTAGTCCTTATACGCGAGTCCCTTTTCGTCAAGATACTTTTTCACGAATTGTTTCAATTCGAAGCCGGCATGGTCGCTGGCAATTCCTATTGTCTTCAGTTCCATTGTTTTTTTAGATGTTTGTTGGTAACATAGTCTGCTGGTCAGCTATTGCGCCGCAAAGGTAATCAATTATTTCCGAATCTCGCCAAACGATGGCGTAACATTTGTTAAATCTCCGTAAACTTTGGCGAAAATCTTGTCTGGGTGGCATCAGATAAAAAGAAAAGCACTAACTTTGTGGTCATCAAAAGAACTATTGAGTATGACAGACACTGGCTTAAACAATTATTTAGACGAGATAGGTCGTCAGCAGCTCCTCAGCGACGAGCAGGAGCGCGAATTGTCGGAACGAATCTTGCGGGGCGATGAGCGCGCCGTCAGTCAGCTGGTCGAGGCCAACCTGCGCTTTGTGGTGAAGCTTGCCGCGCAGTATCGCGGACAGGGGCTGCAGATGGACGACCTCGTCAGCGAGGGCAACATCGGGCTGCTGGCCGCCGCCGCCAAGTTTGACGCCTCGCGGGGGACGCGCTTCGTCAGCTATGCCGCCCCCTACGTGCGGCAGCAGATGGAGCGTGCCATCGACCAGCAGAACGGGCTCTACAAGATGCCCAAGGGCGCCAGCGCGCAGGAGCGGCTGCAGAGCCACCCGCTCTCGGTCGACGCTCCCCTGGGCTACCGTCAGGGCATGAGCCTGCTTTCGGTGCTCATCAACGGCGATGCCCCGCAGGCCGACGAGCGCGTCTTCTCAGAGGCCGTCGAGCGTGCCGTCGAGTATGCGCTGCAGACGCTCGGCGACCGCGACTCGGAGGTGATAAACCGATTCTTCGGCCTTGACCGCGAGCGCGAGACCATGTCGGAGATTGCCGAGGACCTTGGGATGAAGCGCGAGCGCGTGCGCCAGATTCGCAACCATGCCATCCGGATTCTGCGTAAGAACTACCGCCGGCGGCTGGCTGAGCTGCGCTCCTGACCAAAGTGAACGTGGAAGGGTGGGGGTATAAAAAAAATAAAGCGATGACCTTCACAGGCAGTCGCTCTATATCTTCAATAGGTATTAGTCTTTTTAAGGTAAAAAGATTGTTTTCAGGATAACGCTGCAAAGGTAAGGCTATTTTTTGTAAATGCCAAACTTTTTTACTTAAAAATTTGACGTGCGTCTATTGTGCGGGAACACAACGGAATAATTTAAGGCTTTTTAAGTTTCAGCGTTGTCAATGTCGCTCGTTTGAGGCTTGGAAGCCGTGACGAGCACTGTCGGCTGACCACCCCCAAAAAACACAGATTTCTGACCGCAGCGTGAGCCACAGTCAGAAACCCGTGTTGTGTTGATTCTTTTGCCGGCGAATTACTTGGCAGGCTTAGCGGGAGCAGCGGGAGCGGCGGGAGCCTCCTTTGCAGGGGCGGCGTCCTTCTGCTGGCTTGCGCCGAAGCCGGGCAGGTTGTTAGGATTGGCCGTGGGGTTCTCAATACCCTCCATCACCGAACCGTCGGAAGCAGCCTGGGGAGCCACGTAGGCACAGGCCACGCTGATGACGACCATGGCAATGGCCAGGCCCCAGGTGGTCTTCTCAATGAAGTCGGTGGTCTTGCGGACACCGCCAATCTGGTTGTAGGACGAGAAGTTTGAGGCCAGACCTCCACCCTTTGACTCTTGTATGAGCACGATGCCAATCATCAGCACGGCTGCAATCACGATAAGAATAATTAATAAAGTGTACATTTTTTTTACTTGTTATTTTTGTTGTTGTTTATAATCAATTTCTCTAAGAAACGTATTTGGTCTGCAAAGTAAGCATTTTTTTTCGGATATTGCAAACTTAATCGCCGAATTATTTCAAGTGCTTTCGAATATCTGCCCTGTTTTATGTAAATACGGGCCAAAGTTTCGGTAAAGAAGCCCTCTTCCGACTCTTTTTCATCCTCTTTCGACTCATTCTCGACCTCGGGTGTGAACTCGGGCGTATCGTTCAGCACAATCTTGCCTTTGTCATTATTTATGAATGTGTCGATGAGGTTCTGGCCGATGAGTTTCGGCGTTTCCTCGGCGGTGTCCTCGCTGGTCTCGCTCTCAAGCAGGTAGGCCACGTAGTCGACGGCGGCGTCGGCTGGTGTCGGCTTCCGCCGGGGCTTGTCGGCCTCCTCTTTCTCGTCGTTCTTGGGAATGGTCTCGAGGAAGTTGTCGATGAGCGAGATTGTGCGGCTGCTTCCCTCCTCCTCCTCCTCCTTCTCGGTGCCGGGCTTGTCGGTCTTTGCCTGCGGAGCCATCAGCTTGTAGTGTGCCGCCTCAATCATCTGGAACAGCACGCGGCGGTCGGTGATGTAGATGGCGGCCCGTCGCAGCTCCTCGTCGAACGACGGGTCGTGCAGCAGGTAGAGGTTCTGGAGCATCAGGAGCCGTACCGTCTGGAAGTAGGGGTACAGAGCCAGCTTCGACCGCAACTCGTATAGCGTGTCGCGGTCAAGCCTCTCGGGGTGCTTTATGAGTTCTGCTATATCCATATTACTCAACTCCTCAACTCCTTACTCCTCAACTCCTTACTCCTCAACTCCTCATCCTACCAATTCGCCACGGTGGCATTGAATATCTGGTCGCAGATGTTCTTGATCATTTCGTTGACCAGATCCTCCTGAACCGAGCTGAGCGACTGCGAGCTGTCGTACGAGCTGGTGGCGGTAAACGTGCGCTCGAAGTCCTCGTCGTGCTTCTTGTTGTTGGTGAAGCGCACGTTGACGGTCATCGACAGTTCCGTCTGTGCCGAGTAGCCCTCGCTGCTCACCGACTTGTTGCGCTGGTCGTAGCGGGTTATCTCGCCCTCCAGCTTCAGGTCTCCGTTTCGCTTCACCTGCGTCAGCTTGGTGTGGTTGGCAAACTGGTCCTTGAGCTCGTTGTTGAACATACCGCCCATGGGCGCCCAGACGTAGCTTGAGCGAATGGGGAAATCGGCTATCTGGATGGTCTTGGTCTTCGTATAGTCGATACTGGCGCCGTTGAGCTTGTAGCTGACGGAGCAGGACAGGAGCATGAGGCACGCTATGACGGCCAGTCCGAACTGCTTCAGGCGGCGGTAGAGCGTGCGGTCGCTGATGCCCAGCTCCTGTGCCGCCTTCTTGCGGTTGCCGTTGTTGCGCTCGAGCGCCTTCTCGAGCATCTGCCGCCCGAGGTCGTTCAGGTTGAGGTTCTCGGGCTCCTTCACGGGCTCAATGTATTCTTCGGCGATGGCATCTTCGAGTGCCGGCTGTATGGGTGTCATGGGCTGTATGGGGTTAATGGGTGTCATGGGCTGGAGTGAGTTGGCTGAGGCGGGCTGTACGTCTTCAATCTGCTTCTTGAGCTGGCTGATGTCGCGGCGCATGTCGTTGACGTTGCCGCGCAGTTCGAAGAGAATCTTATACAGAATCTCGCGCTCGTTCTCAAACGAGTGGTCGCCGCCGTCGCGGGGGATGGTGGCCAGCTGGGTGCTCTCGCGGTCCTGCGGGATGAACTTCGCCAGGATGTCGGCCGTGATGGTGCGCTCCTTGCTGAGCACGGAAATCTGCTCGGTGATGTTCTTCAGCTGGCGCACGTTGCCCGGCCACTTGTAGCGCATGAGCATCTGCTTGGCCTCCTCGGTCAGCACCACGCGGTCCATCTTGTACTTCTCGGCCATCTGCATGGCAAACAGCCGGAACAGCAGCACCACGTCCTCGCCGCGCTCGCGCAGGGGCGGCATCTGCAGCGGGATGGAGTTGAGGCGGTAGAAGAGGTCTTCGCGGAAGCGGCCCTCGCTGATGGCTTTCTGGATGTTGAGGTTGGTGGCCGCCACGATGCGCACGTCGGTCTTGCGCGTCTCCGTGCCGCCGACGGGAATGTACTCGCCTGTTTCGAGCACGCGCAGCAGTCGGGCCTGGGTGGCCAGCGGCAGTTCGCCCACCTCGTCGAGGAACAGCGTGCCCTTGTTGGCCACGCCGAAGTAGCCCGGCGAGTCGTTGATGGCACCTGTGTAGGAGCCTTTCACGTGGCCGAAGAGTTCAGAGTCGATGGTGCCCTCGGGGATGGCACCGCAGTTGATGGCAAAATACTTCTCGCGGCGGCGCGGCGAATTGTCGTGGATGACGCGCGGGATGATTTCCTTGCCGACGCCACTCTCGCCGATGATGAGCACGCTGAGGTCGGTCGGCGCCACCTGCAGGGCGACGTCGAGCACGTGGTTCAGCGCATCGCAGTTGCCCACGATGTTGTACCGTTGCTTGATGCCTTGTAGCTCTGTACTCTTCATTCTTTCTCTGTCTCCTCCTTGTCCTTGAACTTAGGCACCGTAAAGCGCGCCCTTTCGCTGTCGTCGCGCTTCTCCTTGTAGAGTTTGGGCAGGGGGTTGCCCATCGGCTCGTCGTAGTTCAGGCGGTTGCGGAACACGTCGATGCCCAGATAGATGGCCCGGCGCAGCGGTGCCTCGTCGGCGCAGCCCTTGCCTGCAATGTCGTACTGCACGCCCGTCTCCGCTGAGGTGCAGACGAAGGGCATGCCCGTCGACAGGCTGATGCAGTCCTCGTTTGTCAGGGTCTTCAGCGGGGTCAGTCCCTGGTCGTGATACATGGCCAGCACGCCGTCGAACTTGGTGAAGTTGTAGTCTCCGAAGAGTGTGTCGGCCGTGTAGGGCCCAAACACCTGGAGGTTCATCTGCTCCAGTTCCTCGATGGCCGGTATGATCATCTCCTTCTCCTCCTCGCCCCACGGGTCGGCCTCGTTGCCGGTCGGCGGGTTAAGCGCAAGAATGGCGATGCGGGGGCTTGATATGCGCAGGTCGCGGCGCAGGCAGGTGTGCATGATTTTGCCCTTCTCCACAATCTTCTGCCTGGTGATTGACTCGGGCACGTCCTTGATGGCCATCTGGTTGGTAATAAGGGCGATGCGCAGGTCGTTGGCAATCCTGACGCGCAGCACCTCAGGCTCCTTCGACAGGAAGTCGGGCAGGGTGTCGGGAGCCATCACCAGCACGTCGGCCAGTCCCTGCTGAACGTCGACGATGGCGCGTTTCAGCGCTTTGCGCGCAGCGTTGGCAGCCTCCTCTGAAGGCTGGCCCAGTTCCACCTTTATTTCTTCATCGAAGGTGGTCAGCAGGTTCACGCGGTTCTCTTTGGCGTCGGCAGCCTCGCTGATGATGTTGAACTGCGTCTGCATGTCAAGCGCCTTCCGGTGGAAGGAAGCCACCTTGGGCGAGCCGTAGATGATGGGCGTGCAGAGCTCCAGCATCTCTGGGGCGTCGAAGATTTTAAAAATCAGCTCGTATCCGACACCGTTGGTGTCGCCGTGCGTAATGGCTACGCGGGGTTTTCTTTCTTGTTCCATAGATATATCAGGGTTGTATTATTGGGGGTTATGGGCTATTTGGGCAATTTGGGCATTTTGGGATTTCTGGGCGGTGGAGAGCAGGCCGCAGGCGGCGAAGATGTCCTGGCCGCGGCTGGCGCGGATGGTGGTGAAGACGCCGTGCGCCGTCAGGTAGTCGCGCAGGCGCTCCATGCGCTGCTCGTCGGCGCCGGGCAGGTCGACGCCGGGAATGGGGTGGAAGCGTATCAGGTTGACGCGGCACTCCAGTCCCTCAACCAGTTTGACGATTTCGCGCGCATGGACCATCGTGTCGTTCAGACCACCGAAGCAGATGTACTCGAACGAGCAACGGCGCTGGTGGGTGAAGTCGTACTGCCTGAGCAAAGCGACCACCTCCTCGATGGTCATCTGGCCCTCGGCGGGCATCAGCTGGCGGCGCTGTTCGTGCAGCGGCGTGTGCATCGATATGGCCACGTGGCACTGGCTCTCGTCGAGAAACCGCTTCAGCTTGTTCTTCACGCCGACGCTGCTCACGGTGATGCGCTTGGGGCTCCAGGCGTAGCCGTCGTCGGCAGTCAGTATCTCCGTAGCGCGCAGCACGGCGTCGAGGTTGTCCATCGGCTCGCCTTGTCCCATGAAGACGACGTTGGTCAGCAGCTCACGCTCCGGTAAAGAGTATATCTGGTTCAGTATGTCGGCTGCCGTGAGGTCGCCTTCCCAGCCCTGCTTGCCCGTCTGGCAGAAGAGGCAGTTCATCTTGCAGCCCACCTGGCACGACACGCAGAGCGTGCCCCGCTCGCCGTCGGGGATGAACACCGTCTCGACAAACTTCCCGCTCGCCGTCGGAAACAGGTACTTCACCGTGCCGTCCTTGCTGCGCTGGCAGTCGAGTGGGGGCATGGCCCCGACGGTGTAGTGCTCCTTCAGCCGTTCGCGGTTCTGCTTCGAGATGTTGGTCATCGCGTCGATGTCGGCGACGTGCTGCAGGTAGAGCCAACGGGCAATCTGCCCACCCGTGAAGGCAGGCATACCCAATGTCCGAACCGCTTCTTTCAGTTCGGAACTGGTCATTCCCATGAGCACTTTCTTCTCGCTGACCATTACTGTCTATCGTAATTTGCGTGCAAAGTTACGAAAAACTTCTTAAATCATTCTCCTGTTACAGAAATAATTTGTATTTTTGCAAGAAATTTTTAGGAATATGAGACAAATGATTGATTGCTTCCTCCCCGACTTCGACCGCGAGGCGATGGCGCCAGTCGTGGCGCAGCTCAGCGAGAGCAGGGCAGTGAGGCATATTTTCTGGACCGAAGGGATGGCCGCCGCAAGTGCCGTCAAAGGCATGGCGGCGCGCGCGCAGGCGCCCTACGTCCTGCTGTTTACCAAGCCTGCCGCCGTCACGTTAGGACAGGGCGCGCTCGAGCGCATGCTCCGCGTGGCCGTCGACTCTGGAGCCGCACTCGTCTATGCCGACCGCCGGGGCCATCCCGCCATCGACTACCAGCTTGGCTCCATCCGCGACGACTTCGACTTCGGCTCGCTGTGGCTCGTCAAGGCGCAGCTGCTGCAAGCTTTCGCCCAGGCCGACAGCCCCGACTATCAGTATGCCGGCCTCTACGCCCTGCGCCTGTTCCTGAGCCGTGAGGGGCAGTTGTTGCATCTGAACGAGCCGCTGTACACCGAGGAGGAGCTCGACACGCGGGCCTCCGGCGTCAAGCAGTTCGACTATGTCAATCCGCGCAACCGCGAGGTGCAGGTTGAGATGGAGCAGGCCGCCACGTCCCACCTGGCTGCCATCGGTGCCAAGATCGACCCCTCTTACTACCGCACGCCCGACTTCGGCGAACAGGAGTTCCCGGTCGAGGCCTCGGTCGTCATTCCCGTCTACAACCGTGCCAAGACCATTGCCGATGCCGTCGGCAGTGCCCTCCAGCAGAAGACCACCTTTAAATATAATGTCATCGTCGTCGACAACCACTCCACCGACGGCACCACCGCCATCCTGTCCCGTATGTTGCCATATTATGGCAACAAGCTGAACGTCATCACCCCCGCCCGCCACGACCTCGGCATCGGCGGCTGCTGGAACGAGGCCATCAACGACCCCCGCTGCGGCCGATTCGCCGTGCAGCTCGACTCCGACGACCTCTACTCGTCGCCCTCGACGCTGCAGCAGGTGGTCGATGCCTTCCGCAAGCAGCAGGCAGCGATGGTCATCGGCAGCTACCGCATGTGCGACTTCGACCTGAACACGCTGCCGCCCGGACTCATCGACCACCGCGAGTGGACCGACGAGAACGGCCCCAACAACGCCCTGCGCATCAACGGCCTCGGCGCGCCCCGTGCCTTCTTCACCCCCATCCTGCGCCAGCTGCAGTTTCCCAATACCAGCTACGGCGAGGACTATGCCCTCGGTCTGGCTTTCTCGCGCCACTATCGCATCGGGCGCATCTACGACGAACTGTACCTCTGCCGCCGCTGGGGCGGCAACAGCGACGCTGCCCTCTCCGTTGAGAAGGTCAACGCTAACAACCTATATAAAGACCGCCTGCGCACGCTCGAGATCGAGGCCCGCCAGCGCATGGTGGCCGGCAAGGCC
>JAEEGI010025321.1_pt1 | contig 11508 bp, 9 predicted proteins | sample 8958751 | NCBI WGS metagenome assembly JAEEGI01 (sample SAMN16246545, study PRJNA631951) | gut metagenome | biome: gut microbiome; feature: rumen; material: KS-attached | host: Bos | place: Iran: Karaj | collected 2018-10 | reverse complement strand
TCTATATTTGCAGTCCCGTTTGGAGAGATGCTCGAGTGGCTGAAGAGGCACGTCTGGAAAGCGTGTGACCGTCAAAAACGGTTCCAGGGTTCGAATCCCTGTCTCTCCGCGTAATGCAATCAGCAGCAGGGCGCCGCACAGAAGTGCGGCGTTTCTTGTAAGCAGGCAGGGTGTCCGAAAGTCACACTTTCGAGCACCCTGCCTGCTTACAAAACGGACGGAACGTCCGCCCTGCCTGCGGATTGCTCCCGGAGATCCCGGGAAAAGGCCGCACGCAGTGCGGGCTAATCCCATTCTTTTTTGTCGATGCTATCCATTTATTTCTTACATTTGCATATATGAGCAATATCGACAAAGTCCTCGCGTTCAACCGCGGATTCGTGGCCTCGAAGGGCTACGAGAAACACCTGACCGACAAGTACCCTGACAAGAAACTGGCGGTGCTCAGCTGCATGGACACGCGCCTGTCAGTGCTGCTCCAGGAAGCCCTGGGGTTGAGCAACGGCGACGCCAAGGTCATCAAGAACGCCGGAGCCGTGATCCCGTCGCCCTGGGACTCCGCCATGCGGAGCCTTATCGTCGCCGTGTACGAACTCGGGGTTGAGGAGATCATGGTGGTGGCGCACACGACCTGCGGAGCCTGTCACATGAACTTCGGCCATTTCCGGGAGGAGATGCTTAAGCGGGGGATTCCGGAATCGGAACTGCAGCGCACGGATGTCGACCTGGATGCCTGGCTTGAAGGGTTCCATGACACGGAGCGGTCCGTGCGGCAGACGGTGGCCGCCATCGTGGAGCACCCGCTGGTCCCGGCGGACGTGACAGTCCGGGGATTCATCATCGACTCGGCTACCGGCGAGCTGACGGAAGTCTTGAGATAATCCGGTATAACATATGGATACCAAGTTTAATACCTGTTTCTTCGAGCAGTATGCGCAGATCTCGCTCTCTGCTTTGCTGGGCAGCCGGTTCGACTGCCTGGTGAACCGGGACAGGCCGGACCTGCAGAGTGCAGGGGACCTTTCGCTTGGTATCGAAGTCACGCGCGCGATGGAGCAGAGCAAGCATGCCCACCTGCAGATGCTGCAGGATGTCGCGGGGCTGACGCTGGCCGGCGGGGACGAAGAGATGGAACAGATCCTGGAGTCCGGATATGCCTTCGGCCTTGGCGGGGGGAAGTATGTCGGCGTCAAGGAACTGGCCTACTGGAACCTGGCGCTGCCCATGCGGCGTATCCTGGAGTGCAAGGTGTCCAAGGTCGGCAGCGGCTTCTACGGACATTTCGACCAGATGGGCCTGTTCGTGTTCAGTCGCGAGAATCTGGCCGAGCCGGAAGCCCTCAATGCGATGCGCTATACGATGCTCCTGCAGATCGGGCAGGAGATCCGCTACAACCGCCTGTTCATCGCGGATGTGGACGACCTGTTCGTTTGCAACCTGGATGATGGACTCAAGGAGAGTTCGCGCCTTGTCCGCTACCCGATCACCCAGGAACAGCGGCGGTCCTTCTACGAAGAAGCCGTCCGCCGCCAGCAGGGTTGAATGACTCAGACATCACGACGATGAAAAAACAATCAGAACTGCTCCGGCGTGTCCGGGAGATGGAGAGACGCTTTGATGAACTCACCGCCAGGGTGGAGGTACTGGACACCGCCGTGTCTGCTTTGGAGGCCTCCAGACCGGATTTGGAAGTTCTCCGGGATTATCAGGAGTCCGGACAATGGCTGGCAGACTACGAGTCGGACGAGGCCGGTGATATTCCGGCAGGAATCAAGCGTGGGGTTCTCTCCGAGGACGGTTTGTATGACCTGCTCCAGCGGGTGGACGAGCTGGTCTCCCGGGTGCAGGGACTCCAGTCATAATCCTTTTAGATAATTGTAGGCACAAAGGGAGTCTGCGGCAGCAGGCGCTCCAGCAGGTCGGCGGTGCGCAGGCGCATGTAGCAGGTGGTCGTCCCGTCGGTACAGCCGTACCATTCGCTCTCGGCCACGCTGCGGTCCATCACCAGCCGGAAAGCATCCGGCACGGCCGTCAGGCAGCTGAAAACGGTCGTGGCGCCGAGCACTGTCCCGAGCCGCTCGTGCAGGGCGGATTCCGGCGCGAAAGAAACCCGCGAAATCGCCAGGGCAGCTCCGAAATCCTTGGTGACGAATGCTTTGTCCCCGGGGGTCACGTAGAGGTAGAAGCAGGTCTGCTGGCGGTTGCAAAGCAGCAGGGTCTTGACGGTCTGAACGTGCAATGCGGCGTCGATGGCGGCGCAGTCGTCCATCGTAACGGCCGGGTCGTTGTCAATGCGCTCGAAGGGGATACCGAGCCGCTGTAGGGCGGCGTATACTTCCCGCTCCAGCGGAGTCCGGAAAACCGCCGGCGGCGTGGTGAAAATTACGCTGGTCCAAATCATTTCATGCAAAGATAGTCAAATCCGGATAAAGATTCCTATCTTTGTGAGGTACATAAGTCAATCATTTCACGTATGAAACCGTTAACGATTCTCGCCACGTTGCTGGTCATGCTGACCGGTTGCGACAAGTACACCAACCTGGATGCTGATGCTTTCGAGGCCCTGTTGGGTGAGGGGCAGGTGTGTCTGCTGGATGTCCGTACGCCGGAAGAGTATGCCGCCGGGGCGCTGCCCGGTGCGGCCAATGCCGACTGGAACGCGCAGGATTTCCTGCAGCAGGTGGCGCAGCTCTGCCCCCAGGACAAACCCGTGGCTGTCTACTGCCGCACCGGGCGCCGCAGCGCCGCAGCAGCTTCGGCCCTTGTCAAGGCCGGCTATACCGTCTATAACCTGCTGGGTGGCTATGAGGGGTGGTCCGCTGCCGGGAAGGAGACCCTCACGGATGACGAGGACCGTCAGTATGCGTCCACGATGTTCCCGCAGGGGACGGTGGTCCCTGATTTCACGCTGAATGACCTGGAAGGCCGTCCGGTGAGCCTGTCGGATTTCCGTGGCAAGACGGTGGTGCTGGTTTTCTGGGCTTCCTGGTGTCCGGATTGCCGGGCGGAGATTCCCGAACTGAAAGAGATGCAGGCCGCGGCGGACCCCGACAAAGTGGTCTTCGTGTTCGTGTCTTTCGACCGGACGCTTGAGGCGCTCAAAACCTTTGTTGCCGACCAGCAGCTCGGAGGCGTGCAGCTCTTCGATCCGGCCGGCAAGAAGGATTCCGAGGTCGGCGCTGCTTTCGGCATCAAGTGGATCCCGTCGCTGTATGTGATCAGTCCCGAAGGCAAGGTGGTCCTGAGGACCGTCCTGGCCGGGAAGGTGGCCGCCGTGCTCAAGGGCAAGAGCCCCGCCGGCATCAGGTTCAATCTGGGCCAGCTCTGCTCGGATGAGTATTGCGCACAATAATAACGTTTAACTGAGTTCGCCATGCATTTCCGCCCCCGTTCTGCGGCGTTTACCGCCCTCCTCCTTCTTTTCAGTTCCCTGGCCTATGCCCAGGGTTTCGGCCTCCGGGCGACCGATCCTGCCTTCTTCCGGACGGAGGATGCCTTGCGGATCGGAGACCAGGTGCTCGCGTATCAGCGCGTGACGGGCGGCTGGCCCAAGAACATCGACATGGCCGCCCGCCTGACGGATGCAGAACTGGCGCGGGTGCAGGCGGAGAAGTCCCGCACGGACGATTCGACCATCGACAACAACGCCACCACCATGCAGATGGTCTACCTGGCGCGCCTCTGGCAGGCCACGCACCAGGAGCGCTTCCGCGCCGGCTTCGTGGCGGCCGTGGAGTACCTGCTCTCCGGACAGTACGACAATGGCGGCTGGCCGCAGTTCTGGCCGGAGAAGTCCGGCTACCAGCTGCATATCACTTACAATGACAATGCGATCGTCAATACCCTCGAACTCTTCCGCGACATCTATTCCGGGAAGGATCCCTATGGGGGAGAACTGACGGATCCCGCCTTGCGGGAACGCCTGCGCAAGGCTTTTGACAAGGGCATCGAATGCATCCTCAACACGCAGATCCTCAAGGACGGCAAGCCGTCCGTCTGGTGCCAGCAACATGACCGGGAGACGCTCCTGCCGGCTCCGGCCCGTGCCTTCGAGCTGCCTTCCTACTGCTCCGCCGAGAGCGCCGGCATCGTCCGCCTGCTGATGACGCTCCCGGACCCGGACGCCCGCGTCAAGCGCGCCGTACACGGGGCCATGCAGTGGTTCGATACCTACAAGCTGACCGGCCTGCGCGTGGAGCGCACCTTTGAGAACGGCGTGCGCAATACGCGGCTCGTCGAGGATCCGGCAGCGCAGCCGCTCTGGGGCCGTTTCTATGACCTCAAATACTGCGAACCCTATGTCTGCGACCGAGACGGCATCGCCCGCCGCCGGCTGGAGGAGATCGGTCCAGAGCGCCGCAACGGCTACAGCTGGTACAACTCCAATGCGGCACAGCTCTATCCGCTCTACGAGGCCTGGGCGGACAAGTATGACCCGAAAGGGAAGGTCCGCATCAGCCTCTCCACGCCCGGCGCCAACCGGAACGGTACCGTCGAGATGTTCCGCCGACCGGTCATCGACCGTCGTGATTTCGACGTCGTGGTGCTGCCCGGCCAGAGCATCCAGGCTGCTGTCGAGCAGGCGCCTGCAGTCCCGGTGGAACCTTTCAAAATCTTGATCCTCAAAGGGAATTATAACGAGAAAGTCATCATCGACCGGCCGAATATCGTGCTGGTGGGTGAGGACCGCGATGAGACCATCCTTACTTATGCCGAACTTTCCTCCAAACGGACAGTCCGCTCCTACAAGGGCAAGGAGGTCGGCAACGGCGTGATCGTGCTGCAGGAAGGGGCGGACGACTGTGTCATCAGCGGCCTGACCGTGTACAACAATTACGGCACGACGGTGGAGGAGACAACCTCCCACCAGATGGCCATCTTCGGCCGTGCCACGCGCACGATTGTGATCAACTGCCACGTCTGGGCCGACGGGAACGACGCCCTGTCGCTCTGGGCGCCGGGCGGCAACGGCATGTATTACCACGCTGACCTGGACCTGCGCTGCCGCGGTGTGGACTTCCTCTGCCCGCGCGGATGGTGCTACGCTACGCGCTGCTCGTTCTACGGCGACGGCCACGCGATGATCTGGCATGACGGCAGGGGAGACCCGGACAAGAAACTCGTCATCACCAATTCCTCCTTCGATGCGGCCCGTCCGACGCCTCTGGGTCGTTATCACCACGATGCACAGTTCTACATCGCGAATTCCACGATGTCAGCCAACGTGTTCAACGCCAATATCCAGTATGCCTACTCGGAGGTGCAGGATCCCTGCCCGTGGGGCCAGCGTGTCTATTACATTGCCTGCACCCGTGAGGGTGGCCACAGCGGCTGGCTGCGCAACAATGCAGACCAGGCCCCCGGCAATCCGCAGTACTATACCCTCACGGCCTTATGGACCTTTGGCAATCGATGGGATCCGGAGCAGCGTATCCGTGACCTGTGGTACGTGCTCGCGTATTGACAGGGACAGGCTCTTACTTGGCGATCACGTCTAAGCGCCAGGTGATCCCGATATCGAAATTGTCCACGCCGATCGTACTGCTCTTGAAGTAGACGGCGTGCAGGCGCAGCCGGTCGCGGTTGGGCAGCGGGAAGAACTCGACGCCGCAGCCGCCGTAGATGTTCTTCGTGCCCGGCGCGACGGCGAGGTCCAGCGGGCGGCCCAGCGCGTCGACATTCTCCTCCGCGTTGCTCTCGTAACCGACCTTGGTGCAAAGGTTCCATTTGCCGATGCTCCAGATGATCTTGGTGATCAGCGTATAATCGGAGAAGAATCTCCGCTGGCCGGCACCTGCGCGGTTCATCAGGTCGAAGTCGACGGCAAGGCCGCCGAAGACGAGGTGGTTGCCCAGGGAAATATAATTGATGGCGCGGTGGTACTCGTCCTGGACGAAGTTGACGCTCCAGATGGTGTGCCACCAGGGGGCGAAATGGCCGTTCCAGGCGAAGTTGTAGGCGTAGAGGTTCTGGAAACCCAGGGAGAGGGGAGAGTTGCAGACCTGGAAAGCGAAAGCCTGTCCCGGAGCGAAACTGTACTCGGCGCTGGCACCGAAAGAGAATCCCTGGTAAAGGTTGTTGCAGAAATTGCTGTAGTAGTAGACATCGATCGGGACGGCATCGAACTCATAGCCGCCGATCATCACCGCGCTCTTGCCTACGGTGAAGGACCAGCGGGACGTGGCCTGCCAGCGGAGATATAGGAAGTCCGTGGCATTGAACATGTTGCGCTCGTCGAAAACTTTTTTGTTAAGCCGCTGGCGGATGCGGAAATCCAGTTTGTCGGTCAGTGTGCCGCGGACGTTGAGGTTGAAGTGGTCGCCGGTGAACTGGCTGTAGTACTTCCCGTCGTTCACCTCCTGGTGGAAGGAGGCGCGGGTATCGAAATACAGTTGCGTGATGGTCGGCTGCGCGGTAGCGCTTGCGCAGAGCAACGCGAATGCCGGGAAGAGGAGATGGGTCAGTCTCAATTTTTTCATCGGTTATCAGAATGGCGGGATAAAAATAGCAAAAAAAACTGCGAATGTGTATATTTGTTGAAAAGCCTGGTAGATATGGATAAGAAATTTGCTTGGTTGCTGGCCTGCATGCTGACTGTAGTTGGATGTGCGCCCCGCATGGACCTGGTGATGCGATATGACCGCCCCGCGACCTGCCTGGAAGAAACGCTTCCCCTGGGCAACGGGCGAATGGGCGCGTTGATCTATGGTAATACCGATACGGAAAGGATTTCCTTGAATGATATAACTTTATGGTCAGGGGAACCGGACCGGGGTGCGGCGCATCCCGACCTGCAGGACGGTTTGGGCGCCGATGCCGCAGAGACGATCCCCTTGATCCGGGAGGCGCTTGCGCGGGAAGACTACGCGGAGGCAGAACGTCTGCAGCGTCATGTTCAAGGTCATTTCAGCGAATCCTATCTGCCTTTGGGCAACTTGTGGATTGACCACGGCGAAGCCGGGACCGTGACCGGATACACCCGTACGCTGGACCTGGCCAGTGCGCGGGCACGGATCTCCTACCTGCGCGACGGCCTGCCGTACGAGGCGGAATATTTCATGTCGGCGCCGGATTCCGTGCTCGTGGTGCGGATGCGCAGCGATGCCGGGATCCGCACCCGGATCCGGCTGGAGTCACCGCTGCCTGCCGCTGTGACCGCTTCGGGGAACTCCCTGGTGATGGACGGCTATGCTCCCTGGCATGCCTATCCGGGGTACTATAAGCAAGGTGAAGGCCAGATGTGTTATGATCCCGACAGGGGCATCCATTTCCGAACCATCGTCTCTGTCCTGCATACGGGCGGATCCGTCGGGCAGGAAGGGGGGCAACTCATCGTGGATGGATGCACGGAAGTGGTATTGAAACTGGTCAATTCGACCAGTTTCAACGGCTATGACAAAGATCCCGTACGCGAGGGAAAGCCGTACCGGGAACTGGCCGATGCGAATGCGGCCCGGGTTTTCGAGATGGACTACGGTGAACTGCTTCGCCGTCATGAGGAGGACTACCGCTCGTTGTTCGATGGTGTGACTCTGGACCTGGGGCGGACCGATGCTGACCTGAAGGCCCTGCCGACCGATGAGCAGTTGAAGCGGTACGCCGACGGGGAGCAACCCAATCCGGAACTGGAGGCGCTGTATTTCCAGTTCGGCCGTTATCTGCTGATTTCATCCTCCCGTACGCCCGGCGTCCCCGCCAACCTGCAGGGATTGTGGAGCGAGAGCATGGATCCGCCGTGGAGTTGCAATTACACGATCAATATCAACCTGGAAGAAAACTACTGGCCGGCCGAGGTAGTCGGTCTCGGGTCTCTTCATGAGACTTTGCTTGATTTTATCCACAATCTGTCGCAGACAGGCCGCCGGTCTGCTTCCTATTATTATGGAGCATCCAGAGGCTGGAATGCCGGGCACAATTCCGATATCTGGGCGATGAGCTGCCCGGTCGGCCTGGGCACCGGCAGCCCTTCGTGGGCGAACTGGACCATGGGCGGAGCCTGGCTTTCTACTCACATCTGGGAGCATTGGCTTTTCAGCAGAGACCGGGAGCGCCTGGAGCGGGATTATCCTGTCTTGCGTGATGCGGCGCTGTTCTGCATGGACTGGCTGGTGGAAAAGGATGGGGAGTTGATCACCTCACCCAGTACATCGCCGGAGAATCTGTATATCGGTCCGGACGGTCGTCCGGGTGCGACACTCTATGGCGCTACTTCCGACCTTGCCATCATCCGGGAATGTCTGGCGGATGCTGTCGCTGCGGCGCAGGAGCTTGGCGTGGATGATGATTTCGTCCGGGAGGCAAAGGATAAACTGGACCGTCTGCGCCCCTATCAGGTGGATTCTGCCGGGAAGTTGCGCGAGTGGTACCATGATTGGGCGGACCAGGAGCCGACACACCGTCACCAGAGCCATCTGGTCGGGGTGTATCCTGGCCACCAGATTTCCGACGGCCCGCTGGCGGACGCCGTCCTGAAGACCTTGGAAATCCGCGGATTCGAGACGACCGGCTGGAGCTGCGGCTGGCGCATCGATCTCTATGCCCGTCTGGGGGAAGGGGAGAAGGCGTACCGGATGCTCCGGCAATTGCTCCGTTATGTCAATCCTCGTCCCGGATCTTTGGATTATCAGGGTGGCGGCGGGTCATATCCCAATCTTTTCGATGCCCATCCGCCCTTCCAGATCGACGGCAATTTCGGCGGTTGCGCCGGCATAGCGGAGATGCTCCTTCAGTCGGATGCCGACGGCTCTATCCGGCCTTTGCCTGCGCTGCCGGCTGCCTGGCCGGACGGTCGCGTGACCGGTCTGCGCACCCGCACCGGGCAGCGTGTGGACCTGGTTTGGCGCAAGGGGCAAGTGCGTCGCATGAGGGTCCGGTAATCAGGGTATATTCAACATTTTCGGTTGATGGCAGGCCGCCTGGTTTCCCGCCAACTTCTGGCCCGGACTGGTATCTAACCCATGCGTTGCGGAGGGGGCTGCAAATAATCGCCTTCTGGATGGTGTCTGGCTGCAGCCCCATCTCTAGAATAGGGACGGCCGCCGCGGCGCGCATAGCTGCTGCTGGCGCCTGGGGTGGAGGCCGAATCGCAGGCGCGCATTACGGGGCATGGCTGCTCCTGGGAGCAAGGGAAAAGGTTTTGGTAGTTAGGGCTTGTCTAATAACCAGGGGGCACCACTGCCGCGCATTTTAGGCGCGGCAGTTGCCGGAGGCAGCGAGCATCTGAGACACCTCCTTGATATGAATCCCAGTACTGGACCAGGTCCACTTTCAGCAGGCGGACCAGGTCCAGCACCCCTGGCCCAGAGACTGTTCTGGCCGAGAGTCGGTGTACCAGGTACACCCCTTCAAAGTGGACCAGGTCCACCTAGCTGTATGCAGGGCTGGATGCAACTGGTTTGTTGTGGAATATGCTGCCAATGATCCGGCGCGGAGCGACGCAGGGGGTTTGGGGGGACCGCCCCCCAGTCAAAGCGGCAGCGGGTATCTCCCACAAAAAAAAAGCCGGCGATTAGCCTCACCCCGGCGCGGAGCGACGCAGGGGGTTTGGGGGGACCGCCCCCCAGTCAAAGCGGCAGCGAATTTCTCCCACAAAAAAAGCCGGCGATTAGCCGACTGTTTTTGTGGGAGATACTGGGTTCGAACCAGTGACCCCTTGCTTGTAAGGCAAGTGCTCTGAACCAACTGAGCTAATCTCCCGAAGCGCTGGTCCTTGTGGGGATGCAAAGATAGGGATTTTTGGAAAGGCCGCAAAATAATTCGTAATTTTTAAAATTTTTATGCAATCTTTGTAGAGGCTTTTGCATCTAGGGGATATGAAACAGATCCTCAGATGGCTCCTGCCGGTCGCAATCGCCCTGATTGCCGCGGGGTGTTCGAAAGAACGCCTCGATGAACACCGGTATGAATTCGATGCCGAGTGGGCGGCAGCCTACTTTTACGGCACCGATGCCGCGGGCGGTGTCAACAGTTTCCAGCTGGACCTCGCCCAGGGGCGGACGGACGCCGACCTGGACCTGATCTCCACCGGTGCTGTGGTGCGGCTGCTGATCAGCGCACCCGTAGCCGATGAAATTGCGCTTCCGGACGGGTTGTACCTTGGGTCCGACTCCCGGGAGGATGCCTATACTTTCAACTGTGGGACGAAGCTGAGGGACAATACGGTGAGCGGCTCTTATGTCGGGCTCCGGCCCGGCGGTGAGAAGCAGACCCTGGTCCTTCCGGTCGACAACGGGAAGGTCTCGGTCCGTCTCTCCGGTGACGACCTCTATGAGGTCAGCGCCGAACTGAGGACCGGTTCAAAGACTTTCTTCTTTATCTACCGGGGGACGATCCATACCTTCGACTGCACCGAACCGCAGCAGTGAGAGACTTCAACAATCATTCGGGGATGTTCTGGTTTTGACAGCACTGATTTCGGATGGTAAGCACGTCGGGCGTAGGAGGCTGGCCCGTTAATCCCAGTCTTCGAGCCATAACTGGCAACTACAACTATTCATACGCTTGCTAATCTCTCAGAGATTGAGCATTAATCGATGCCGCCAAGGCTGCGGCACGACGTATATCCCTCCAGCTTTAGGCCGGTTCAGTCTGGATCCAGGGGTATCATCAAAACCGGATGCGCGGCCCGGACGCCTCTAAGGACCGTTAAGTTTCCAGAGGATAAGCCCCCGGTGGCCTGCCTTCCGGCAGCCGCGGGCCGACAATCAAAGAAAGGATAAGCGTGTAGAAAGCTACCTGGGACTCTGTTTGGACGGCGGTTCGACTCCGCCCATCTCCACAAAAATGCCTCTCAGAGTGTTCTAAGAGGCATTTTATATTTAAAATATCCCAAATAATATCCCATTATTTTAAATCTATCCTCATAAAATAGTTGCTCGCAGGTGGGCAACTATTGTGTAGAATCCAAATAAAGCTTTTCTTTAAAGACGTAGAAACACCAGAAATGTTACGGTTCCTCGGCGGAATCCGATCTGAAGAATAATTCTGCGGTCATCCGCTCCGCTTTCCGTCGCCGTTCTGCTAGTTATCCAGTGCTTTTCGGATAGCGTTGCGGAGGACTCCTTCGCCGTAGCCGACGAGGACTTGGTGGATGCTGCCTTCGGGGGTGAGGATTACGAAGGTGGGGATGCCCGTGGTCCCGAAGACGCGGACGCTGCCGGCGCTGCCTTTCGGATCATTCCAGTCATTCCAGAAGATTCCGTGCTCGGCCGAGGCTTCCTTCCAGGTATTCTCCCGATCCAGGCTGATGCTCACAACAGACAACTTGTCCTGGAACTCCTTGCTCACGGCGCCGAGTTCCGGAACGGCTTTGATGCAGGGCCCGCAGCCGCGACTCCAGAAGTCCAGCAGGACCCAGCGTCCCCGGAACGCGTCGAGCTGGACGGTTTTCCCGTTCTTGTCGACATACGCGTAGGGCGGGAGGCTGTCGCCCGTATTCAGGGTCTTGACAGGATTGATATAGTTGAGGATTTCCATCCCGTCCGGGCTGGCTTTCTGCTCGTCCGAGAG
>JAEEGI010025318.1_pt1 | contig 11510 bp, 10 predicted proteins | sample 8958751 | NCBI WGS metagenome assembly JAEEGI01 (sample SAMN16246545, study PRJNA631951) | gut metagenome | biome: gut microbiome; feature: rumen; material: KS-attached | host: Bos | place: Iran: Karaj | collected 2018-10 | reverse complement strand
ACAGCAGTCTACTCAGCCTGCATCGCAGCCAACACCTACACCAACTCCAGCTCCAACAGCAAAGCCAACACCTACACCAGCTCCACAGCCATCTACAGAAAGTGGTCTTACAGCAAAGGCTACTGTTAACAGCTGGGGAAGCGGATATACAGCAAGCATTAAGGTATCTAACAACACAGGAAAAACTGTAAATGGTTGGACACTTAAGATTAAGAAGAGCGAAGTAAAGATGGATTCTAGCTGGAATGTAAATGTAAAGGAATCAGGTGATTCTTATGTACTTACACCAGTAGATTGGAACTCATCTATTCCAAATGGCGGAAGCGTAGAATTTGGATTTAACGGCTCAGGCAATGTTGGAAGCATCAGCATTGATGTTCAGTAAAAATACGGGATAGTTACTTATTGTAATTTGTATTGTATAATGAGTGGAGGAGCGTAGTGCTCCTCCATTTTTTGTAACTGATGAGGTGTTAAATATATGAATCTATTTGATATTATAGGTCCAGTAATGGTAGGGCCATCCAGCTCCCATACAGCAGGTGCCGCCAAAATCGGCAACGTGTGCCATAAACTTATGGGGGAAAAAATAGAAAAAGCAGAGATTTATTTACATGGTTCCTTTGCCAAAACTGGAAAGGGCCATGGTACTGATAAAGCCTTGGTTGCTGGGCTTATAGGAATGGATGTAGATGACATTCGCATTCCTGAAAGCTTCGAACTGGCAAAGGAATATGGTCTTGATTTTATTATTAGTACAATCGATCTAGGTGATGCTCACCCTAATTCAGCCAAGATAGTTATGCAGGGCGTTAGTGGAGCAGTGGTAGAGGTAATTGCTGCATCACTTGGTGGTGGTCGAATCGAGGTTTGTCAGCTGGATGGTGTGGATGTCAGCTTTTCTGGTGAAAGCCCAACACTTATCGTACATAACGTGGATCAGCCTGGTTACATTACCGAAGTCACAAGACTTCTTGGAACCCAGGGCATCAATATCGCTACCATGCAGCTGCATCGTAAGAATCGTGGTGGCGAAGCTGTCATGGTCATCGAATGCGACGACGAGGTTCCAGTAGCTACCCGTCAGGAGCTGGCTACTCTCGAAGGCATATTGAACGTATCATATTATTCACCTAAGTAATTAAAGTGAGTCTATTCTAGTCTATAAATGATTTATAAAGCTGGAATAGACTCACTTTTTGGTTTTGAGAGTATTTACTTTGTACTACACAAATGCTATAGTGTCCTTCGGATGGTATTCGAAAGAAACTATACCTTTTAGCTTCTAAATTTTAAAAAGGTACGCCGGATGGCATGCTCGTATCTATATGAACGAGACTGTATCACCTCTATATTACGAAGGAGGTGTTGCTTATGAAGGTTGGATTTGTTGGTGCTGGAAAAGTGGGCTGCTCCCTTGGAATGCTCTTTGAAATTACCCAGCATAATCTTGCAGGCTATTATAGCCGTACGTCTACATCTGCTGCTGATGCAGCGGAATTTACCAAATCAAAACATTTTCAAAATTTAGAGACATTAATTGAAGAAAGTGATACAGTGTTCATTACTGTTCCAGACGATGAAATCATAAGCGTATGGAATAGCATTAAACACATGCATATTGCTGGAAAAATGATATGTCATTGCAGCGGTTCTTTATCTTCGAACGTCTTTTGGGATATTGAAGAAACTGGCGCATTCGGTTTCTCGGTCCATCCATTACTGGCTGTATCAGATAGATACAGATCATACCAGGAGCTTCCTAAAGCACTATTTACAATTGAAGGAAATGAGCATCACATAGGTGAAATCAAGTCACTTTTAGAGGCTAGTGGTCTTAAGATTTCGGTGATTAGTGATGATGTGAAAACCCGTTACCATGGGGCGGCGGTACTTTGCTCTAATCTGGTGGTTGCACTTATTCAGGCAGCTGAGGATGAATTACGTATATGCGGATTCTCTGAGGAACAGATGGGGGATGCAATTGCACCGCTACTGATGGGAAATGTGAGAAAGGTTCTTGAGGTTGGCACGAAAAAAGCATTAACCGGACCAATTGAAAGAAACGACAAAGGTACTGTAGAAAAACATATGGAGACCTTTGCGGGACTTGATAGAGAAATCTATAGAATTCTTTCAATGAAAACACTGGAGATTGCAAAAACAAAGCATCCAGAAACAGATTATAGTGAATTGGAGCTTCTTCTTAAAAATCAGGAGGATTAGGAGAATAATGAAAAACACAGTTACAACACTTCAGCAGATGAAGAAAGACGGTGAAAAAATCAGCATGCTTACTTGCTACGACTATTCAACAGCATGCCTTATGGAGGAGTCTGGAATCAATGCAATTCTTATTGGGGATTCCCTTGGAATGACAATGATGGGATATAGCGATACACTCCCTGTTACAGTTGATGATATTATTCATCATTGCGCATCAGTTTCAAGAGGTCTTAAGGATACATTTCTTGTGGCAGATATGCCATTCATGTCTTATCAGACATCAGTTTACGATGCAGTAAAAAATGCAGGACGTCTTATAAAGGAAGGCCACGCACAGGCTGTAAAGCTTGAGGGTGGTGCATCAGTTTGTGAGCAGATTCGTGCTATCGTAAATGCGGATATTCCAGTAGTTGCACATATTGGTCTTACACCACAGTCTATCAATGCCTTTGGTGGTTTCAAGGTTCAGGGAAAGAACGTTGAGCGTGCAATCCAGATTCTTAAGGATGCAAAGGCTGTAGAGGAAGCTGGCGCATTTATGGTTACACTGGAGTGTGTACCAGAGGAGCTTGCTACCCTTATTTCACAGGAGCTTACAATTCCTACAATCGGTATTGGTGCTGGAAATGGCTGCGATGGTCAGGTTCTTGTATATCAGGATATGCTTGGAATGTTCTCTGGATTCAAGCCAAAGTTTGTAAAGCACTTTTCAAATATCGGTGAGGAAATGAAGCGTGCATTCAAGGAGTATGATTCAGAGGTTAAGTCAAAGGCTTTCCCTGCAGCAGAGCACAATTTCAAAATTGATTCAGAGGTTATGGATGAGGTTCGCAAGGCAGCAGCTACAAAGGAATTTACAGTAACACTTGAAGATGAAAGGGTAGAGGCATAGTTATGATAAAGGCTACAACTATAAAAGAAGTTAAAGAGAATGTAAGAGAGTGGAAGAAGCAAGGTCTTACAATTGGCCTTGTTCCAACAATGGGGTATTTACATGAGGGGCACGCAAGCCTTATTAAGCGTGCACGTGGGGAGTGTGACAAGGTAATCGTTTCTGACTTCGTAAATCCGATACAGTTTGGACCAAAGGAAGATTTAGCTACATATCCTAGGGACTTTGACGCTGATTGTGAATTATGCGAAGGTCTTGGCACTGATTTGATTTTCCATCCAGAACCATCTGAGATGTATCTCGAGGGATTCCATTCCTATGTGGGCGTGGATACTTTATCAACAGAGCTTTGCGGAAAGAGCCGTCCTATCCACTTTAATGGAGTATGTACTGTTGTTAGTAAGCTTTTCAATATTACAGAGGCTGATAAGGCATACTTTGGTCAGAAGGATGCTCAGCAGCTTGCAATCGTTAAGCGTATGGTTCGAGACTTAAATTTCAACATTGAAATCATTGGCTGCCCAATCATCCGTGAGGAAAGCGGTCTTGCAAAGAGCTCACGTAATACTTATCTTTCTGAGGAGGAGCGTGAAAAGGCTCTTGTACTTCACAAGGCACTTACTGTAGGTGAAGAGATGGTGCGTTCAGGTGAGAAGGATGCAAATGTGGTAAAGAAGGCTGTTACAGATATCATCGAGTCTGAGCCACTTGCAAGAGTTGATTATGTGGAAATAGTAGACTGGAACGAGCTTCAAAAAGTGGATAAGATTGATGGTCCTATCCTTACAGCAGTGGCTGTATATTTTGGAGACAAGGTGCGATTAATTGATAACTTCATCGTTGAAGACGCAGTAAAGTAAGAAAGGTATAAAGAAATGAATTTAACAATGCTTAAAGGCAAAATACACAGAGCAACAGTAACACAGGCAGAGCTTGATTATGTTGGAAGCATCACCATTGACGAGGATTTGCTTGATGCGGCAGGCATCCTTGAATACGAGATGGTGCAGATTGTTGATGTGGAAAACGGAAACCGTTTTGAGACATACACAATAGCAGGCGAGCGTGGAAGCGGTGTGATTTGCCTTAATGGTGCAGCAGCTCGTTGCGTATCAGTAAACGACCATGTAATCATCATGTGCTATTGCAGCGTAGACGCCGCTGAAGCCAAGGAACACAAGCCAAAGGTTGTTTTCGTTGACGACAAAAATAAAGCTTCTCGCATTACAAACTACGAGAAGCATGGAAAACTTGGTGAGCAGTAATTCATATACTAGATTGAATTAGCTATTTTTAAACCGGTAGGTGTGGCGGCAACGCCACCTGTGCCGGTTTCTTTTATATTTGGATTCATATTTTTTCCGATGGCGCTCATGGCGTCGAAAACTTCGTCCGCAGGAATGCGGCTCTCGATTCCAGCCATAGTAAGCTCTGCAGATGTCACTGCATTCATGGCACCACATACATTTCTTTTAACGCAAGGAACCTCAACAAGACCTGCAACCGGATCGCAGGCAAGTCCCAAAAGATTCTTAAGAGCAAGTGAGGCGGCATTGGCACTCTGTCGTCCTGTGCCTCCCTTTAGATAGACAAGACCGGCAGCAGCCATAGCAGAAGCTGAGCCGATTTCGGCCTGACAGCCGCTTTCTGCACCTGCAAGGGATGCGCGCTTTGCAATGACTGCACCTACTCCTGCTGTAACAAAAAGAGCCTCTGTCATTTTTTCATCTGATAGTCCAAGCTTTTCCTGAGCTGCAATGAATACTGCAGGTACAACACCGCAGGAACCTGCTGTTGGTGCAGCAACGATACGCTTCATACAGGCATTGCCCTCGGCTACACGAAGTGCAAGCTCCATAACACGCCCTGTGAATTCTCCAACTAAAGGCTGACCTTCATCTAAATATTTTCTAAGAAGTCCAGCTTCCCCGCCAACGAGTCCGCTGTTACTTCGTATATGCGAATCATAATTCAAGGCAGATTCCTTCATGGCTGTGTACATAGCCTTCATAGCCTGAAAAGATTCCTTCACGGAAACGGCACGCTCCTTGCAATCATCCTCCTGAACTATTTTCCAAAAAGGAATATGAGATTCCTCTTCAATTTTGCAAATATCTTCTATTGAATCAAACATAAGTAAAGCTCCTATTATCATTAAGTTTTTGTGAGTAGGTAGAAAACCAGACTACAAAAAACAGTTCTTCCATTGTATCACATAATTATCTAGATGAATCCCTGTAAATAATATCTGTTTCGATATAAGTTTTCTTAAAAGGAATATGTGGATTGGCAATACGCGAAAGTAGTAGCTCTGCAGCAGTGTACCCCATAGAGCTGCTGTGGATTTTTACAGTAGTAAGGCTAGGCTCTGTGAGAGTAGATTCTGGTGCATCGTCAAATCCGCATATACGAATTTCTTCAGGTACCTTTTTACCAAGTAAACGAAGTGCCTTAAGCACTGACATAGCAAGGAAATCGTTGGCACAGAAAAATAAATCTGGCATAAAAGGCAGGGCTGCAATCTGTTCACTTAGCCAATTGGCATCAGAATATGGCGCGCTGTCTTCAGCAAGAATGCAACAATCAGTATCTAATGTAAGCCCTCTGTCTGCAAGGACTGAAACATAGGCCTGCCATCTTTCGTAGAAGGACTGGCAGTGGAAACAATCCCCCACAAAGGATATTTTTTTATTTCCAGCTTCCACCATGGAATCCAACATATGGTATACACTTGAAAGATTTTCCATCAGCAAAACATCTGCATCGATAGAGCTCTTTTGTGTGATTGGTGTATCCACGAAAAGGAGCGGAATACCCTGTTTGCACAAAAATTCGCAGTATGGGATAGAAAATAATTCCATACAGATTATGCCTGCGATGTTTTCTAAATTTATATTTGCTGGAAAGCATAGGTTATTTATTTCGTATTCACGAATTATGTTTATAGAAAGCTTGTAGCCTAATGCATCGATTTTGTGATGAAAGGCTTCTAGCATCTTTGTTCCTGAATGTGAATTGCCAGGGAAAGCCTGTGTGAATAAAGCGATTTCTGATTTGGCACCAGGTGTAAGGCTTGGTGATTCAGAAATTGGTGCAATTGAATCAGCTGATACAAACTGCTTGTAGCCCATAGCAAGTGCGGCCTGGCAGATTTTATTTCTGGTGCTGGCAGAAACATTGCCTGTGTTATTTAAAGCTCTTGAAACAGTATTTCTTGAAAGTCCAAGAGAGTCTGCAATTTCCTGAAGGGTAACGCGGTTACTCATTGTATTCTCCTATGTATTTTTAGTTACATTTATAGTACAGGAATATCAAAAATGTGTCAAATGCACCATTCTAAAAAATACTAGTGTGCATTTTATACAAAATCAAACCTTGAAAAATCAATGGTTTCTACAAAATTGTGATACATTTGCACAAACTAATTGATACATATGCACCATAATGATAGTATAAATGTAACATTCGAAGGTGCAGTAGCACCAAAAGGAGGGTATATGAGGAGAATAATCGTTATGCTTTTGCTTGGCACCCTTAGCCTAAGCTGTATTGGCTGTTCTGCAGGGACATCAGAAGCAAAACAGGAAGCGGAGGAACAGTATTTGGGAGAGAGCATAGATAACCATGTAGTTTTTCCTGCATCAGTCGAGGGATTCGTAGGTGATACAATGCCATTTTATGATGATGGTACCTACAATATTTTTTACCTGGCAGATCAAAGAAATGGTAAGCAGGGATATCATCCTTGGGCAATGATGCAGACAAAGGATTTTGTTAATTATGATGACAAGGGAGTTGTAATTAATTACGGTGAGACTATTAAAGATCAGGATATTGCACTTGGTACAGGTAGTGTAATTAAAGATAAAAATGGAAAGTATCACGCTTTCTATACAGGTCACAATGATGCATATGAACCAAAGGAAGCTGTAATGCATGCCATTAGCGATGACCTTGAAAATTGGGAGAAGGTACCTGAGGATACTTTCTACGCAAACGAGAATTATGCAAAGAATGACTTCAGAGATCCATACGTTTTATATATGGAGGATGAGGATTGTTACTGGATGCTTGTTACTACCAGAAGCAACAATACTGGTGTAATCGCAAAATACACATCTAAGGATTTAAAGACCTGGAAGGATGATGGCGTTTTCTTTGAAAATGATATGGATACAGATTCAAATATGGAATGTCCTACACTTCTTAAGTTTAAAAATAAATGGTATCTTTCATTCTCTGATCAGTGGCCAAACAGAATTGTTCACTACAGATTTACAGATGATTTAAAGGCAGGCTTTAAGAAGCCACAAAGGGATTTCTTTGATGGAAATGGTTTCTATGCCGGAAGAATGGAAACAGATGGCGAGAGACTTTTGGTTGTTGGTTGGAACGGTACAAAGGTAGGACATGCCGATGATGCTGAGTATGACTGGGGTGGCAATTTGGTCACTCACGAGCTGATTCAGGAAAAAGATGGCAGCCTTAGACCTGTACTGGTAAATGAGATTGAAGCTGGAATGACAAATGAACTTTCTGCTTCACCTGAGAAGCTGACAGAGTCTATTAAGGCTGATGAAGATTCGCTTGAGTTTTCTGGAGAAGATTATGAGGTGGCAGGCTTCAAGCGTCTTCTTGGAAGCTATATTGTGGATGCCAAAATCAAAGATTTCGATGAAAATGGAATGTTCGGTTTCGCCTTTAATCTTGATAGTGAAAACGTAGGCAAGCTTAATATTGTATTCAATGCTGCAAATAAGCGTATTGAGTTTTACAACACAGACAACATTATGGCAGAGGTTCCACAGTCATATGTGGATTATGATTTTGGAAAAATGGATCAGCTTGATGTAAAGATGGTTATAGCTGATGGTGTCGTATCAATGTACGTAAATGGAGATATCGCATTTACGGAGCGTATGTATCTTTCACAGGGTATGGAATGGGGAATCTTCAGTATTAAGTCAAAGATGACTGTGGAGGAGTTTAAGGTATTCAAGTAAGGGAGGAAGAATAGACAAATACCATTCCCCTATTAGGTTACTGCTATAGCAAAAGGGGGCTGCAAAATGCAGCCCCCTTTTGAATGCCATTTTAAATTTTTAAAGAGAAAAATCCTTAAATTCTACTGGGTTACCGGAGATAATATCGTCTGTGGCACCTACAGCGTGGTTTCTCTCAGTTTCCAGCTGCATCATCTCATTGTAACTAATGAAATTAATATCTGTGAAGCAACTCATAACTTCTTTGTAAGTATCCTCTAAATTAGGATTTGTGCTGCCATCAACAGTGTATGCATATTTCTCAGGCATATAATCTTCTGTTGTGGAAGGCTTTGTTCTTAGAGTAAAAATCTCTGCCATGCCCTCAAGTGAAAGAGCCTCAATATCTGTATTGAAATCAGTGTGATCAAATGTCATTGCAAATGCATCTACACCACTGTAATCCTCTTCACTGTAGGCAAAGTTATATTTTCCAGATGCATCAATATAGCCACCTTCGAAATAGTGAAGTGCAGCACCGCCACTACCGCCTGAAGTAACATAACCATATTCATTAATTGAAGCTTCTCCACGTGACCAAGAATCAAAGGAGTGTACAAGCTGAAGTTTTCCATCCATTTCCTTTATAATCATAGTCAGTGTAGATTCTTCCTCAACGATAGGACATACAAATTCCAATGCAAGTTCCTTGTTGCCATCTTTTCCACAATCAAGGTAAGCATAAGACATCTTGCTGATTTTCTGTGGTGCATAGAATCCATCAGGATCTGTGAAGATAGTATTCATACCATCTACAAGCTCTGGAAGAGTGTATTCCTTGTTAGCAAGCTTGGCAAACAATTCATAGTCAAGTGAATTTTCATGAATGTTAAGGCTATCGCCGCTCATATAGTATGAAAAGCTCATTTTCTCACTGCCAGCTAGGAAGCCTTCGTATATATCACTGTTGCTTTGGATATTAGAGCTGTTTTCTGACTTAGTTGAATCCGCAGAATTCGAATTATTTTCATTTTCTGTGTTATTGCTGAGAATAACATCTGCATCATCAGCTTTGTTAGATACATAGAAATATGTACCTACACCTGCTATAAGTACGAGTGCTACTATAATCAGCACAATACTTGCTATTCTCTTTTGTTTTCTTCTTCTTTTTCGGTTACTCATAAATAACTCATTCTCCTTATATATATTAAACTCCCTTAAAGGTTTAAGGTGCGTACCTTTCCAATTATAATCATTCCAAAATCCAATGTAAATTATGGCTTAAGTGGAAATTTTGTGTCTATAATCTATTTTGTTCCCAAAAAGAAAAAGGCTGCCCACTATCAAGTGGACAACCTTTTTTGTTATGTGAATTTTAATCTTTAGTGGAACCTCTTAAAATAAGATTTGCCTCCGTATATACGGTACGATAATTCAAATCTGGCTGCTCAATTCTTGATACTAAAAGATTTGCAGCAGTAAATCCCATAATCTGTGAGTGAATGTGACAGGTGGTAAGAGCAGGAGTCATTACCTTTGATTCAGCAGAATCATCGAAACCACAAATCATAACATCCTCTGGGTATGAATGCTTTTGAATTTTGAGACAGTTTACAAGATCGATAGCAACGAAATCATTTGCACAGATAAAAAGCTCTGGTAATTTCTCGAGCTTTGATAACTCTTCGAAAAGGCAAGCAAAATATTCTGGCCCATGCTTATGGATATCTGTGAGACAGTATTTCTCGTCAATCTCAAGACCATTTAAAAACATAGCATTTCTAAAAGCTACATATCTTTCAAAGAAAGAACGGCAGTGGTTTGACTCTCCTATAAAGCCTATCTCTTTTACTCCACGTTTTTTCATCTCAGAAATCAAAGAGAAGATACCTGTGGTGTTGTCCATAAGAAGAACATCTCCGGCAAGCTGATGGCTGTAGCTTCCTACGGGAGCATCTACAAATAATATAGGAATGTTTAACTCGCAAAGCATTTCACAGTACTTTTGATTAAACATTTCGACACAGATGATGCCTTGAGTTCTTTCCTTATTAAAGCTGGCTGGTAAACTAAGTGCCTCCACATTCTCAGGTGTGATGCGCTGCATTGTAAGGCCGTAGCCTAGCTGTGTTATTTCATATTGAAATTTATCAAGCATAGTAGATGCAAAATGTGAATTGTCTAGAAATGTTCCGCTGAAAAAAGCAATATCTCCAGTTGCTAAAGGTTTTTTTGCTGAGGCCTTATCTAGGAAATCTTCCATAGAATTAGCATATGAGAATTGCTTATATCCCATCTCAACAGCTTTTGCTAAAACCTTTTCTCTGGTGGCATCTGCTAAGATACCTGTATTATTGATAGCCTTTGAAACTGTGTTTCTAGATACCCCAAGGGCATCTGCTATATCTTGAATGGTGACTTTATTCGCCATAATAATCCCCCAAACGTAGTTGATTTTTATTGTCCTAACTATCATAAAATGTAAAAATCATTTTGTCAAATGTAAAAATGTGAAAAAACTATGACACATTTGAACAAAAGTAAATGGGCCATTCTGTATACATTACACAAACCTGAAATAACAATTGCGACATATGTAAAAATGTGTTATATTTAACACATCGAAAAACTTGTGCAAATGCACAAATGCACAAACAGGTGCAACATAAGGAGGAGAAATGAAGACGAAGGCGAAAATGCATAACACTTGGCTGTATGTGATGCATCATTGGAGATTATATGTGTTCTTTTTAGGACCAGCATTATTACTGACTATAATTTTCAGATACTTACCAATGGGTGGTATTCTAATTGCTTTTGAAAAGTACAGTCCATTCAAAGGATTCTTAAATAGTGAGTGGGTTGGTTTTGAATATTTCAAGCAATTTCTTTCATCACCAGATTTTATGACATATCTGGTAAACACTTTGAAGCTTAGTGTGTTCGGATTATTGTGGGGATTCCCAGTACCAATTATCTTAGCACTATTACTTAATAGAATAGAGAGCCCACGAATCAAACAGAAGATTCAGTTGGTACTTTATATGCCAAACTTTATCTCAGTTATCGTACTTTGTGGTATGGTTAGAATTTTCCTTTCAGTAACAGGACCACTTAATATGTTACTTGGAACTACAATCAATTTCCTAACATTACCTGAAGCGTTCAGACCAATTTACATTACATCTGGTATCTGGCAGGGTGCAGGTTGGGCATCAATTATGTACACAGCAGCACTTGCAAATGCTAGCCAGGAACTTAAGGAAGCTGCTCAGATTGATGGAGCAAACATCTTCCAGCAGATCAAAGCAGTTGAGTGGCCAGCAATTAAAGATATGGTAGTTATCCAGTTTATTCTTCAGGCCGGAAACATCATGAGCCTTGGATTTGAAAAGGCATATGCATTA
>JAEEGI010025316.1_pt1 | contig 11510 bp, 13 predicted proteins | sample 8958751 | NCBI WGS metagenome assembly JAEEGI01 (sample SAMN16246545, study PRJNA631951) | gut metagenome | biome: gut microbiome; feature: rumen; material: KS-attached | host: Bos | place: Iran: Karaj | collected 2018-10 | reverse complement strand
GAAGGTGTGTCACAACCAGCGGTGCATGATTCAATCCAAGCCGGGCTTAAGAGATTAAAATATATGCTTAATTTATAAAAAGTTTCTTCAGACACCTTATAGATTAGGGGTAGTTCAGTGGGGTTAAGTGAGAGGATATTTTTTCTCTTACTTGATCCTTGACAAGAGCATATACATTCACTAAGTACGTTCCCGTGGATTCGAGCCTCAAAGGTACGCCTTGCGCGATATAGCCTCACTGGAAAGTCGGTAGCACCGGCATTGGCGAAGACGGCCACGGGTATAATGATACTTCCGCTTAGCCACAGCCAGTAGGGCATGACCTGAACACGCAATGGGAGCGGCTAGACGAGAACCGTCTTGAGGATGAACCTATGGAGCTGTGCTGCAGCCGCTTAGTGATTTCCCGTATCTCTGGGGTGTCGTGGACAAGTAAGAGATTTGATAACTGTTTTTTAGGAAGAGCTTCTTTTGTGTACTGGCAGAGGAAGCCTTCCTTTTTACATAGGAATTTGTCAAGGATGGAGGTGGTAATGATGGAAATTAAACGTGGAGACATCTTCCTTGCGGATTTAGGCGAGTCTATTGGTTCAGTTCAAAGAGGAGAACGACCAGTATTAGTTGTTCAAAATAATAAAGGCAATAAGTATTCACCTACAGTGACTGTTATTCCAATTACCACCAAGATTCATAAGAGCAAAGAATTCCCAACACATACAGTTTTGGATCATATGGGAGGCTTAGAAGAAAAGTCAGCATCCATAGCGGAACAAATAACAACCATTAGCCGCGATAAGTTGATGCAGTATATCGGAAGTCTTCCAGAAAGCTTTATGAAAAACGAAATTGATAAGACACTTTGTATTCAGTTGGAAATAAAGGGAGGAAGAAAAACATGGAAGGAATGCAAGAAATCCAGTTCCCGCCGGAAGCAGAGATAATAGCAATTAAGTTGGCTGCTTTCGCTATTATGAAGCAGCTTTGTGATGATGGAAAGATTACAGAAGATGAACTGAAATATATTGCTAAGAAACGAGAGATTGACATCCTTGTGAGAAAGTCAGCTTGATTTTATCATGATGTCATCATCTAGATGAAAAAAGAATAATGAGGTGGAAACAGATGACACGTAAAGCAGCAATTTACGCTCGTGTTTCTACGGAGCACGAAGCGCAGATATCAGCACTTGAGAATCAGGTGCAGTATTATGATGAGCTTTTGTCACGTCATCCTGAGCTTACACTTGTTGACCGATATATTGACGAAGGAATAACCGGAACTTCGATTCATAAGAGAGATGGATTCCTTCGAATGATGCAGGATGCAAAAGATGGAAAGTTTGATCTAATTATTACTAGAGAGGTATCACGATTTGCTAGAAATACAGTGGATACTTTACAGCAGACCAGAATCCTTAAGACCTATGGAGTTGAGGTTTGGTTTACAGAGGATAACATCTGGACGTTGAATGATGAAGACGGCGAGCTTCGATTATCGATTATGGCTACTCTGGCACAGAATGAAAGTAAGAAGATATCCCAGAGAGTAAAAGCTGGGCAGATGATTTCATTCAAAAATGGTGTTATTTATGGTACAGGAAATATTCTTGGATATGACCGCGTTGATAAGAATCATTTTGTTATAAACAAAGAGCAGGCGGAAACAGTGAAAAGAATATATGAGTTATACCTGGATGGCAATGGCGTGCGCCGTATCCAAGACATTATGGAGCAGGAAGGACGTATCACTGCAACGGGGCTTACCAAATGGTCTTCTAGTAATATTAGTAGGATTCTTAAGAATTCGTTTTATTGTGGAAGAATAGAGTATCGTAAGGAATATGTGCCGGATTATCTTACTCAGAAAAAGGTAATTAATCATGGTGAGATAGAAAAGATTTACGTTGAGGGAAATCATGAGCCGATTATTACACCGGAGATGTATGATGAAGCGCAACGTATAAGAACTTTACATTCTTTTGAAAAGAAGGACAACAAGGGGAACATTAAAATGAATGGACAGTCTCCGTGTAAGAATGTCTGGGGACGAAAATGTAGATGCAAATGTGGTCACGCTTTAAATAGAAGAATGGCACACATGTCTAAGACGGGTGATCCATCTTTTGTGTTTCAATGCTATGATCAGCTCCATACTGGAAGCCCTAAATTCAGACTTAAAAAGGGCCTTTCTATCGATGGTATTTGCGACAATGATTCATTCATGGAATGGAAGCTGGTTGTTCAGGCAGACTTCTTATTTAAGAAGCTGGTATCCAATAGGCAAGCTATTTATGATGAAGCAGTCTCTATGGCTGGGGATTTACTTGATGTAAGATCAAATGAAGCAAATGATAAGAAAAAAGTTGAGAATAACATCAAGCAGATTGATAAGCTAAGGAATCAGATATCTATGCTTGTAGATATGTGTACCCAAGGGGATATCTCCAGGGAGATGTTTCAAAAGAAGAAAGCTAAGCTAGAGAAACAGATATCAAATCTAGAGAAATCGAATGAGGAATGTCAGCTGCAGATTGTAGAATCGGAAGATGATATTCTTAAGCAGAACCGTATTAAGAGTCTTACTGCGTTTATTAATATGGAAGCATTTGATCCGAGAGCCAAGATTCCTGATATAATAATTGATGGATTCGTAGAGCGAATCATTTATGACAAGGGAGTATTCATTTGGTACTTGAATCCACAGGTAGGTAATGCGACTTTTAAGGTAGATACGACCGATTGGAAGAAGAAAATGTTTAAGGCTAATAAAATGGTGTATCCCAGTTTAAGCGGCACAGGCAGCTATCGCTAACAAGTAATTAGCTTATAAATGATGAGGGAAGAGCTAGATGAATATTCATCTAGCTCTTTTTTACTCTTGACAATTTAAACCAAGATGATACTATAAATTTATACTCAAGAAAGGCGCTATGTGTAGCGAAGGTGGAGGAATGATAATTAGATAGTTTAATTTGGTAAATGCAAATGAAGTTTTGGGCCCAAAAGGGTCTGTTTGTGTATGCCTAATTAGATTATCGTATTCATTTTGAAGCTTTTGCCATGTAGTAAATTTCTACATGATAATAGTGTTTTATTCAAATATGTACGTTAATCTGCTTTAGGTATAGAGCAGATTTTTTTGTGCTTATTTTTAGTAGAGGGGTGATATTTATGGCACAAATACAAGTTAGCAATCTCACATTTTCCTACGAGGGAAGTGCAGATGATGTTTTAGAAAATGTTTCATTTAACATAGACACAAATTGGAAGCTAGGATTTATAGGGCGTAACGGAAAAGGAAAGACTACGCTGCTTAGACTTTTAATGGGAGATTACAAGTATCAGGGGAGTATTACAAGCAGCACATACTTTGATTATTTTCCTTATAAAATCTCGCAAAAGGATATGGAAAAGACAGCCAGTGAGTTGCTGGATCAGTGGAAGCCAGGTATCGAAGAATGGCAGGTTTTAGTTCAGATGAACCAGATTCAGATTGATGCTGAATGTTTGTATAGGCCAATCAAAACCCTGAGTCATGGAGAGCGAACCAGAGTTATGCTTGCGGTATTGTTTTCTGGGGAAAATGAGTTTCTTCTCATTGATGAGCCCACTAATCATCTGGATCAGGTGGCTAGGGATATTGTTAAAAACTATCTGGCTAGTAAGAAGGGATTTATCCTTGTGTCTCACGATAGAGATTTGCTGGATGCTTTGTGTGACCATGTTTTGGTTATGAACAGAAGTACCATAGAGGTTCAGGCGGGGAATTTCTCAAGCTGGTGGGAAAATAAGGAGAAAAGTGATGCTTTTGCTAAAGCTGAAAATGAGAAGCATCTAAAGGAAATTGGAAAGCTTAAAGCAGCAGCTGATAGAACCGGCAGGTGGGCTGATAAAAGTGAAGGCTCAAAAATCGGTTTTGACCCCATAAAAGAAACTGATAGAAGCATTTCGACACGCTCATACATTGGAGCTAAGACCAAGAAGATGCAAGCGAGAGTCAAAGCCTATGAAAAGAGAGTGGACCGCGCAATCGAAGAGAAGGAAGGACTACTTCAGGATATTGAAAACGTAGTGGATTTGAAGGTGATGCCATTGGAGTATCATAAAAATATTCTGGTGGATGCGCAGAAGCTTTCACTTTCTTATAAAGGTTCAACGCCGTTGTTTAAAGAACTGACCTTTCAAATAAAACTAGGGGACAGAATTGTAATCTCAGGTCATAATGGCTGCGGTAAATCAAGCATTATAAAAGCAATCTTGAAGAATAACGCTGAGGAGTTTGTTGATTTCGGAAACTTAGAAATAGTAGATGGAAATCTAAATGTGGGTTCAGGTCTGGTAATATCCTACATAAATCAGGATACCTCATTTTTGAAAGGAACTATCGAAGATTTCTGTCAGTACAGAGGCCTGGATAGAAGTTTGTTTTTAGCTATCTTAAGGCAGCTTGATTTCAATAGAGAGCAGTTCAGTAAAAACATGGAAGACTTCTCTGAGGGACAGAAGAAAAAGGTCCTTATAGCAGCCAGCCTCATAACACCCGCGCATCTTTATATCTGGGACGAACCTTTAAACTATATTGATGTGTTTTCTAGAATGCAGATTGAAAAGCTAATCCTTGATGCCTGTCCTACGATGCTAATCGTGGAGCATGATACCAGATTTCAGGAAAAGGTTGCCACAGAAGTAATTAGGTTATAAATTAGTTATGACCATTATCAAAAGAGAAAAAAATGTACAGTTATGAAAGTGAGATATAGTGAAAAAAGTCGTAGGTTAGCACATCACTACAGGCAGCTATCGCTAACAAGTAATTGCCATTTGTTAAGTCAATGACATAAATTAGGTCCGGATTCCTGTTCGCAGGAATCTGGGCTTTTTCTATTTGGTGATTTTTTTCAACCTGCTTCTTACATGATACCCATCCAGCCAGCGCGTCAATGGTTCCCTGCGGCGTAAAAATTTACGTTGCACTTGCGTCGGGTTTAATAGTTTTCGCTTGTAAAAATGTATTTTTACACTAATTGAAAAGACTGCGCGGATATAAATCGAAATATATGTTGATATATGTTAAAATATAATAGAAAAGGAGGCGGATATTATGACTAATGCTGACGCATGGAATTATGCAATAGGTATGATTAAAGTAGACGGTCTAGAGCCAACTAAAGATTTTAAAGAATATATAGAAAAAGAAAAACGTGGTGAAGTAACAATGGAGGATGCAAAGCGTTTTTTAGATAAGAAATATAAGATGAAGGAGTCCACAAATGCGTGATCCTTATCTTTATGAGGACGTTCCTGTACTAAAAAATATTCTTGGTATAAAATCTCAAGAATTGCTGGATGAAGCTGAGGCTGATTATGTTGTATATCGATTAAAAGATGTAGCAATTAATCCGTTGCCGGGAGATTATCACACGGAACATTTTCTTAAGATGCATCAGGTTATCTTTCAAGATATATTTGATTGGGCGGGTTCGCCTCGAACTATTTCGATTTATAAAGAGGAAGATGTTTTAGGTGGACAATCTGTAGAGTATTCTGATCCGTTTGATATTGTTTCTGATATTCATCATGTATTGAAAGACATGAGAGAAAAAGAATGGGATGCATTTAATCATGAAGAATTAGCAAATCAATTCTGCGATTCTTTAGCGGCATTGTGGAAAATTCATCCATTTAGAGAAGGAAATACTCGAACTACAATAACTTTTTGCTGTCAATTTATTGAAGCACAAGGAATAATGATTAATCGAAAGCTTTTTGAAGAAAATGCTGGCTATGTTAGAACTGCTCTTGTTGCATACAATGCATTCTTTTCTGATGGAAGTGATTTTAGCAAAAAAGAGTATTTATATAAAATTGTTTATGATGCTCTTTCTGAGCAATAATGTGAACGTTGCAAAAAGTGTCGTAGGATAGCACACCACTACAGGCAGCTATCGCTAACAAGTAATCTGAGATTACTACACTGCGTTGCATAAAATGAAATAATTGGGCTCAGCCCCTTGGCTTTTTGCCGGGGCTGGGTCCTTTTTTGTGGGATTGCCTAGGCGTTTCCGGTGACGCGGGCAGTGGTAGAAAAGAAAAAGAATCCAGTACTGCTCTAAAAGATAAGGAAGATGTGGCCTGGGTTTTGAAGCAAAGAATAGCGGGACTAATTTAGATTTGGTATTTCATGAAGACTAAGGATTCTGTATAATTAAAGGCAGTGAAATCGACAAATCGGAGTTTATGGGGCGAGGAAAAACTATGAAAAAATATAAGATAGCAGCAATTATCATGATTATTCATGGCGGATTCATGGAACTGGCTGGTGTGCTATGTATGATACCTGCGTTGTTACTAGGAAATGATAAGTTTGATATTGGAAAGTTTTTTGAATTCAAGCTTCACTATTTCCAAGATAACATTTATATGATGATTGGTATGGGGGCAATCTACGGTGTGATTAGACTGATTGGTGCTATAGGACTACTAAAAAATAGAATGTGGGGGTTAGTGCTGTCGGTAATCATCTGCATAATAACCATTACGCTGATGATGTTTTTATTGCCAGCCGGCATCATGGATGGAATTCTTGCTGGAAGTGCATTGATATTGATTTTAATGGAATTTTATGGCGATAGAAAGATAACTAATGATTTGTAAAGTAACTATATGAATCATAAAAATCGGAATTTGTCGAATAGTTTAACTACATAGGAGGGGCAATAGTGCATTTTGAAGCTGAAATCATAACTTGTAAGAGTGGCAAAGAATTAAGGATTGTATCTATAGGTCCTGATTATGCGGAACAATTTCTTGATTTTATGCATCAAGTATCTAATGATACACATTTTATGTCTAGATATGGAAATGAAGTTGGACAAACAGAGAAAGATATTCTTGCTGAAAGAGAACGATTAAATGGACTTTTCGAGGATGATCGTCAAGGTATGCTTTCCATTTTTGATGGTAATAGAATTATTGGGAATATAGCTATTAGAAATGTAGGTAAAGGAAGAAAAACTAAACATCGTTGCAGTATTGGCCTTGCTGTTCGAAAAGAATATCATGGAGAAGGATTAGGTACCATACTTATGGAATATGCAATTAAATTTGCTAAAACTGCAGGATATCAGTATATAGAACTCGGTGTCCTTTCAGATAATAAAACTGCTCAAGGTCTCTATAAAAAAATGGTTTTTGAAGAATGGGGACGACTTCCTAATGCATTTATACTAGATGATGGAAGTACCCTTGATGAAATCACTATGTATAAGGCTATATAGTATAAAATCCAGTTTGTCGAGGAGGATGTTTTCAATGGCTTCAAGTAAAGATTACTTGGAATTCATTTTCTTACCAGAAAAAGTTAAAGCCGAATTGAATAATTTTTTGGATTCTTATGTTATGGAATGTTTATTGCGAAGGGATATAAATGATGATAAGAAAAGCAGAAAAAGAGGATGATGGAAAGGATTATCTAGAGGTATACTATGTTTTTCAAGAAAAATATCGAAAGCAAAACGTATGATAAAGCCATAAAGAAGCCCGCAATCAAAGCTAGTATCTGTAATGGTGAACAGATTGCTGGTTTTAAAGATTTTTCCACCGGTGCTTTTGAAGAAATAATGCTTATTAAAAGCCAAGAAGATTTGGCTGCGTTTAAAGCAATGTATGACATCACAGAAGAAATAGAAAAGATTTACTAAAGGAAGAATGATTTATGTTTTTTATTATGGGAATAACAGATGGTCGTAAGGACTTTGATTTTTGCCCTAAATGCGGAATGAGGTTTTAAATGAAAATAATTAAAAACAGGTGATATATGGCTTGATATTAAAATACTTTTAACGGGGGAATAATTAATATGGACAAAACACTAATAGTTTATTTTTCGCTGGAGGGCAATACTAGATATGTCGCTGAAGAACTTCGTGTAGGTATTGGCGCTGACGTACTAGAGTTAATTCCTAAAAAAGAATATCCAAATAAAGGATTTAAAAAATTCTTTTGGGGCGGTAAAAGTGCTGTCATGGCTGAAACTCCTGAACTTGAGACTTACGCTATAAATATAGACGACTATGAACGTATAGTTTTTGGTTTTCCAGTATGGGCAAGTAACTTTGCACCACCACTTAGAACATTTATTAATAATACACCTGAGTTAGCTACAAAGAAGATAGCAGCCTTTGCCTGCCAAAGTGGTGCTGGTGCAGAAAAAGCATTTGAAAAGCTTAAAAAATGTATTGGTATTAAAGAATTTGAGGCTACTTTAGTACTTATAGATCCACTGACAAATTATGACTACAAGCAAGGCGATATGCTTATTGCTTTCATGAAGAAGCTAAATGAAATAAAAGAGCAAAAGAAGAATGCTGAGTATGAAGCAAAAAAAGCTGAGCTTGAAAAAATAAAAGAGTCAGTAAAAGATAGGCCATCTGTAACAATAAACCAAGAGTTCTATGGCTATCTATATACATGCAAACAATGCAATAATGAGATTCTCATAAAAACTAATGATGGTAGGTATGGAAATCTAGGACCTTTTAATTGTCCTGTATGTAATGCTCACTATTATGCCACTATAGATGATGGTGGCCCTACCCCTTTCTTATATGTCGCCAAATATGGTGAGCAGCCTACATCATTACTTGATGGTGAAGGGCAAAAGCGTTCTGAAAAAATACCACTTTTGTATCAGGAGATTATGGAAAGATAGTATTTTGAGCAACACGATTTATTTGAGGATGCTTGAGTTCCAAGATGATGAGACCGGACTCGGTGTTATCGGAAAGGTTCTTAGAACCTCTGTGGAAGAAGCAAAGTAGGCTTGATAATTGGGGTTATGATTTAAGCATCATAAAGGAGTTTGAATAGATATTTGAAAGAGGCAAACCATGTATCCATCGAGAATCGAAGCACAAAAGCTTCTTGAAGAAGCAGAAAAAATGAACCCAGGACCTTGGGGGAATCATAGTAGAACAGTTGCTCATTGCGCTATATGATGTCACTTGGTTATGATGAACCAGCCAGAGTTTTTCTGATTCTGTCCATGATTTGTTGTAATCTTTGTAATCACAACAGAAATGATATATAGTAAACTTACGGAGGTATATGTAATGCAGATTTCAAGCAGATTTACGATAGCGGTTCATGTATTAATAGCGATAGAAGCCTTTAAAAATGACTATAAAGTTACAAGTGAATTACTTGCATCAAGTGCGAATGTAAATCCAACTGTAATTAGAAGAATCTTACAGCAACTAAAGAAAGCAGATATTGTAACGGTTAAGCGAGGAAGCGGCGGTGCAGATATAGAGCGGCCATTGACCGAGATAACACTTCTTGACGTTTATAATGCAGTTGAGCCTGTGGATAATGGTCAGCTGTTTCATTTTCACGAGGACCCAAATGAGGAGTGTCCTGTAGGGCGAAATATTCACAAAATCATGGATTATAGGCTTGATGAGATTCAGAATGCGATGGAAGATAAGATGCGGCGAATTACAATAGCCGATATTATGGCTGATGCTAATAAGCTAATTGAAGAATAAAAAGTTTTGTTGTAACACTTGACATCACAACGCCGTGGTGATACACTCTCGTTGTATCAATCAATATCACAACGACAGAGGTATTAATAATGTCAAATTTTAGTAAGATAAGTGTTGCAAATGATCCGAGAACAGAACTTCATGACAGCTTAGGACTCACAGGAGCAGAGATTAGTATCAATCATCTTCCTGCAGGGGCAAGTGTTCCTTTTGTTCATTATCATAAGACAAACGAAGAGATTTACATCATTCTTTCAGGAAGAGGAAAAGCTGTAGTGGACGGTGAGGATGTTGAACTGACGACTGGTGATATCATACGTATTGCGCCTGATGGAAAGAGACAGTTCTTTGCAGCCGCAGATTCAGAAATCAGCTACGCTTGCATTCAGGTGAAAGCAGGTTCTCTCGGAGCATATACTGCTGATGATGCATTGATTGAAGAATAATTAGTTGTATATTTATGGACATCTATGCAAATGGATGTTCATTTTTTGAGGAACGTTATGAGTGCTTGAAATATCAGAATGGTTTTCGGATATAATTACTGTTGAAAGAAAAAAGAGAGGATGCTGCAAATGCTATGCAGCATCCTCTTTATCTACACGCTGATATACTGGAACTAGAATGGTAATTAAAGTAAACGGTAAACCATCCGTACCTTTCTAAAATTTAGCCGCGCCCGCAGGCGCGACGATTACTTAACTGGTTTTCTACATTCACTTGGCAGTTCATCAGACCAAGGAAGTAGTTTATCCATAAAACTTCTATCTGTATCATCCAGATGCTCTGGTATGACAGAAAGAAGATATTTGAAATACTCATAAGGTTTTAGGTTATTAGCTTTTGCTGTTTCAGCAATGCTATAAGCTATGGCGCTAGCCTTAGCACCAGATACTGTATCAATCATAACCCAGTTTTTCTTTCCGATGCAGAAGCCTCGGATTGACTGCTCAGCAGCATTGTTATCCATAGGAACTTCACCATCTTCAAGGAATACTTTTAGATACTGCTCCTGGTTGATTGAATACTGCAACCCTTTATGAGTTTTGCTGTTTGCTAATACACTTGGTTCAACTTTATGAACCCACGCAAAGTAGGCCTCAACTAGAGGCTTGACAGTAAGCTGTCGATGTTCGTATCTTTCGTCTGGAGAAAGTTCGCTTAGCTTTTTCTCCTCGCGATAGATAGCTTGAATCATCTTCAAAGCTTTATTCGCAGTGCAGGATTTCTGCTTATCCTTTGGTGTAGCCTTTAGGGCTTCATCAAATCGGCGTCTTGCATGCGCCCAACATCCTGCTATTGTCAGGTCATCACGTTCCTTTTCAATGGAATGATAAACCTGATAGCCATCTGTAACACAGATGCCTTTGAAATCCTTGAGAAATTCTCTTGGATGATCGGACTTTCTAGTCCGCTGGTAATCATAGATTACAATCGGTTTATCCTTGTACATCTTACCTGTACGATAAACCCACATGTAACTCTTAGATCCAGCATCGCGACCATCCTTGTTAACTAAGCAAGGAGTTTCATCAGCTTGTATTACGTGGTAGTCATACAAATGCTCATGAAGATAATCATAAAAGACTGCTAAATATCTGTCAGCGCACTGGATAACCCAGTTAGACATTGTCTGGCGTGAAATATTAATACCAACTCGGTTATACTCAGCTTCAATACGATATAGTGGCATTGCATTTACATATTTAGCATTATAAACACCCGCAACAGTGCTTGCTGAAGCAAGGCTGTTTCTAAGTAGCTGCTTTGGATGATTAGCTTTAACCATTCGTTCTGATTTGGAACCAGAATAAACAGCCACAAGATGTTTCTCAACTGAAACAGAGGCTGGTGTGTATTTGTACCTTATATATTCCTCATCAGGAAGACGCTTCCAGGTTTCATCACCAAAGAAGCTCTTAAGTTCTTCCTCAGTCATTTCATGAGGGATTTCTTCCACAGGAAG